>Ga0209755_10003005_pt1 | contig 21809 bp, 18 predicted proteins | sample TergutCo191P1_FD_187301 | JGI IMG/M metagenome (GOLD analysis project Ga0209755, IMG submission 187301) | Cornitermes sp. P1 segment gut microbial communities from Petit-Saut dam, French Guiana - Co191P1 (SPAdes) (version 2) | ecosystem: Host-associated > Arthropoda: Insects > Digestive system... | reverse complement strand
GTGTAGTCATAAAGTTATATTCCCCCTTTCTTGGTTCTCGGATAGGTTATTATATCACAATTTAACCCACTTAGTCGCCACCTTATCACAAAAAACACTATCATGCTCAACAAACAATATAGTCGGTCTATACTCAAGCAATAACTCTTCAATCTGCATACGGGATAGAACATCAATAAAATTAAGCGGTTCATCCCATATAAGAAGATGCGCTTTTTCGCACAGACTTTTTGCTAAAAGCGTCTTTTTCTTTTGGCCGCCGCTAAAGTCGCTTATGTCTTTTTCAAACTGGACTCTGGAAAAATCTAATTTACGTAAAATCGCTTTAAATAGGCTTTCGTCTATGTCGTTTTCCTTGGCGTAATCGGAGAGATTTCCTTTAAGAAAGGCAGTATCTTGTGATACATAGGAAATTTGCAAGCGGCTTCCTTTTGAAAAATCGCCGCTGTATTCTATTTCTTCCCCGCAAATTAGCTTGATAATGCTGGACTTTCCTGAGCCGTTTTTGCCGCATAGCGCTACGCGGTCGCCGCGTTCTATTGTGAAGCTTAGATTCTGACAGACAGATTTTTCTCCGTAGAAAATTGAGACATCCTTTAACCTTGTAAGTATGTTTGTGTGGTAGGGGATTTGTGTTATTTTTAGGCTGTCGGCGCGTTCTAGGTTTTTTAATAATGCCGACTTTTCACTTATAGCCGTATTCTGTCTGCGCTCCAGATTCTTTCTGCGTTGTTGCATTCTTCTTGATTTTTCACCGTTATAAGCCATTGTGTCCATGCCTACGTGGCCTTTTTTGCGGAGTGCGGCGGCTCCTTTACCCATTTTTGTAGATTCTACATTATCTGCCCATCGGCTACTTTGACGCGCCGATTTTTCCAGACGCTTGATGTCCTTTTTCAGTTTTTCGTTTTCAGCCAGCTCGAAGTTATCCTGGCGCTCTTTATTTACAAACCATGATGAAAAGTTACCTTGCTGAATCTCGATATTAGCACGGTTAATAGAAAGTATATGGTCAACACATGCGTCCAGAAAGGCTCTGTCGTGCGATACTAAAATAAAACCTTTTTTGCTGTTTAAATAGGCGCTTACAATCTCGCGTCCGCGCATATCCAGATGGTTGGTTGGCTCGTCGATTAGTAGGAAATTATTCTCGTTCAAAAATAGCGTGGCTAGTAAAATTTTTGTCTGCTCACCATGCGATAGCGTGTCAAAAGGGCGCGTTAATACGTCCTCCGAAACTTCAAGTAACGATAGCTCGCGCTGTAGCTCCCATTTTTCGTAGGAGCCAACATTACTATACGGAAAGTATTCAAACTGCACATTTGCCGATATTTTTCCGCTATATTCGTACTTTCCCAGCAATAAATTTAAAAAGGTCGTTTTTCCTCTGCCGTTTCTGCCGGTAAAGCCTAGCTTCCAGTCGGTATCTATCTGAAAACTGACGTTTTCAAAGATATTGTCATAACTGCCATCGTGGGCAAAAGTTAATTCTGATACATTTATTAGTGACATGGCTTTATCCTCCGTACAAAAACTGTATCATGGCGATGTTTGCTTTGTCAACGCGCCTTCTGGTATAATCTGTGAAGAAATGGAGGGTTTATTATGACTACAATGACTACAAAAAAGGGTGGCTTTACGCTACCGGGTGAATCCGGCTACGAAGATTTAACATTGGAACTTGCAGAAAAATGGGGTGCGGACGTAATTCGCGATAGCGACGGTACCGACCTTTCTGATAAGTTATTAAATTCCGGCTACGATATTTATTCGACAATTTGCATCATTCGCGATCATAACGAATGGGCTAATGAAAATCTCGATAAATTGCAACAGAGTTTTCTTATGACACCGGCAAAAGTGGCTGAGTCGGACAAGCTTACGTTTAGGCTACTGGACGGCTTTTTTGAAGAGCAATTTCGCGTAAATACTACAAAAAACTCCATGCGTTATTGGCAGGTGTTTGACCGTACTTCCAACACAGAGCATCTTACATGGGATTACGATGAAACTAGCGGGGTGCTTACTGTCGCAGATTGCAAGCCTTGGCATAAATATACGGTTAATTTTCTTGCCTACCGCATTTGGGAAGAAATTTCTATGTACAACCACGTAACCAACGACTGGGGAGATAAAGAGCATCTAATGCCGATAGAGCCTATGTACCCGGAAACGCAAAAATATATGCTAGATTGGCTGGAAAACTGGTGCAAGGCGCATCCGCATACTGATGTAGTGCGTTTTACGTCCATGTTCTACAATTTCGTCTGGATATGGGGGGACGATAAGCGTAGTTTATACGTAGACTGGGGCTCTTACGACTTTAGCGTTAGCGATATAGCGCTGGATAAATTTGCGGAAAAGTACGGTTATTCGCTAACATCCGAAGATTTTATTAACAAAGGCAAGCTAAATGTATCGCATATTCCATTCGATAAGAAAAAGCGTGATTGGATGGAGTTTATTGGAGATTTTTCGCTGGAATTTGGCAAAAAATTAATTGATATAGTGCATAGTTACGGCAAGAAAGCCTATGTATTTTATGATGATAGCTGGGTCGGCTTGGAGCCTTATCATGAGCGCTTTGGCTCTTACGGTTTTGATGGCATGATAAAATGCGTGTTTTCCGGCTACGAAGTGCGGCTTTGCGCTGATGTAGATGCGCCGGTGCATGAGATTCGCTTGCACCCTTACTTATTCCCGGTTGGGCTTGGCGGTGCGCCTACCTTTATGGAGGGTGGCAATCCGACCGCAGATGCGCAAAAATACTGGGTAAGCGTCCGACGTGCCCTGCTTAGAAAGTGCGTTGACCGTATAGGGCTTGGCGGCTACCTTTCGCTTACCTTGCCTTTCCCGGAATTCAACGACTATATAGAGCAAATCGCTAAGGAGTTTAGGGCAATTAGGTATTTACATGAAAATGGCACGCCGCTTAGCTTAAAGCCAAAAGTCGCGATTCTTACGGCCTGGGGGAAATTGCGCTCTTGGACGCTATCCGGGCATTTTCATGAAACGTATATGCATGAGCTTATTCATGTTATTGAAAGCCTTAGCGGGCTACCCTTGGAGGTTAGCTTCATAAGTTTTGATGACATACCGCAGGATGTGGACGTAATAATCAACGCCGGAAGCAAAGGTTCGGCATGGAGCGGCGGGGATCATTGGAAAGATGATGTAGTTGTCGAAAAACTCACCGAGTGGGTTCATAAAGGCGGCATATTCATTGGAATCGGCGAGCCCTCGGCGGTAGACGGCTACGACAATCAGTTTCGTATGGCGCATGTTTTGGGTGTCGATATGGATAATGGCGAATATGTATGCCATGGGAAATTACCGCTGGATAGTGAGTGTGGGGTATTTTTAACGAATAAGCAGACGAAGGTTTTGTCAGGCTCAAGTGGCGCTCAGTTGGTCACTAAGCATGAGTTTGGCAAAGGTGCGGGTGTGTATCTTTCTTCGTATAGCCATAGCTACGAAAATGCCCGCGTTTTATTGGGTTTGATTGCGGAAGAAGAAAAATATATTTCGTCCAATGTGAATGTAGACTGCGCATATTTCCCAGGACAGGGTAAGCTTGCGCTAGTTAATAACACCGGCGAGACGCAAAAGACAACAGTTAATACACCTGGGGGAAGTTTGGAGTTTAGCTTGCTACCCTACGAACTTAGCATCATATAAGGTGATAAAACTTGAAAATAACAATAAAAGAGCCGGCAGTCGGCGCTGAGGAAGAAATCATCATACTATGCCACAACATAAGCCCGGAGCTTTATAATGCATTAAAAACAATAAAAGCGCGGGGTAATTTCCTAATAGCAAATTCCGGCAACGAAACGCACAGGGTAAATCCCTCAGATATTTTTTACATTGAATCTGTTGATAACAAAACATTCCTGTACTGTGAAAGTAGCGTTTACGAATCCAAACAAAAGCTTTACGAGCTGGAAGAATTAGCGATGAGTGATTTTCTGCGAGTTTCCAAATCAGTTATAGTAAACCTAACAAAAATAAAAGCGCTTGCACCGGCGCTATCAGGCAGGCTGGAAGCCATATTGCAAAACGGAGAACGAATCATAATATCACGCCTGTATGTCGGGAATCTTAAAGAAAATTTAGGAATGTAGCCGGGAAGGGAAGATCATAGTTGTGCATATAAAAAATAGAATTAGCCGTTTAATATTTGACTTTTTAATCATTTTTTCAATTTCGTTTATTTTTATGTATGTGTTTGTTCTTATTTTTGTAGATGCTTGGGATTCTGTTCCTTTGCGAGATATAAATGGTATATTTGTGTTGTCTGTGTTTATTACTTTGGCGGGCTTTATAATGGAATCTAAAAGTGAGTTGAGTAAAAAGGAAATGCTTGTACGTCATGTAATCCATATGCTGGTGATTGTCGGTGTTGTTATTTCTACGGCGGTTTTTATGGATTGGATTTCTTGGCACAAGCCGGTTTTGGTGGTTTTGTTTGCGCTTGCGGTTATGCTTGTTTATATCGCTGTTATGGTTATAGACTGGTATCGGTCTGTGGGTTTGGCGGATAGTTTGACCCAGAGGTTGAGGGAGCGTTATAAGGGTTAATTGCATCGAAATACCTCCTTCAAAGCATTTTAAATATATTTTATAAAAACTGTTGACTTTGACGTAACGGAATAGTTTATACTGGTTCTTATGGATTGTAGAATTGTAAACGAGGGGGAACAAGATGGAATACTCAAGCAACAAGCTATCAAAAATGTCTGGGGTTAGTGCGCGCACCCTACGGCATTATGACGACATTGGACTTCTGAAACCAGCGAGGACAGCTTCATCTGGCTACCGAATCTATAGCCAATCCGAAGTGGATGCCCTGCAACAGATATTATTTTATAAGGAGCTTGGCTTCGCGCTGGACGATATAAAGAAATTGTTGATCGCTCCAAACTTCGACTGTAAAAATGCATTTCTGAGCCACCTTGCTGAGCTTCACATTAAACGAGAGCGGTTGGATATGTTGATAAAAAACGTAAGCAAATCTATCGCCGCCATGGAAGGAGCAACAACTATGACAGATAAAGAAAAATTTGAAGGTTTTAAGCAAAACATAATTGATGAGAACGAGCAGAAATATGGTGCGGAAATTCGTGAAAAATACGGAAATCAAGCGATGGATGACTCTAATGCTCGTATCAAAGGTTTAAGTCAGAAGCAGTACAAAGAAGGTGAGCATATTCGCCTTGCTGTTGAAGAAGCCTTAAAATTTGCGCTTGAAACAGGCGACCCTGCTGGAGAGCAGGCACAAAAAGCTTGCGATCTCCACCGCCGATGGCTATGTATATTCGCTCCCGGCTACTACAGCAAGGAATATTACAAAAGTCTTGGAGAAATGTATGTTGCTGACGAGCGATTCAAAGCCTATTACGACAAGATAGCTATTGGAGGTGCTGAGTTTTTGCGAGATGCTATAAATGTGTATTGCAAAGGATAAATTAAACTAACTATTTGCCTTTATCAGATTTTTATTGAGGAGCATATCGGTCTAAAAATGACAACATCATTATCAACTCATCTGCGAGATTATCGTCAATGTTTGTCCAGCAATAATTGTAACCAGGGAAGTATGTGCATAAGGAATATACATTTCCGTCATAATCAACAGGAATAATCGCCAACGGTCGTGTTTTCGATTTATCGGTCTGCACACAGTATCCGCATTTGTCACATTTTTTCGTATGCTTCACAACAAAGTCTTGTAATTCCTTATCCATAAAAGCAAAATCTTCTAAATAAGGCTTCAGACCATTCGGAATACATAAACCAAAAACAACAGGGTCTTTTATATGTGGTTCAAACCGAGCCGAAATACCTGTGTGCTTAACTTTGTATTCAAATCCACCCGTCGGCAGGTTGCTGTTCCACTTGGGATTGGCTATCGTAAGCGACAACCGACAATTACTTGCTACAACATCATATATATCGAATCTCTTATAACCATTGGACAGCATCCAGCTTTCTAACTTCTTAAATCCAGCTTCACCAAGTAGCCGAGCATAAATTTCAGATGTGTACGGGTAATCACGGTCAAACAAACAGTAGGAAAACGATGCCAAGGATGCCGCCTCCCTTGTTGACAGCCATATCCATTCGGGTGGAAGGTTGGAGAAGTCAACAATCCCGAGCCGCGACAACACAGCCGCCTGCTTTTTGGTTAATTTATACTCTTCTCCTTTACCCATTAAGAACATGGCTTCCAACAACATATCAATGGATTTTGTGAATTTAACCACATTACGTTGCAACTCTGGTTTGCCATAGCTTTTTTTGTTGAAGCGGTTTGGGTATGCGTCATCCTCATGCAACTGTGCAACGAAAAGTAACGGCTCATCAAAAGCAAGTTGATATAAATTTTTCATCAAATTATAAAGCCGTTCCTGCTCATCTGTATTAACGGGAGCGTTCCTGTCGGGAACAAATGGCGCAAGTAAGCATAAATAATTTTGTGCCAATCGTTGCTCTAAACTTGTATATGTCATATCTTGTTCCTCCAAGAGTTATTTTACGCTATCGGATACCACGCTTCCATGTATGACGCTTTTGGAAGTGTAGCAAAAATGGGGCGGTGGTGTTCCGCTTAGTTATTTCTTCGGAAAATATAATGTTTCTGCGCTTACATTACACGCCCATTATATCATACATATTGCCGTTATTGATTAATAAATGACAAGAGGAAATCATTGATTATGGCTTATATGCCAGCCCCACCCTTTTTCAGTTGGTGACTCACAGTCACCAACTGCCATTTTGTAGCTAAATTTCCAAAGCCTAGCCGTCCACCCCAACATCTTACCCACGCTTTTCTACACCTCACCCCCAAAAACCAACACCTTACCACAACCCCCATTGATTCTAAAAAAACACCATTCTATACTAAGCACCAAAAAGAATGAATGGAGGAGACACCCAATGAAAGTACTAGTACTAAACGGAAGCCCAAAATCCGAGAAAAGCAGTAGTATGTACCTAACACGCGCATTCCTAAAAGGCGCAAATTTTACAGACGCAGAAATAATCGACATATCAAAGCAAGACATAAAAGCTTGCACAGGCTGTTACACCTGCTGGAGCAAAACGCCAGGCAAATGCATATTTAAAGACGATATGGACGAAATTCTCAAAAAGCGCAGGGAAGCCGATATTATCATATGGTCGTTCCCTTTATATGTATTTAACGTTCCTGGTAGCTTAAAAAATCTAATAGACCGGCTACTACCATTAAAATTACCGCTAATGTCCAAAAACGCAGAAAGCGGCGGGCACCCCACGCGCTACGATCTTACGCACCAGCGCCATGTATTTATTTCAACTTGCGGATTTTGGACAACAGAGGGCAACTACGACAGCACAACCACAATGTTTAACCGGTATTTTGGCGCTGATAAATGCACATACATATTTTGCGCACAAGGCGGCATATTCGGCAAAGCCGAAGCAAAAAGCTTTGCCGATGCATACCTGGAAACAGTAAGCCGCGCAGGTGAAGAATTTACAAGCGGCAAAATAAGCGAGGCAACAAAAACCCAGCTAAGCGAGCCAATACTACCGCGAAGCGTATACGAATCAGCGGCAGATGCATCTTGGGGCATTGAATCTACAGAAGAACCCACCGCAGACGACAGCCTAAAATTCACAAAACAAATGGCGGCATTTTATAACCCAGACGGCAAAAACCGCGTTTTAGAAATGCACTACACCGACATAGAAAAAACCTATCAAATACTACTAACAGCACAAGGTTCGGAAGTTATAACAGAAAACTTCAAAGAGTACACAACACAAATAAAAACGCCTTATTCCGTTTGGCGTGCCATTTCAAACGGCGAAATAAGCGGGCAAGATGCGCTATTTCAAAAGAAATACAGCGTGCTAGGCGATTTTAGCCTAATAATGCAATGGGGCGAGTTATTTACAAAAACCGCGCCAAAACCACTCCAAACAAAACAAAAAACCAACATGAAAGTACTACTTATGCCATGGATTATAATTTGGATAGCAGTCGCCATAAATCCAATAGCAGGCGCGTCACTCGGCATAATTTCAAGCGCCCTAATACCGCTGTTATGGCTTAAATATCGTTCTGTAATATACGAAAACATAACAATACCAATGGTCGCGGGGGTTTCGCTGGCAGTTATGTTAGGCGCAGATATAAGAATCGCCATCCCCGCCAGTTACCTATGTTTTGGGGCTATGTGGCTTGCCAGCTCATTCACAAAAATACCATTAACCGCACACTATTCATATAACGACCACGGCGGCGAGGCACTTTTGGATAACCCTCTATTTGTGAAAATTAATCGTATTTTGACGCTATGCTGGGCTTGCCTATACCTTGTTATGACGGTTACAATGTATTTTGTGATGGGCGTTACAGGCTTGCTGCCATTCACAGGAATAATCAGCTCTATCCCGCCGGCTATAATGGGGGTATTTACAGCGTGGTTCCCCGGCTGGTATATGGCGAGATGGGTTAGGTAAAAACTAAGGAGGATCCACAACATGCCAAAACCAAGCGCACCACTGTTCCGCGATCCAATATACGACACCCCAACAGACCCCGTTGTAATATGGAACAACAAGGAAAACTGCTGGTGGTTGCTCTACACGCAACGCAGAGACGGCAGAAACAACATAGGCGTATCGCACGTTCACGGTACGGCGATCGGAATAGCCTCGTCCCAGGACGGCACAGACTGGCTGTACCGCGGCACGCTTCCCGGCCTTGAGTTTGAGCGGGGTCACAACACATTTTGGGCGCCGGAGGTGATTTTTGCCGAAGGAAAATACCACATGTACGTAAGCTATGTTCGCGGAATTCCCACAAACTGGAACAGGCAAAGGTTTATACTGCACTACACAGCGGACGATCTATGGGAATGGCGCTTTGAGAGCATTTTGCCGCTATCCAGCGACAGGGTAATAGACGCCTGTGTCTATAAAATAGACGATAAAACATACAAAATGTGGTACAAAGACGAAAAGAACAACTCGCATTCATGGAGCGCCGTTAGTCAAGACCTATACAACTGGACAGTATGCGGAGGGGAAATAACCGATATTTCGCATGAGGGGCCGAATGTATTTGAGTTTGGCGGTATAAAATGGCTGCTTACAGACGAATGGAACGGGCTGGGCGTTTATAAAAGTGAGGATTTTAAGCACTGGGAACGCGATGGCGTAATATTACGCGACGGCGGCACGCGGGAACGGGACGCTGTAATGGCTAACCATGCTGATGTTCTCGTGCATGGTGAAAAAGGAGAAAATGCGTATATCTTTTACTTTACGCATCCTTTTGTGAAAAATGAGGACAGGCTTAAAGCCGGATATGTCATGAAAGACATGGATCATTACACATGTATACAGGTAGCAAAGCTTAAAGTTGAATCAGGCAGTTTAGTATGCGACAGAAACGAGCCGTTTGAGATATTTATGCAGAGGGGATAAGTATGATGAAAATTAATGATAACTTTTGGTCGCCCATCCAAAATTTGATGATGGAGGTAGTTTTGCCGTACCAGTTAGACATAATGGAAGATAAAGTACCGGGCGCGGAAAAAAGCCACGCAGTCCAAAATTTCAGAATCGCGGCAGGGAAGGCAGAGGGCGAGTTTTACGGAATGGTTTTTCAGGACAGCGATATAGCAAAGTGGCTGGAAGCCGTGGCCTACGCCTTACAGCTTAAGCCCAACAAAACCCTTGAAAAGAAAGCGGACGAAATGATAGCGCTAATAGGCGACGCCCAGGAGGACGACGGCTATCTAAATACATATTTTTCCGTAAAAGAACCGGAACACAAATGGCAAAATCTATTAGAATGTCACGAGCTATATTGTTCTGGGCATATGATTGAGGCGGCTGTGGCATATTTTGAAGCCACAGGAAAAGACACGCTTCTAAATATAATGAGGCGCAATGCCGATTTAATTTGCTCACGCTTCGGCGAGGGAAAAATACGAGGGATTCCGGGGCATCAAGAGATTGAACTGGCTTTGTACCGCCTTTACAAGGTAACGAGCGAGCCTTCTTATTTAGAAACCGCCCGCTATTTCCTAGATGAAAGAGGCAAAGAGCCAAACTATTTTAAAGAAGAACTAGCAAGCCGCAACTGGTATCACTGGGGCAATAATTTTGACCCCGAGTACGGGCAAAACCATCTGCCGGTGCGCAAGCAGACAGAAGCAGTAGGGCATTCCGTCAGAGCGGTATACATGTACACAGCAATGGCGGCCATAGCGGCCGAAACCGGCGATAAAGAGTTATCATTAGCCTGCCGAACGCTTTGGGATAATATCGTAAACAAGCGCATGTACATAACGGGCGGAATAGGCTCAACCCGCCACGGCGAGGCTTTTACAATAGATTACGATTTACCAAACGACACTATTTACGCAGAGACTTGTGCTTCTGTAGCTATGGTGTTTTTTGCACGTAAAATGCTGGAGCTGGAACCAAAAGGCGAGTACGCCGACATTATGGAAAAAGAGCTGTACAACGGCATTTTAAGCGGAATGCAGTTGGATGGCAAAAAATTCTTTTATGTGAATCCCCTAGAGGTTGTTGCCGGTGTTTCCGGAGAGCTTCCGGATTACAAACATGCCCTGCCTGAGCGCCCGGAATGGTTTGGCTGTGCCTGTTGCCCGCCTAATGTCGCCAGGCTGGTTACATCGCTAGGCCAGTACGCATGGGGCGAGGCGGCAGACGGCATCTACAACCATTTATATATCGGCGGAATATACGAAATGGACGGCGTGACAATTGAAACTACAACAGACTATCCCTGGGAGGGTTTTGTAAGTTATACGATTAAAAATTCTGCTGATTTTAACCTTTTTGTTCGTGTGCCAGAGTGGGCGGGTGACGATTGGGAAATATCAGTAAACGGCCAAAGCTACCAAGCCAGTTTAAAAAACGGTTACGCGGCTATTAAACGTAGCTGGCAGACGGGTGACACAGTAAAGCTTACATTAGAAATGCAGGCAAAGCGCGTGTACGCCAGCACAAAAGTAAGGGCTAACGCCGGTTGTGTAGCAATAATGCGCGGCCCGCTTATCTATTGCTTTGAAAGCCATGATAACGGTACAAATTTATCTGCTCTACGCTTGCCGAGGGATGCGAAGTTGATAGATAATAAAGAGGAGGCTTTGGGTTTAGTGGCAGTTACAGCTTGGGGTACCCGTCTGGAATCAAGCGATAACCTATACAGCTTTGCGCCGCCAAGCGCGAAAGAGACTCAGTTGCGTGCAATACCGTATTATGCCTGGGGTAATCGCGGGCTTGGCGATATGAGGGTTTGGATTTTAGAGCGTTCTGACATATTCTAAAAGCGGCTCAATTGATGCTTTGTCGGAAAAATCGACATCTTTTCCGTATGTCTCAAGTATGCTAATATCATCGCTTTCGCGTTCGGCAGGAGATTTGTTTTCGACAAACTTTTTCATTGCCGCCATCAGACCCTTATGTAAAAGGCTTAGCTTGCTGTATTCAATACCGCCACGTAAATGAAATACTTTTGTTTTAGATAACTGCTCAGAAGTAAGAGCCTGTTCTAAAATTTTTGAATAGTCGGTATCTTTGGGGTCTGCTACGCCGACAGTAAATAAAACAAGTGATTTGCATGGGTTTTTTGTAACGAGTTTTACTCCGTTAATCACACCCGCGTATAGACCACCACCATATATCACCACATCGTAACTATTAAGCTGATGAGGCTTGATAGTTGCGTTTTCAAAAAGTGCGGCGTTTAGGGATTCGGAAATCCATTCGGCGTATTTTTTTGTTCTTCCGTATTTGGATTTGTATATTACGGCGATTTTTTTCATGATGGCTCCTCCTGGTTTTTATTCAAAGATTATATCATGGACTTAACAATAGTCACAATATTTATTAAGCAAACAGATAGACATTTGATTACTCTTAGTGTACTATATGTCCTAGTACACAACTCTAAAACTAAAAGGAGCGAATAAAACCCAATGAAACTATGCGCAAAATTAGCCTATAGCCAGCTAATATTCAACCACAAGCGGTCTATATGGACTTTAGCGGGGATAATCATTTCTACCTTACTACTAACAACTGTATCCGGCCTTGTGGCAAGCGGAAGCTCTTCCGTTTTTATGCTGGCTGGCGACCCGGCAAACCATGACACAGTTCTCGTTTTATTTCTTATTCCGGCGATTATTTTTGGCACAATCATAATCGCAATGTCCATTATTGTAATTTCAAACGGCTTCCGCGTAAGCGCGGCAGATAGAACAGCCCAGTTCGGCATATTAAAAAGCGCCGGAGCCACAAAACAACAAATAAAAGCCACCGTAATGTACGAAAGTGTATTTTTATCGGTCATAGGTATCCCTATCGGCATTATTTTAGGCTTACTATTGACCTTTGTTAGCGTCATAATCGCAAACCATTTTTTATATGACCTTAACGCGCTTACGCAGGTAATGATTCAAGAGCTGTACATATACATGATCTTTGTAATTTCATGGCAGGCGATATTAATTTCTGCGATACTGGCCTTTGCCACCGTGCTAATTTCGGCTTGGAGGCCGGCACGTAAAGCCGCTAATATTACGGCTATTGATAGCATTCGTGGGGTGGGGGAGGTTAAGCTTGAAAGCCGCCAACTGCGCGTTAGCCCGCTAATACATAAGCTATTCGGCTTCCCGGGCGTGCTGGCGGCAAAATCATTAAAACGTAGCCGCAGAAACTTCCGTGCCTCTGTCGTATCCCTTACTATCGCCGTAATACTTTTCGTTACGGCAAGCGGAGCTACTGCCTCTCTTGGGCAGGTGTATTCTATGATGTTCGATAATATCGAAGCGCCTGTTATTGTCGATTATGTATCCGCAAGGAGTTGGTTCCGCAACGAAGAAGCCGCATACCGCTGGGATTTAGACGTTATAGCGCCAATAGATAGCAGACTTGCTGATAAAATAACCGCAAGGCTTAGGGAATACGATAACACCTACGTAACAGGCATAGGCGCTACGGATATTGAAAGTTATATTGCGATTCTTCCAAGCGAAATTATATCTCCCCAAATGATGCAGGCTATCGGCAGAAATTATTTATCCGCCGGGATAATCACGCTAGACCCTGAAAGCTACGCCAGCTTACTTGAAATAGCGGGTTTGCCGCATGGTTCTAATATTCTTATCAACCACTTTGCTACTTTAAGCAGAGGGCGCTTGACGGAGTTTGAGCCTTTCATATTCAATGAAGGGAATTTCCAGCTAAAATACCGCAGTACAGGGGAAATACGCGAAATAGCCATACATGCAACACTAAGCGCGGGCGATATTCCGGCGGCGCTTATGCCGGCAAATCCGGCGGCGGTAAACGAAGTTAGAATAATTGTGCCCTACGGCCTTATGAGAGGATATTCCTGGTACGCCACGCCCAATAACATAGAAAGCTTTATGGCATACGCTAATCTTGTCATGGAAGAGTTTTTCCCAAACCACGCAGAGGGCTATTACATGGAGCGGGGTTTTTCTGTCCGGGTATTTGAAACTCACGATTTTATAAGGGTCATGAATTTAGGCATTAGCATAGCGATTGTATTTTTTTACGGCTTTACGGCATTAACGACATTAATAGGACTAACAAGCGTTATAAGCAGCATATCAACAAACGTGCGTATGCGTGCAAAAGAATTTGCAGTACTGCAAAGCGTAGGCTTAACCCGGGAAGGGATAAGACATATGCTAAACCTAGAAAGTATATTGTGTTCGGCCAAATCAATTTTATTTGGCCTTCCGGTGGCGATTGCGCTAACTTATTTTATACATCTACCCATCAGTAACATGGTTCCGGCCGTATATCGACTACCATGGCTTGCTATTGCGATTTGTATAATAGGTGTATTTTCTGTTACTTGGATAACTATGCGCTTTTCTGAGAGCTACTTGCGTCAAGTGAATCGTTCATGATAGAATTACCTTGTTTTTACAGAGATTCAAGAAAGGGGTTTTCTAATGCAAGCGAAAAAAACAATTGATGACATTCAAGTCAAGGGGAAAAGAGTCCTGGTACGTTGCGATTTCAACGTGCCTGTAATCGACGGTAAAATTACCGACGATAACCGTATTATCGCGGCTTTGCCCACCTTAAACAAGCTTATTTCAAGCGGTGGCAAGCTGGTTTTATGTTCCCATTTCGGTAGGCCTAAAGGGCCCGATCCTTCTGCATCTTTGGCGCTGGTAGCAGAGCGGCTTTCCCAACACCTGGGCAAAAAGGTCGTATTTGCAGACGACGATAACGTGGTCGGCGAAAACGCTAAAAAAGCAGTGGCCGCCATGGCAGACGGTGATGTTGTTCTTCTGCAAAACACCCGCTTCCGTAAAGAGGAATCTAAAAATGAGGAATCTTTCTCTAAAGAGCTGGCCAGCCTTGCTGACGTGTACGTTATGGACGCCTTTGGCTCTGCCCATCGCGCTCATTGCTCTACTGCCGGGGTTACTAAGTTTGTAGAGGCTTCTGTTGTCGGCTACCTTGTTAAAAAAGAGCTGGACTTTTTGGGCAACGCGGTTATGAATAACCCCCAAAAGCCCTTTGTAGCTATTCTGGGCGGTAATAAAGTCTCTACCAAGCTGGGCGTTATTGATAGTCTGCTTCCTAAGGTAGATACGCTGATTATCGGCGGCGGCATGGCTTACACTTTCATGAAAGCCGAAGGAAAAACCGTAGGTCAATCGCTATTGGAAGAAGATTACGTTGACTACTGCAAAGATATGAAGAAAAAAGCGGCAGACCTAGGCGTTAAACTGCTGATACCGGTCGATACCGTTGTAGCCACAAAATTCGCCCCAGATGCAGAGTTTAAAACAGTATCAGGCGACATAGAGGACGGTTGGCAAGGCCTGGATATAGGCGAAGAAAGCCGCAAACTATTTGTAGACGCGCTAAAAGGCGCCAAAACTATCGTCTGGAACGGCCCTATGGGCGTGTTTGAATTTGAAAACTTTGCCGGCGGCACCCGCGCAATGGCAGAAGCTATGGCCAACAGCGACGCAATAACAGTTATAGGCGGCGGCGACTCTGCGGCGGCGGCAATTCAGATGGGCTTTGGCGATAAAATGTCCCATATCTCCACAGGCGGCGGCGCTTCCCTGGAATTTTTAGAAGGAAAGGACCTACCGGGCGTATCGGCCGCGCAGGATAAGTGATGATTATGCGAAAAAAAATAGTAGCAGGCAACTGGAAAATGAACAACAGCCCGACGGATGCCGTTAAATTTGCAAATAGCATAAAAGACGGCATAAACGGAGCCGACTCTGATGTAGTTTTTTGCGTTCCCTTCGTGAGCCTGGCATCTGTTATGGAAGCGCTAAAAGGCACAGATATAGCCGTAGGCGCCCAAAACATGCACTACGAAGATAGCGGCGCTTATACCGGCGAAATTTCCGGCAAAATGCTGGCCTCTATGGGCGTGCCTTATGTAATAATAGGCCATTCTGAGCGGCGGCAGTACTTTGGCGAAACTGACGAGACAGTCAACCTTAAAGCCAAAAAGGCTATATCTTGCGGGCTTATCCCGATCATTTGCATCGGCGAGTCGCTTACGCAACGGGAGCAGGGCGTAACTGTAGATTTGGTGCGCTTGCAGACCCGTATAGCCTTGCTTGATATTCCTAAAGAGGACGCAAAAAAGGTGGTAATCGCCTACGAGCCTATTTGGGCTATCGGCACAGGCAAAGTCGCCACAGACCAACAGGCAGAAGAAGCCTGTGCGGCGGTGCGTCAGGTTCTTAGAGAAATTTACGATAACGAAACAGCCGAGGCTATTCGCATTCAATACGGCGGTAGCGTAACTGCGGATAACGCAAAAGCGCTGTTTGCAATGCCTAATATTGACGGCGGCTTAGTGGGTGGCGCAAGCCTTAAACCTGACTTTGAGGTGATTGCCCGTGCCTAAAAAATTGACACTTCTAATGATCTTGGACGGATATGGCCTATCGGACGAAAAAGAGAGCAACGCAATCGCCATGGCCAACACCCCCAACCTAGACCAACTAATGAAGGAATATCCACTGCAAAAGGGTAGCGCAAGTGGAATGGATGTGGGCTTGCCGGAAGGGCAAATGGGCAACTCTGAGGTTGGCCACACCAATATAGGCGCCGGCCGCATTGTGTACCAGGAATTAACGCGTATATCTAAGGCTATATCAGACGGGGATTTCTTTGATAATCCCGCTCTGCTTGGCGCGGTCGAAAATTGTAAGAAAAACGGCTCTGATCTGCATTTGTACGGCCTGGTGTCGGACGGTGGTGTTCATAGCCACAACAGTCATATGTACGCTTTATTGGAATTGGCGAAGCGTCACGGCCTTAATAAGGTATATGTCCACGCTTTTTTGGACGGGCGCGACACGCCGCCCTCTTCCGGCAAGGACTACTTAATGGAGCTTGAGGCGAAAATGGCAGAAATTGGGGTAGGGCAGGTGGCTACAATAATGGGTCGCTACTACGCCATGGACAGAGATACCCGCTGGGAGCGGGTTCAACTGGCCTACGATGCCATGACGCAAGGAAGCGGCAAAACGGCGGACTCTGTGGCCGCTTGCATGGACGCAAGCTACGCCGAGGGCGTTAATGACGAGTTTGTTGTACCTACGATAATTACCCCAAACAAAGCTACCATTAAGCCGCAAGATTCGGTGATATTCTTTAACTTTAGGCCAGACCGCGCTAGGGAAATTACTTGCGCTTTCTGCGAGCCGGAATTTAATGAATTCCCACGCGCAAGCTTACTGCCTTTATATTACGTCTGCTTTACAGACTACGACCCGACTGTTCCTAATAAAGTAGTGGCTTTCCAAAGCCAATCTCTAACAAACACCTTGGGCGAGTATTTGGCCGCTATGGGTTTAACTCAACTGCGCCTGGCCGAGACTACCAAATACGCCCATGTAACATATTTCTTTAACGGTGGCGTGGAAGAGCCGTATATGGGCGAAGATCGCAAGTTAATACCCACGCCCGAAGTGGCGACCTTTGATCTGCAACCGGAAATGAGCGCCTACGGCATAACCGATGCCGTTGAAGAAGCAATCAGGTCCGGCAAGTACGATCTAATAGTAATGAATTACGCCAACCCAGACATGGTAGGGCATACGGGAATTATCCCAGCCACCATAAAAGCCGTTGAAGCCGTAGATAGCTGTGTAGGCCGTGTTTACAAGGCTTTAATGGAAGTGGACGGCCAGATGTTTATTTGTGCCGACCACGGCAATGCGGACAAAATGATAGATCTTGAAACAAAAGAGCCCTTTACGGCACATACAACTAACCCAGTGCCATTTGTTTTGGTAAACTGCAAAGAGGCCAAAGGCCTTGATGTAGGCGGCAGGTTATGCGACATAGCCCCAACCTTACTAGACATGATGGGTACACAAAAACCAACAGAAATGACAGGCAGATCACTGCTTGTAAAATAAGTCATAGAAAAGAGGTTTTACAATTGAAAGGATTTTTTGAGATTACAGAGGTATTTGCAAGAGAAATTATGGATTCCCGCGGGAACCCAACGGTAGAAGTTGACGTATTTGTGGCTGATGAAGCTGGTAAAGTTCATCTTGGCCGTGCGGCTGTTCCGTCAGGAGCCTCCACAGGCGCTTTTGAGGCCGTAGAGCTTAGAGACGGCGGCGAGCGCTATTTAGGCGTAGGCGTAGAAAAAGCCGTTGAAAACGTAAACGAAACAATAGCAGACGAAATCTGCGGTATGAACGCTCTTGACCAAGTGGCCGTTGACATGAAAATGATAGAGCTTGACGGCACACCAAACAAGGCCAAACTGGGCGCTAACGCTATCTTGGGTGTATCTATGGCGGTAGCACGCGCAGCGGCAGAAGCCCTGGCAATGCCACTATATCAATACTTGGGCGGCTTTAACGCCAAGCAACTGCCTGTTCCTATGATGAACATTCTAAACGGCGGCAAACATGCCGATAATACCGTAGACTTCCAAGAGTTTATGATTATGCCTGTGGGTGCGCATAGCTTTAAAGAAGCCCTGCGCATGTGTGCGGAAATCTATCACAACCTCAAAAAACTGCTTAAGTCAAAAGGCCTGGCCACTGCCATAGGCGACGAGGGCGGCTTTGCACCTGACCTTGCCACCCCAGAAGAGGTATTGGATCTGATAGTAGAAGCCGTACAAAAAGCGGGCTACAAAATGAAGGACGACATTCGCATAGCCTTCGACGCGGCCGCCACAGAGCTATACGGCGACGCCAAAAAGAACGGCAAGGAAGGTATGTATTACTTTGCCGGAGAAAGCAAAATGCTGGGCAAAGAAATCTACCGTACTTCTGCCGAAATGGTTGACCTTTGGGAAAGGCTCGTTAATAACGAAAAATACGCCATCATTTCAATAGAGGACGGCCTAGACGAAGAGGACTGGGAAGGCTGGAAGATGCTGACAGAGCGCGTAGGCAAAAAAGTTCAAATAGTAGGCGACGATCTATTTGTAACTAACACCGAGCGCTTACAAAGAGGTATCGACAACAAGGCTGGCAACTCTATTTTGGTTAAAGTTAATCAAATCGGTAGCCTAACAGAAACCTTTGACGCAATTGCATTAGCACACCGCAATAACATGACCACAGTAATTTCCCACCGTTCTGGTGAGACGGAAGATTCTACAATTTCCGATATAGCTGTGGCAGTAAACGCCGGCCAAATCAAAACAGGCGCCCCAGCCAGAAGCGACAGGATAGCCAAGTACAACCAGCTTCTTAGAATTGAAGAAGAGCTGGACGAATGTGCGGAGTATCCGGGTATGTCAGCTTGGTATAATATTAAACAATAGTTGGTGAAAAAAGGGGCTGTCCGGGTGGGCAGCCTCTTGTAAAATGGAGGTGTTGACATGAAGCTAATAAAGGAGAAGTTTTTATTATGATATACGAAAACAAAACCCGCATAGGCTACTATGAGTTGGATTTTAGAGGAAAATTAAAACTATCGGCTCTACTAAGAATGATAAACACAGCCGCCGAAGAAGATGCCAAACAGCTAGGCATAGGCTTTTCGGTTTTACATCCGCTAAACATAAGTTTTGTTTTACAGCGTTTTGGCTTGAATGTTGTCCGTATGCCGGAATACGACGAAAGCATAACTATAAGAACCTGGCCAGCGGCAATAACCAGAGGTACCTTTATCCGCAAAGGCGATATGTACGATCAACGCGGCACAAAATTAATGGAATGGGCAAGCCTGTGGATACTGCTTGACCTGGAAGCACGTAAAATATTAAAGCCTTCGGCACTGCCGGTGGAAATTCCGCCATTGGGCAGTCAGGAGGCCACTACCGAAGCGGAAAGGATTATTCTGCCGGAGGGATCTGGTGATTTAGCTTCAACATACACCCATACTGTGCGCTACGCAGAGGTAGACACCAACAGACACATGAACAACAGCATATACGGCGATTTAATAGGCAACGCGCTATTTCAATCCACCGAAACTGAGCTGGATATTAAAAACGTACAAATTAATTTTTTGGCAGAAACCCGTATGGGCGAACAAATAGAAGTATCGGCCAACCTATTGGAGGGCAAATACATAATAACAGGCCAAGCACCAGGAAGAATGGCCTTTACAGCCAAAGTATCCCCATAATTTCGTCTAACAAATGAGTTACCACAAACTGCATTAGCAAATAAAAACTACCCATTATAAAGGCTATATTTATAATGCGTGCCTGATGCGGCTTTTCGGCCGGGTCTATAATAGGCTCTAGTATCATCTGTATTAAAGCCATAAAAAAAAGTTGCCCTATTAATAAAGTGAACTCGCGCATAAGCTACCTCCTGGGTAAGTATATGCGCTTGTAGGGTGTGTTAATACAATTCCATAATTTTGCCGAAATACCTAGGAGAAAGGCAACAAGGGGATGCAAGGGACTGATCCCTCACTTAGCATGGATGCTCCTTATAAAAAGGAGGAAAAAGAATGACAAGTGTAACAAACAGCGCAAGCGGAACGGGGCAGACATGGGACTGCTACAGAAAAGAACGGCACTACCAAAGCAAGAATTTTGAAAAAAAGATGAACACCAAAGGCAGTACAAACGTAACACCAGCGGACATATTTAACATCATAAAGGAAATGGGAGCTGTTGACATTCGGTTCAGTACAGACTTTATCCCAAACAATCCCCCGGTAGCTTTAGCCGGTAAACATGTCTTTATATCATGGGAAACAATTCAGCAAATGACAAATAGCGCCGCTGTAAAAGAACAAATTTTGGATTTTATACAGCATAACTTGGAAAATCCCAGGGGTGGTAAAGTGCCATTTGGCGGTACCGGCTTGGGATACACCTTTGAGTGGGGCGCTCGTTTTGGGGAAGAAATTGATCTGAAAGCAGACTACCTACTAAACCCGGACAAAGAAGAAGAAGAACCAAAGCCAGACTTCCAAGCAAAATTAATAGAAAACCTAGCCGCCCAAGGAAACTACCTGGCCAAACAAAATGAAATGTACCTTCTTGAACAAACCTCAGAATCCTCAGAAACAGAATCACCAGCCCGCACAATCAACCGAATGAATATGCAGTCGGTAACAATAGAATCCGGCAATTCCCGCTGGGAAGCCCTTGTAAGCCCGGAAGGTATTTGGATAGCACCAGAAGGCTGGCAAAGCCGCGAGGAATTTGAGCTAATTGACCCCTCACGCGGTGTTCCCGGCATACCGCAATCCAGAATTCGTGAGCTAGAGCATCTAAGTAAAATGCTAGAACATATCCCGCCACAGCTAGGCAATTTAACCCTAACACGGCGTGACCCGGAAGATAGGTCTGTTGCACTCGATACCCAAACAATAAATAGTCCAGACCTAAGCCTATACGATCGTCTACGGCAGATTACAAACGCCTTTTCCGATGTGCGCGATGGCTTTGGCGGCTCTAACCAGCATATTCAGTCTACAGAATTCGCCTTTCGCCATGTTATAAATAACAGCTTTACCCTGGTAGGCCAGCTTGCACGTAAAAATTTCGGCGGTGGTAGCGCAGAGGGTGTAGATATGGAAATTATCAAGCAACTACGCGAAGATGCCCAGCGTCAAATTGATCTGTTTAGCGAGACGTTTTTAAGTAAGTTTAGGCAATATGGTACAGAGGACGCTTTTAATATAGCCTGGGCACAACTAAATCAAAGTGCATAATACCGCCAGTGGTTTTATCATTTTTAAGATTTCTTTGAAAAAAGTCTCCCGGTAAATTGAATCTTAAATCCAAGACTCTGATACCATTTTTCTACGGTTATTCCTGCTTCGGTTTGTAGAAATAATTCAGTACCTTTTAATTCTCGCCATTTGTCAATGCAAGCTTTTACAGCAACCGTCCCAAATCCTTTACCGCGAACCGAAGGTGTAGTTCCTACACTATATATTCCGCCTTTGCCGTCATAGAAACAAAGAGAAGCGATTGATACTGGCATTTCACCTTCATAACATACAAAATTAAAGAATTTTTCATTATCGTTCAATGTACGCGAAAGAGCATCTATATAAGTTTTATCACATTCTCCATATGGTGATCCAGGAGTTTTTTCTCCCCCATATACGCTGGTAAAAACATCGATAAAATCTCTTGCACTTTTAGCGTCTGTTGCGCGTATAGTATTCAAATCAACTTTCAATTTGATGTCTATATTTTTTTTATCAAATGACATAACCGATTCTTCTGAACGAATCGAATACCCGCGCTGTTCAAGAAACTGTGACCATTGATTATAATTTTCGTCATTTGATAAATAGAT
>Ga0209755_10003004_pt1 | contig 21815 bp, 16 predicted proteins | sample TergutCo191P1_FD_187301 | JGI IMG/M metagenome (GOLD analysis project Ga0209755, IMG submission 187301) | Cornitermes sp. P1 segment gut microbial communities from Petit-Saut dam, French Guiana - Co191P1 (SPAdes) (version 2) | ecosystem: Host-associated > Arthropoda: Insects > Digestive system... | reverse complement strand
CTGTTCTTCATCTGTAGATGAATTTTTTATGTGTACAGATGATTTATAATACTGTTTTTGTAAAATGTTTGTAGTATTTTACACTGTATGTTTGTATATTTGTGTATCTCTGACTTGTTCCACATCCTACTGTCTTTATGACCCATTTATGGATCCATGAAACTGTGTGTATATATGTATATGTCGTGTGTATATATATATATATATATATATATATATATGTAAGCAGATATCAGTTGAAGTAAAAAAACGTAAAGTACATATATCTGTCTTTTTTGTTGTGAACTGTGCATTTGCTTTCCTTATGGACTCTACCATCATAAATTTTGGGTTGCACAGTAACTGCCATTTTCGTGACTAGAAAGACTGGGCATCATAATAAAAGAATGTGTATTTTACAAACACAACAAGGATGCCGCACCTTTTTAAAATTGAGCATCACATTTATATAATGTTTGAATTTTCACCCTCTCTGGCTTTCTTTCAGGGTCATCGGCTGTACTTCTGCAGTCATTATCTGCCTTACAAAAACAATTGAAATGTAAATCGTCCACCAAACTAAAATCAGCACTAGTAAAAGCCTTGTACACATTTTTATGTGACCATCACAATTTGGGTTTGTCAACTGAAGTGCAAAGGTATGTATATTAATGTAATGAATGGTATAAATAATCTTGTAACAGAATTTATTCAGTGTATTAAAGGACAGTTATTATAAACATAGAGTTAGGCAAAGGCAGAAATTCTGGGAAGTTCAATATTCTGTGTGGGGTATGTGGTGGCGTAGTTGGCTGAGGCACTCTTAATATATACTGGAACATCACGGATTCAATTCCCAATGGGGTCAGTGGGATTTTTCGTTGACTTAGTCCTTCTGGCTGCATTATGGCTCTGGGGTCAACTCAGCCTCTGACAGAAATGAGTACGAGGGGCATCTCTTGGGGGGTGAATGCAGCCAGTGCATATGGCTGACCACCTTCATGTGCTGGTTGCTTAGAATTCTGGGAACTTCAACCTCCTAAGAGTCTAAGGGCCTATCAACGTCTGTACAGGGATAGCTTTACCTCTTTAAATCTTCTGTGTACATAAAGACATGAGCAGAAGTAGGAATTACTCTTATAAATTAACTGATAGAGTTGAGTGATCTGTGCTATAGTGCTGCTACTTTTGTTTCCATTAATAGACATTAGACATAAATACCAAGTTAACGTGCCATCACTGTGTTTGTAGTATTTCTCACAGCAGTATCATTTATGTGTACGTAATAGATGTCTTTATTTTCAAACCAAATTTTACCACTTAGTTGGAGCGATTTATTGGCTGTCATTGTCAGATTAGAAAGACGGAAAGAGAGGGATTGAGTATGGGAGGAGAGTATTCATTTGGTAGAAAAACAGACAGAGCAGGATTGCCGATATTAAAATAAATCTTTTTGCATATACCATGATGGAATGGGCTGGAGTAAGTGGGTTGTTATAATGGGAGCTTCTTTAATGGATTTAAACTTGCAGATTTTAATACCACAGATTTAGTTTGTCATTTTTGCGAAAATGTAAAATTATAGAGAGCAATATAATTGCCGTTGATGGTATTTTAGAGAATGACAACACTTATGAAACAAACCTTTAGAGTGTAAATATAATGTTCTATTTCTTCACTGCTCTTGTGTATTATTTTTTACATTTAACAGCTTACAGTAAGATACTATCCTCATTCTTTAGCATTTCGCAGTCTGTTTGAAATTTTATCTATCTTCAAGTTCAGGGTTCACTCATGTTTTACAATCTAAATTGTGCTGAAATCCAAGAACCGACATGTATTTACTGAAGTATTTAACACAATACTATAGAAGTTTCAAGTGTGGTGTAACATACATCATGATCTTTGAATTTTTAAGACCAAGAGGTTTAGATAAAATGGAAAAAAGGGTATTTAAACCTTATACAGTGTAAACCAACAAAATGCACTTTTTTCAAATTAATACTTTAATTTATGATGTATTCTACATGTTTAAAACCCAAGGGTTCATCTTCAGGAAGACGGTTTTACATTTGGATATGGTATAGTATGTTTTACGTGCATCAGGTTAGGCAGTTTAGTAGGTGGAGGAGTGTGTTAACCTGATGTGGGTAAAACAGCCCTTAGATTCAGATCACCATAAATTAATATATTAATTTAGAAAAGGTGCATTTTGTTGGTTAATATCGTATCATTCTATAACAATGTACATTGCAAGAAACATAATATTCGTTACTTAAACCTTTGATAGTCATTTAGCTTATACAGAAAATTCCCATTGGAGAAACTGAAGGTTCATCATTATTATTGTAGAACTTTTCTGTTGGATCTTGTCCTGAGCCAGTTTAATCCAGCTTACATTCTAACAACCAAGTTTCCGAATTTACAGTTTCATATTGTATTGTGTAGGATTCCAGTGCAAATGAGCAAAACATGGTGGGGATGACTACCTTCACTCCAATATCTAATACTGAACTGGAATGTTGCTGGTGTTTCAGGATACTTGTGGTTGTAACTGTAGAGGATGTATCATTTGCTCCATTTGTCCTGAATTTCACTCAGTGTGTGCAAGATGTTTTACCCAAATCATCTGTTCCACCTGGTCTTCTTTCATCACTGGTAATGGTATTTACTCAGCATGACAGCACAGTCGTGCTTTCTACGTTCCACTTTGTTCTGGATATCTTTCTGACAGCAGTTACACAGGATTTAAGTATCTGTCAACCAAAGGTAAATCTGTGCACTAAAAGAAATGAATGGAACCGTTGTAGTTTGGTCTTGCACACACTTTGATGTGGTTGTATTGCGGTTACTTGTGTTTGTGCATCAGTGCTGTATGGTAAATTATTCACAGCCACTTAGCATGTGGCAGATTACAGTGAATTATGAATATGGGGTGATGGTGAGTGGGAGGCACATTTTTGTCTGTTTTTTTGGGTGTAGTAACATGTATCAGTCTGCAAGTTTGGCATCTGGAAAGTAATTGTAGTTGAATGGAATTGTGTCTGGATGTAATGCTTGGTTACTACTAGGTCTGCCAGCATAAGTTAATAGTCTTGCTTTACAAGTGGAAGTAAATGACATTGTGCCTGGACTGATGTTTTTAGGTATACCAATATCTATCTTATTGAAGTAGCAAGCAGCAAAGATCAAGCTTGCAGATTTATGTTGAATTATATTTTCCTGTGTTCATTTGGGGGTTCTGAGGGAAGCATTTGCTAGGGTTTCCATCCACCCTCAAGTTTCAAACTAGGTATCTCTAGAACAAGCACCACAGTATTCCAACTCCAGTGGTATCTCAGTAAGAAGTCGTTAGGAGTTTATGTGTGAAAAATATGGTAATGAAAGCAATGAATTACTTTTCCTCATTCTATTCTGTTATTTTTTTTCATTCTTGTGATTGATATTACTGTGAATTGTTTTTGTTGCAGGCAATATTAAACTATTTGAAAAAGTGTGTTGTTTGTGAGGAGGTGTGTGGATTTGTAAGCTGGACACTTGGTCACAAAATTCTGTCTTTATGCTACAAGCTGATGAGAAGCTATGATACTGTTGAGTTTTTCTATGGTGAGCAAAAGAATGATCATTGCTCTGTACAATCCATGATGTAGGCATTTGGAAATATGTATGGTCTTAGGATTAACACAGACTTCTTACACAATAGGATTCATTATACCAGTGAATATGCAAAAGCACAAAGATTCTATTTGTGTTATATACAAGTTGTTTGCAACAGAACTCTGGGACTGGAAGAAAACATACAGAATATCTGTAAATAATCTTTATGACTCTGATCTTGTATTATTTACAGCATGTTTAAGTCACACTTAAGAAATTCAAACCATTTGAAAGATCAACCCTGGAAATGGTATGAAAAACTAATGAAATATATTTTGCCAAAAGTGGTTCATTCGATGTCAAACCAATATTAAGCCTCCTGCCACACTTCTAAGATAATATCATGATAAGCTTCTTCACAAGCCTCTGCAATCCATGTTTTTAGCTACTCTCTGTATTGTCAGCCGTGGAAGGATGTTAGATATAGCAATCGCAGGGGACGTGTTAAACTGCCTGACATTAATGAAATGATGGTTTATCCTGAAACATTTTCCTGTACTTATGCCAAGTACATTGTTGCACTGTCAAGGTATCTTTTGTTTCATGAAAAGTAACACACAAAAACACCTTTTTTCCTGGTCTGGATGTCATTTTGTTGTACTGGTGAATGTGGCTCTGCTAGCAGCCAGAATGCACATTAGACTGCATACTAGTTAACAAATTCAAACTTCTTGGGAATATCCTTCCTTGGAAGGTATGTTTTAACTGTACCTGAAATTGTTGTAAGTACAGTTTAAAATTGTAAAGATCATTTATGTACATTTTATGTAATAATGTAAGTCTGCAGAGAAGTAAGTATTGACATCACCACACTTGTTGAATATTAGTGTGTGTGTGGGTGTGATGCTGTGTGCGTTTTCAGTGTTCATTGTGTCGGTACAAGCCATAAAAGAAACTTTAATGGACAGGAATGTATGGGCCCAATCCATGGAGCTAAAGAAGTGCTGACTTAATGCTGCTTGGTATTTTCCTGTGGGGTTGTATAAAGAAGCATGTCTTTGTTAAACAGGTTTACTCTTTGAAAGGCTCATGACACAGAAACCCAGCGACAGTCATAGCAGTTGACACCAGAATTGCCCATCAGGGTGTGGACTGAGTTTACATATTTCCATGACATTTGCTGGACTGTGAATTGCATCCATTTTGAGTTGTACTGATTCATAACTATTATTGTACCCCTCTCCCATCTTTCGATTGTGAATTCCTTCTCTTCACATTAAAACCTATGGATTGTTGCATTTGACTGATTTACTTATCAAACTTGATGTTCTGTGCAGTCTTTTTTGTTTTCACTTTTCCCATTTTTACTACCCTCTACCTGTTGCATTCAGTATTGTGTTACTAAACCATGGGTGTCCTTCTTGAACTCTCTGGATTATACATACTTCTCCCCACCTCCCATCCACGAGTTGTGGGTCCTTTTTTCATGCTTGAGAATCATTCCAAGTTTTTGTTACAGAGCTTTGTGAAGTATTGGTACATTTCAAGGCTAACTGTGAAGATGTGGATCTGCTAGACAGAGCTCACATGTACCATTCTCTCTTAGTCTCTTTGTCGAATAAAAAGGTTTGTATTTACACACACAAACACACATTGTTACCATTTTCCTTCATGTTGTCCCTTGTCCTTACGTATTAGACCCATAGACACCGTGATGATATTTATTTTTATGTATGGTTTATGTAATGACACTCTTAGTATTGCAGCTTGTTTAGCATTGACTGGTATAAATTGGAAAGTATTCAGACTGCTGTCATTTTATGTTTAACTGTCTCACCCCTAGGTACATGTATGGACTACAGTCAGTGTTCCACATTTATGCCTATTGCAAAGTCGGGATTGAGCCAAGAATTTTCTTACTGTTAGGCAGGTATCATTAACCACAGATGTCTAAATAGACTGCACTTTATTATTGTTTGTGGTAAATGCTTTCATATTTTTATGTATCTTTGTACAATATCAGATGCAGAAAAGATTAATTGTTGGTGTAGTGGAATTTACTGCAGTTCGTCATCTGGTTGAATTTCTCTGCAGCTCCATATATTTGTTACTGATTTTAATGTAGGGAGGTTGCAAACTTAAATGACTTTTCACTGTATTTGATTCAATAAAATTACGAAGTTTTGGAAAAATCTCTCTGCAGTAATTTAGATGGTGGAAGTATAAATTTCTTCTGTAGTGTTGTTCATAACTGTGGGGGGGATTTCCTTTTGTTGGTTTCCTTAGCATGGCATACGACATAATAATATTCATGGGTAGAATCCACTAAATAATTCTCTTTTCTTTCTTTTTAGTTGAAGGAAGTTTTGGTGCCGCCACAACAAAGTATAATGGCAAGTGAAAATACATTTCATTCCACATCATCCATATGCAGACTGAATGAACCCATTCTTCAACTGAAGAAAGAAACAAGAGCTGTACATTCCAAAGAGCAGTTGATTCCTGAAGGAATTTTAGACATTCCAGAAGGTTCAATGAGTATGTAGATAATGAGCACATATGTAACATTTGTTATCATACACAACACAAACAGTCTTCTGCAACTGAGATCAACACAGACTCAGATTAGTAGACCTGGGTACTTTACAGATATTATTTCTTTATACTTTTAATGAATCTTCTCAGCAGAGGGGGGTGAAGGGTGAGGGGATGTGCAGATTATCATATAGAAAGAATGGTAAATTATTAAAGGCTATGGACTGGCAGTTATGAAAGACATTTTCCATAGTTTTCCGTACTCTGTTCAGGCAGGTAACTGGGAAGGTCCAGTTGTAGATGGGAGGATAATTTTACGATGGATCTTCAGGAAGTGGGATAAGGGGGCATGGACTGGTTTGATCTGGCTCAGGATAGGGACTGGTGGCAGGCTCTTGTAACAAGGTAATGAACTCTGGGGTTCCATAAAGTGTTGGGAGTTTCTTGACTACCTGAGAACTGGTTAGCTTCTAAAAAGGACTCTCATGGAGTAAGTAAGTTAGTTCAGACAGGTATTGGAATAATGTTGTGAAGTAGAATGTGACTTGACTATGTCTTCCATTGTTCTGTCAGTATGAAATGACATCAGGAGTTGATATTATTAATCATAAAGTTCTGGAATCAACAAAATGAGAAATAATTTCTGCTAGGATGTTCCCTTACAGTTTAGTTAGACTTATGGAGGTGATGTAGAGGTAATTTTAATTGAAGAGTCACGTAAATCATAGGTCAATTTGATGCTACTATCAAGCTACATTCTAGTGTATTTTAGCAGTGAACACAGAATCAATTCTTATTTAACTGTTCTTACTATGAAATTAAATGTTTCCTACTAAATTGCATTTTTAAAATGACTGCATTGTAACTGCTTACTCATTGTTTAACAAGTGGTCTTAGATTTTTGGTCATTTCAGTGTGGTTGCCATGTCACAAAATGTGCATTTTTAAATAAGACGCAACGAACTAACAAACACATAGTTTTGATTTTATCTCTCATATTACAACTGTTTATTCCAACAATTTTCTCGTCAGTGTTTCTGAGGAGTTTTGTATCTCTGAATAAGACCTTACTTTCATTCCTAACATTAATTAATAATAATTCCAGTACTTATTAATATTCCTGTTAACAATTTTAAATGTTTGTTATGTTAGCAGATATTCTGGAAGTGTATGCCACATATTTATCATCTACGGGGAACAAACCTCTAGTCGTAAAAGGAAGACTGAATACTACATCTGAATTTGATGTGAAAGTGCAACCACTTCAAGGTAAGCAAGATGTAAAGATTTATAGTTGTTTTTATTTGTAAAACATTTTTATAATGTTTGTTAATTTATATTAACTATTTTAAATTTTCCCTTTGGTACTTACAATGCTTATCAAATTTGTCACAGCCATATTTGCAGGAAAAGAAATTAAAATAGTGGCTACACTTTAAACATAATGGAGTAAGTAGGCTACAATGAGAAATTAATTGTATGCAAAATTATCAACACTTTCCATTTCTTAATGCTACATACATACAGGGAAAATCTCACACAAATTGGGTAGTTTCTTCTGGCTCCTTAGTCTTGCCTGCAGTAAATGTGGAATTTTTTGCATATAACTTTTCACCCCCACTCTCCTGCAGTTTTGTTTCTGAAGGTATTTGTAGCTGGTGGTCAATTAAGGTACCATTAACCCATTCTCTGTGCCACATGCTTGTCTCAGATTGAAAGTCTCCATTTTAGAATCTCTGATGTGCTTACGTCCTTCAAATTGTAGCCAGCCATAAATATTGCACTATGTGACATTCCCTGATCCCACACTCTGACCTTCCTGTTCAGTCAGCTCTGTCATTGCATATTGTGTCATTTAGCTAGTGAATGGGAGTTGGAAAACTTTTCTGTAACTCTGCTGGCTTTAATTTAACTTAAAATTAGTTCAACCTAAATTATGGCAATGAAACAGAGGTGCTTATACTTGTGCATTCATCAGCTCATAAAGAGTGAAATAGCAAGATGGTTTGGATTGATGATGTCTTGGACATTGTTTGGCATTTTGAGGAACAAAGACACAATGCAATAAGCTATTCTGTGTGATTAAGACCAATGATAGTGAATTAAATGTGTCTTACATACACATCATCAAAGAGCTGCATTTATTGCATGATGGCATTTAGAACTACTCATAACATGATGTATGTATGTATTTAACAATTCATTCAGCTGTAACTTTCTCATGCACTGTGTTGACAAGCAAGTTAGACATGGAATGCTACATGTATTTACACACATGTATGGATGTGTAATTAAGTATGGCTACTATGTGGGTGGAACATGGAAGCATGCAACAAATGATGAGGGAGAACTTTGCTTGTAAAGGTGTCTCCAAAACAGCGGTCATTTGTGAATACAGGAAGGTCTTGGTTTAAAACAATTTCTTTCTGCACAGTTTCACTTTAATGTGACTTGAAAATGTACACCACTTTTTGAATCTACTACTGCTACCCAAAAGTTCCTGAAATTGGAATGCCATGCGAATACCACTTTTAGTTCAGTTATGTGCCAATAGGTATCTCGAGCTGTACCCTTTGTGAATTATTTTGCCAAGTGGCATTCTGCTGTGAGGACATGTGTGTTTTTTCTGTGCATTTTTGTGATGTCATGTTAGTGCTGTTCTGTGATTGTACTGACCTGCTAAAATGATTGATGTGAAGGAGCAATGGGATTTGCATCAAATTCTGCTTCAAACTCAGCAGGATGGCTTCAGAAACACACAGAATGCTTAAAGAAGCATTTGGTGATAATGCCATAGGCCAAATGCAAACCTATGAGTGGGTTAAGTGTTTCAAGAACAGGCGGATGTCAATCGATGATGAAGAGCGTTTTGGATGATGTTTGACTGTAACCACAACCGAAAATGTGGCAAAAGTGCGAGAGGCTATCCTGGAAGATAGATGACAAATGATTCACAATGTTTGCAACATTGTCAGACTGTCGTGTGGAATGTGCCAGAAAATTTGTCAGATGAGCTTAACATGAGGTGCATTGCAGCAAAATTTGTGTCAAGGCTGCTGAGCAGTGATCAAAAGGAGTACCACATTTCTGTCTGCACTGAGCTAAAGGAAGAAGCCGAAAAGACCCTAACTTCATATCCAACATCATTACTGGTGACGAATCTTATGTGTTTGGGTACGACGCTGAGACTAAGCAGCAGTCGTCTCAGTGGAAGACTCCAACTTCACTGCGACCAAAGAAAGGACAACAAGTTTGGAGCAATGTCAAATCAGTGTTGATTTTTTTTTTGGGTGGGGGGACATTGAAGGCATCGTGCATATAGAATTTTTTCCAACAGGACATTCGGTGAATGAAAAATTATATTGCTACGTTCTGAGGCGATTGAGGGAAAACAACCGGCGCAATCGTCCAAACAAGTGGCGCAACAACTCCTGGGTCCTGCATCATGACAACGCTCTGGCTCATGCATTGCTCATTGTGCAGCAGTTTTTGGTTTCTACAAATATGACAGTCATCCCCCACCCTTCCTACTCACCAGAACTCGCTGCCTGTGATTTTTTCCTATTCCCGAAGATCAAATTGAAGCTCAAGGTGCAACGTTTTGATAGCAATAAGGAGATCCAGACCGTATCGCAGAACGTCATGAAGACATGAAGACGCTGATGCAACACGACTTCCAGAAGTGCTTCCGATCATGGGAATCCTGCTGGAATCACTGTATCAATGCCAAAGGGGACTACTTTGAAGGGGATGGGGGAATAGAAATTTCAGTAAGTGGTTAAGCTATGGCAGAGGAATTTCAGGAACTTTCAGGTAGCAGTAGTATGTGCTAATTTTTGGTCTAATGCACTTTGGCTTGCATGATCCATGGCCTCTTTTGTCTTGCATTGGAAGCTAGCAGAAAGTGATGGTACAGTCATGTCATCCCCTTGATTACATAGGTGATATAATCACGCAGCAGATTTAGTTTCCTTTCCAACAGCATTGTAATTTGTTACCAAAATGAGTGAGAAAAACAAATCTACATCATCTAGTACAATCCAAATGAAAAATTGTTTAAAGATGGTCAGCATTAAAGAGAAATTAGACATAATAAGCTGACTTGAAAAAAAAGTGAATAAATTGTTCATATGCCATAATGCTACATTTGCTTATACATACAGTTCATGATATTGCTGATAGATTTACAGGAATTGCTGAGCCAAGAACTAAAATGTTGTGTAGCAAGACCACCACAGTCCTATCAGAATGAACTATATCAAAAACTATGGATATGAGTCACTTACATTTTTATTGCACTAGAAAGAAATTAATGTATTTTATAGAATTTCATTCATTCCATTGGTGTGTGGAGAATGTGATGATTCCTTGCCGTTCTCAGGAGCTTCTTCCATTCCTCTCTGTTGTATACTTTTTCCTGCCACCCTTCTCCACCAACTATTCTTCCATCCTCTCTCACCTCATCTTGCTATTTATTTCTTGGTCTATCTCTCAATCTTGTTGTTCCCAAATTCATATATAATACCCTTTTGGGAATTCTACTTTCTTCTATTCTCTGTATGTGCCCAAACCAACGTTATCTATTTAACCTTATTGTCTCTATTATAGTAGGTTTTTAACACTTCCATAAATTTCTTTATTGGTTAATATCCTCCAATTTCCTTTTTCATTGTCATATACTGGGCCTAAAATTCTTCTATGCATTTTCCTTTCAGAAATGTTCAATTACTTTCTGTCTGTCTTTGCTAGTGTTCAAGTTTCTGATGCATACATTAATGTTTTGTCTGTTATTGTGTTCTTTAGTCTTAATTTTAGTTTCTTTGGTGTGTTTTTATTTTAAAAAATTTTTGTAATATAAAATTATTTTGTTAGCATTTTTTATTCTTTCTTGCAAGTCTGTTTGGTTATTGTTATCTTCATTAAGTGTAACTCCTAAATATTTAAAATTTTCCACTCTTTCGAATTTGTAATTTTTTATTTTCAAATGTCCTATTTTATTTTTCTTTAAACTGTTTTTCCTTTCCACTGCCATATATTTTGTGTTTTCTTGGTTTATCTGTTGTCCGAACTTTCTGGCAATGTTTTCCATTTCTACAAAAAGTTTTCTTATTTCTATTTCATTTTTTTCAATTAATGCAATGTCAGCTGCATGTGTTAATACATTCAGTTGTTCTTTACCAATCTTTATACCACTAGGAACCATTTATATACTTTGTATCACTTTTTGTAATGCTAAATTAAATAATACTGGTGATAAAGAGTCACCCTGTTTCAAGCTTGTTTTATTTTAAAAAAAAGATGACAGTGTTCCTTCTGTTCTAATCACACTTCTTGTTTTATTGTATATATATATATATATATATATATATATATATATACATACACATTTGTGGGTGTGGATATTGTATATACAGTACATATATACTCCACAGGTCCGTATTTCCACCAGTGGTATAAGCATACACTATATAGGATGAGGCTGTCAATCCCCTAACCCCTAGGAAATACACTGTTTTAATGGAAAGTTTGTGTTCAACTTGCATGATATCAATTTGTGCACCAATTTTCAGGCACATAACCCTGGTGTAAAATGAGACCTGCCTGTACAGGAGGATATGTTAAGTATGTGAATATCAGTTCAGGTAAGGCTGAAGACATTGAAAATGTTGAATTATTTTTTTGTTGTCTTCAGGCCTTCATTTTAACCATTTTGTCAAAGAATAAATATTACAGAATTGTATACCCTCATCAGTTTATTTCTTCCATTATATTATGTTTGACACACAAAGGTAAAATTATTCCTGTGCATGCCCTGATAACCTTGGCACAAGATGGAAGTGAGTGGTTAGCTTCACATCCTGGCTGATTTACCCCCAGAGAAAGAGTACCTGTTACTTGTAGGAGGCTGGGTGGACCCCAGAGATGGTCTGGACATTTTGGAAAAGAGAGCATCCAGGTTCAGACCCCAGATTGTCCAGTCCTTAGCCCAGCCACTATGCTGACTGCACTACCATAGCTCCTTATGTTGTGACACACATGATTGCAATTTAGGAGATGGAACTGAAAATGATATATTTCAACAGTTTTGGGATATCATGTGTATGTCATAACATTTTTCAGAATTTTATAAAGTATAATTATGTTGAAGTTGCACTGCGTATGTTTTATCACAAAGCACTTACATAATGATGGAACATATTACAGTGTATGTGGTAAACCATTTTGTCTTACTCTGCTGTCCATGTAAATAAATAAATATATATGTATGTGTTTGTGTGTATTGGGAGTTATAAAATGATCCATTACAAATTGTAACATATTATACATTTTATGGAAGTTCTTGTTGTTACAGCCCTGGCCATTTTCTTCACTGCTCCTGAATCATGGGGTAGAATTGAACCAATCATGATTGGCCATTACACAAAGAAGAATTCTTCTGATGATTCTGAATTACCACATCTTGTGGACATTGAATGTTTTTTTTACAAACCATATCCAGCTGTCATTCAAGTCTGGTATGTTTAATTTTGAAATAACATAATGTATTTGTGTAGTAGTAGTAGTAGTCATAGGAGCAGGAGGAGGAGAAGGAGCACCAGTAGTAGTAGAGTAGTTGTTACCATGATGGAAGCTGACTTTACTGTACATCATTTCAGCATCATATATTAAGTGGCACTAATGTTGTTCTCACTTCATAATTTATTCATCCACCATATTATTAACACCAGTTATAGGAAATTAAAATGAGGTGAGATTGCATTGACTGGATTAATCTTGCTCTTGTGAATGTAGAACTGAACCTTAAGGTTCTATAAATTGTGGGAAATATCTCAGCTTGCAAGGACACTATCAGCTTAACAAGAAAGGCTCTGTAAATTAAAATGTAAGAGGTTCGGGTGGCTTCTGCAGCCATATTTTGCATACCAAATGTTCTGGAACTGTCATTTGGTTCAGAAGTTGGAATGGGTGGTTCATAACAAGAGAGACACATACACAGATTGGCTGTAGAGAAATGTCAGAGTACAGATCAAATTTTTTAGAAGCCATAGACTTGGACGCTTAATAACGTCGATTTAGTGGAGGGGGTTTGAAGGTAAAATCCAATTTACTAATATTACTACAGTGAGATAACTCAGGTAAACAGTTATTACATACACATACAATTAAATAATAATAATAATAATGGATGAGGAGGAGGAGGAGGAGGAGGACAAGGAGAAGGAGAATACTACTGAAACTCACTTGTTATTCCACATACTGATTTTTCTTTATATACCCGTCTGTTGTCATGCTTACATGATTTGAAAAATCCTGAGATATTTGTCTTCTGAAACCAAAATTTGCAGGACACCAGGACATAGCTGTTTAAAACCCTTAAAACCAAGATCATTGGGATCTGTAGTCATAAGTTTAACTTCTTCCTTCAGTGAGGGAAGTGTGCTAAAAGGGGCCTATTTCAAATGAAAGAAACAGGGCAACACTGTAGAAGGTTGGGAATTTAGTGATTAATATAAGCAATGCAGAAAAATACTACATTGTGTAACTTGTGCATTGTCTGGCCCATGCTGGAAGGCACTTTGTTATGTTGAACTCAGAAGTGTTGCCACTTACACATTGGTGTGCCTGTTGTGCAAGGGTTTCACAAAATTTACTGCAATAAATTAACTAAGCGTTTGTTCTCTGAGTTTACAGTTTATGTATTGTTGACAATACAGCCCTGCATACCCATCTACCAGTATTGGCCCTTAATTTGTAGTTGTCAGAATTAACCTCATGCACTAACACTTAAAGGAACTCTGCAAAAAATAAGAATTGCTTAGTTTCTCCATCCCTCTGATGCATATTTTGAAAGTAGTAGTTGTATACCAGTGGACTGAGCTTATAATCTCTGTGGAGTCTATCTTAAATGCATGTTAAGTTTGCAGTTAAAATTAAATTAATTTTATGTAATTATACACTGCATATATTTAAACTGATGTTTTTTAATTACATTTCAGTGCTGAGTTTAGCGTTCATAATTTGTGCCATATGTGCACTTTGGAGCCTTTAAGGTTGGACTTACCAGACTTTTTTAAACCTCTACCAGTACCTGGTAAGTACAGAGGTAAACTCAAACCAGTTTTATTTGTAACTGTTCTTCTGATAAATTCAGTCATTACTAAATTAAAGTTAGTGTATCTAATTAAATGTCACTGCATAAACACCAAAATTTTTGATATTAAGGAATCAAAACATTAGTCATTTTGATGGAGAAAGTCCATACATAAGCTTACCCAAACCATATTTTTCTAATGGAATATAGCTGATTGAGTTATGTTATTGATTTTTTGTTCTACCATTATAAATTGGTTTTAAATAATCTTAAGTTGAGGCATCCCCGTTGTGTATGTAACAAAAAGTTAAGGATAATGTAGGTCAAACACAACTAGTTTATTATCAGGGTGTTAATGAAACAACATGTTTCGGCCTATTCGAAGGCCACCATCAGGTTTGCAATGTTGGCTCTAAGAGACAAATAATAATGTGAGTAGCGGATGTTGAGATCTGATGATGATGATATATCAACATTCGCTACTCAACATTATTATTTGTCTCTTAGAGCCAACACTGTAAACCTGATGATGGCCTCCGAATAGGCCGAAACATGTTGTTTCATTAACACCCTGATAATAAACCAGTTGTGTTCCACCTATATTATCCTTAACTTTTTGGTTTTAAATATTTTTACAGGTCAGGACTCTGCCATTTTCTGTGTTGCTTTGTTGTCATCACTTTTGACTTTATGGCACTGGTTAATATGAATGCCACTGATGTAGTTTGTGAAAAGTGATCCGGGAGGGAAACACTACTAAACAGAGTCTGAATTAAATATAGTCATTTCCTTGTTCACAGATAAATTTAATTCTGCATCAGCTGGGTGGAGAAGATACTTATTTTCAAGTCTGTGGAATTCTCTACAGGAGAAATCTCTCTCAGTAAACAATGCAGCATTCACTTCTGTCTTTGTGCTGCTACAGCCAAAGGAAGATTTGAGAGTGAAACTTGGGCAAGAATTACATGATTGTGTTGTTGAAGAAAATGAAGGTAATGCCCACATTCATAACCTAGTGCAAGCTTCATTGCCCATTTGTAACTATCTAGTTTACCAGGTAAAAACTCACACTTTAGTGCCACTGATACAAGTAGTATGCCACTGGACTTAATCTTTAAACATTTCAATGTGCTGAAACTTTATCTCGTCCTCCTTCCCAAGATCAATTTCAGTTTTGTTCTCTTGTCTGTATCTATGAAGCAACTCTTTTCCATTACCATTCCAAACCAAACTTCTGCTTCATTCCCTTATCAACACTCATATCATAATTTCCCCAACTGTTTATATCTTAACATATTATTTAAGTAATGTAGGCCTTTGTAATGCACTGCAGTATTGTCCATTCCTCACATTCTTCATCTTTCCAGAAATCACATTTTTTACCAGTACTGTGTTCTGTCTAATCGCACTAGATATTTAGCTTACTTTCCTTCCACGTGGAAACTAGGGTTATGAGATCACTTTTGAACCAGCTGACTGACTTTCATAAAACTTGGTATTAACATTATGTCCCTGTCTTCTTATTTTGGATGTTCAAGGCTTTGAACACCCATAACAACAAGACATGCTCTAATATACCAGCCAATACTTGTGGAAGTGAATTATATAAAGCTAAAAATATAAGTAATATGGGTTATAGACAATACTGAATAAAATCTTCTAACCTGTTAAACATAAAAATCTGTTTAAAGTTCTTCACATGCTTCACATACAGCACACAGCATAATTAAAAGAATTCTTACTTCTTGAGCAGAACTGCTGTATATCATACATATCTCCGCAAAGTGCAACTGCAGATAAGAGATATATGCAGCTGTCTCCACAGTTCATGCCTACTCAAACATCTAGTCCTATTCACCCTAATTTTATGATTTTACAACTAATATAATTAATTTACAGCTACAGTTATTCAAGCATACAAAATTTTATATTTGTACATTTTAAACCCCCTCTTTTATTCTTAGTAATATACATATTATGTGGTTATATACTTTCTGTAGCACATTGAAAGGTTCAAGATCTCTGACCAATATGGCAGCCACATCATTTTCTTCATTTGATATTCTTGGAATCGGCCCAGTGATGCCTGCAAAACAGTAGCTGATTTGTTACATAATAAAAATTTGTTTTGACCAAAAACCTGCATTTTAATTTATAATTAGTATTACTTATCATGATAACACCCAGTGTCACTGTTGATTTTGTGATTCTCAGGATATTTAGAGTATTTCTTAAATTATACCTTAAATATATCTATTGAGAGGAGGTATCACTTGTAGCAGGGGAAATATACAACAGATGCCATGACATTCATTTAGTCAGATGTTGTGACAGGATAAGTTGATGTGAAGTGGCAATGACGGTGGAAACTTGGTCCTGCAAATAGGTGTGTAGGATGATGTGGTTTCTATAGGCAAAACATATTTTGTCCATCAAAATCCACTGCCACTTGACAGAAGTGTATGATAGTGGCAGTACGAGGGAGTGCAGCATATCAGAAAAAGGTGTAGAGAATTTGAAAATGATCAAATGGACATCCATGATGATGCTGACACTGGTCATACATATACACGCGCGTGCATGCCCACACACACACACACACAATTCCATGAATCCAGAAGTTTGTCATAAAGACAGTAGCATGTGGAACAAGTCATAAATACACATGTACAAATTTACAGTATATGTTACTCCAAACATTTTACAAAAAATGTTATAAATCATCTTTACACTTAAAAAATTCATCTACAAAATAAAAGCAGTGTGTATGTAGGCATTTTCTTAAATCAGCTTTAAATTTTGCCTTCGAATTCTTAAGGATTGTCACACTAAGTGGTAGACTGTTGAAAATTTTTATGCCAGCATAGAATGTACTTTTTTTTTGGAAAAGATAGGTTGGCATTTGGGCCATGAAGATGATGCTTATTAATTGTATTAATATTATGAATATATGAATTTGTTTGAAAAATTTCTTGATTAATGAAAATGAAGTTAGTTAATGACTGTATATACTAGCATGGAGCAGGTAGAATCTCTAATTGTTTAAACAGACTTCTACAAGAGGTTCTCGGTTGTGCATCAGCCATAATTCTGACGATTTGCTTTTGTAAAGTGAAAATTTTTCCACTGTTGGAAGAGTTACCCCCAAAAATTATTCCATATTTTATAAAAGAATGAAAATATGCATAGTTAATTGATTTGAAAGTGTTAATGTTACTGGTATGGACTATTGACCTAATGGCACAACATTCTCCACTTAGGAATCATTTCCTCAATGTGGTTCTTCCAATTTATGTGGTTATCTATTTGTAAACCAAGAAATTTTGTATGTACTGTCTCTTCTATATACTTCTGTCTGTAACCAATATGTAATGTAGAATGTGATGAATTCTGTGTTATGTATTTCATTATATTTGTTTTATCTAAATTTAGAACTAAATTGTCATAACAAACCATTTAATCATATGAGAGACAACTGTATTTGACATTGAACAGAAATCATTGAAATTTCTGCTTGAAATTTTGATGTTAATATTATCAACAAATAATATTTGTTCTGATAGCATTTATTCTCAGGGGAAGGTTCATTTATTCATGTTGTTAAAAATACAGGCCCTAGAATTTATCCTTAGGGAACACCATATTTCAATGTAGCTCATTCACATCATGGACAGATGTTAATGTGGCACAAGTGGAATGATCTTCGGCTTCTAAAGCAACACCTGAGAAGTTATCAGTTCCACAATAATGAGGAAGTGGAAATGGTTGTTCATGAATGGTTGCAAAGGCAAGAGCTCAAATCTAGTGTGACAGAATTTTTAATGTGTGTTAGGATGGAAAAATGTATCAGTGTGCTCAAGGATTTTGTTGAAAAATAATGATCCTTCAGTGGTATAAATGAATTGCATATAATTTTGTAACGAGCTCTCATTTAAGTTTTATGAATTCTGAACCTTACTTGTTCAACAACTTTCATAGATAGTTTCCTATTTTTATTGTAATTGTTCCCTAATAAAATTCCGTAACTTTTAACTTTTATTTCATTCCAGATGAAGATACAGTCAACGTTGGAATTTACATGTTCCCAAATTGTCACCTTCTTTTGAAATTTTTATTCAGATATGGTAGCACTCTAGTCAGGATAGTCACTGATGATATTAACATTTTAGCACATGTCAACAATTATTTCAAGACATGGCAATGAGAATGACATTAATGTTAATGGATGCTTGCTGTTGTATGGTTTCCAACCCAGGGTATTTTTGGTTTACCGTTAACCCTCATGACTGACTCAAATTTGTTCCTGAAAACAGGTCTGATAACAAGAAATCAGATAGCAGGACCATATTTCCCATTATTTTAGATGGGAAAAATAAAAATGCGTTCCTAGCCCATCCCAAAACTCCCAGTCAGGTTCTCTGCATACTACTAAAAAACTCATAAACACCTCTAAAACAGTCCAACAATGTAATTTTTTTTAAAAAAGTCCAACTATGCTTTATGCATAATATTAAATGTACAAAAGACCATTTATGTAATTAGTAAGCACCATATGGGACAAAAAAAATAGTTATTGTACTTGCTGATTGAAATGAAGAAGACTAGTGAGGTGAGATTGGAGAGCGGAGACTGAGTCATTGCTGCTCATTGGTGGGTGAAGGTGGGTGAGAGTGAGCAGGTGAAGAGGCAACTGAAGGGAGTTCCACTAACCCTGGATATGGAATTTTGTCGGATGCAGAGTCTCAGTGGCAGGAATTTTAGGTGGATAACGGATTTTTGGTATTTATGTGTATGAGTCACTATAGTGAAAAATTGTAAAGTAAGACAGTCGATAGTGAGGATTAACTGTATTTGATGATACTTTGAATTCCTTAGGTTATGTAATATTGAATGGAATGATGATTAATGTATAATGAATTGGAAAATATGCAGAAAAGAAATGATCATTGTCTGATGCAAGGTACTGTGCTGACATTTCCTCTGAAGGACTGAGGGAAAACATGGAAGTCCTCAGTCCTTCAGAGGAAATGTCAGCACATTGTTAATAACCTTAGATGTAGCACAAATGAATAGGAACTTCATTCAATTTATGTACCTTTCCATGGCCAAATAATGTTAGTACATTTTATGACAGAATACATTCTGAAACTTTTAGTTGTGAGTGCAGCGACAAACTTATTGTACATTTTAATAACTTACACAGCTTACTACTCTCATGTTACTTTACCAAAGTATTTGAAGAATCAGTACATCTCTGTACATACATCATTGCAGTTGTGACCTTTGAAGATGGTAGATGTTTATTTCAATTTTTAAGTACTGCAATATGGCTTGACAAGTTTACTGTGCACTCTTATAGACTGTAAACCCTGTACCTGCATTATGTATAGTGGTGGCCAGATTACTTGCTAGCTGAGATCCGTAACATTACATAGCTGCAGTCAGCACAGCATGGTTGCTGCTAGACTCACCTTGGAACAGCCAGGCAGTGTTATACCTCCTTCAAAACATGTACTCTGTTGAGAGTATGTTTGTACTTATTAGTCACTGTGGATGCTTTTGGAACAGACACACAACGATTGGTGGCACATGCACAGTTCCTGCCCCCTACCACCTTGTCTTTTCACGCCTGCACCAGTGACTAACAATCTGGTTTTCACTATAATCCAGTCAGAACAGTGGACCCAAGAAAAATATGTGTTAACCCTTATTGTCCAGGAACAGGGGATTACCATTTCCCCAGTATTAATGGACTGGCTGCTGGTTTTGAACCTGGGAACATTATTACTACTGGTAAAAATACAGTGTTTCTTCAGCTGGACTGCATGTATAAACCACTAGAGTAGTGTAACACTTGACCATTTAAGTTAATTAAGATACCTTCTGTAATTATTTTAAGGGTATGCTGTACCAGAACACAGACTTCACTGCTAAAGTATTCTTGTCATTTACCTCCATTCTTCTACCCAAATCCCTTTTAAATATTCCTGTCACTTGAGATGCAGGAAGTAGTGTTGCTCTATATTTATGTCAAATTTGAAGATAGTTCACACCTGTTCACTAAAAGAAATATTTTGCTTTTGGTATTGCGAAGAATGCTGTTTTGACAATTGACTCAGTGGAACATAGACCATGAGAAGCTAATAACTGTGTATGTACAAAGAAATTCCTTGCAGTTTATGGAACCTAAAGGTTCATTACTGTGATTCAAAAAAGCCCATTACATATCTCTTAAGTCACATTAATCCACTCCACATTCTGCGATCCTATTTCTTCAACATGTATGTCCATATTATACTCTGTACATATAGGTCTTACGAGTGGTCTTCTTCATTCAGTATCCCCACCACAGCTAAGCAGTGTATACTTTTCCCATTATATTAAGTTGGAATGATCAGTTCACCCTATAGTTATTGATGTGAAACCTGTAATTTATTATAATTCATGATTGACAATCAATCATGTCATTGTGACACACAGAACACACTCATTAAACAATGAAACTCAATGTAATACATTCATCAACTGCTACAACATAACATGCACAATGATGAATTCTTCATAACACAACCACTACATTGAGTCACACAATAATCTAAAAATTCATAAATAGAATTAAAAGATTGTTCAATCAAAATGCTTCTAAATGATTGTACAGATTGTTTCTTATCTTCCACTAGGTCTGCAGTACATTTAGGCAAAATGTTAGAAATCTTTAAACTTTTATAGTACACACCTGTCTGATACAATGCAAGGTTTTTTACAGGTTTATGGAGCTGTAACAGTCTCCTTGTACATGTGCTGTTTATCAAATTATTAAAAGTAAAATATTCAAAATCATGTGCCAAAATGGTCATTAAGGACAATGTACATAGAGAAGATATCATCAGTATTTTTAATGCTTTGATAATTGGTCCACATGAACTTCTGGAACTAACCCCCGACATAGTTCTCATAATTTTCTTTTGCAAATGAGTGACCCTTTTAATGTCTGTAGAATTACCTGAAAATACTATGCCATACTTCAATATCAAAAGAATGCATAATAAATCCTTTTTGATTGTTTCAATGTTACATACGTTTAATTATGTAGCGTGCCCGGCTTAATGTTGGCATTGTGTGCTCATTATGATTCTTACAATTCATATGTTTATTTCCAAGCCAAGAAATTTTGTATTTATTACTTCCTTAATAAGTTTGTCTTTATATAAACAATGGAAAGACTCATTATGTAAGTAATTTAAACAAATGTCATTACTTTTGTTTCATCTACATTCAATGACAACCCATTCACTGTAAACCATTTACTCATAGAATTTAGTACAGTTACAGAATTTATTTGCAGATCATTTAGCCTGTTACCATTGAGTAATACACTTGTGTCATCTGCATTACACCAGTGAGTCGGAATCTGTATTTATCCCAAGTGGAATATCAGTAGACCATTTAGCCTATTACCATTGAGTAATACACTAGTGTCATCTGCATACATACATACATACATATTTATATCATTTCGTAGGTCCGTAATTCTGTCATGCGACAGTCGGACATGAAACTTGTCATTGGACAACACTACACACAGAGTAAAAACAACATATGCTACATACAC
>Ga0209755_10003003_pt1 | contig 21834 bp, 15 predicted proteins | sample TergutCo191P1_FD_187301 | JGI IMG/M metagenome (GOLD analysis project Ga0209755, IMG submission 187301) | Cornitermes sp. P1 segment gut microbial communities from Petit-Saut dam, French Guiana - Co191P1 (SPAdes) (version 2) | ecosystem: Host-associated > Arthropoda: Insects > Digestive system... | reverse complement strand
ATCTCGGGCCTGGGAGATCGAGGCGGCGCGGATTGAGGCGGAGGCTTGCGGCGCGGCGCCGGGGCTTGCTGCGGATGGCGCGGCTGCGGCGGCGCTGGGGGATGGCGGCTGCGGGTCGGCGCGCGGCGCGAATAGCGCGGCGGAATCTGCGGGCGGCGCTGCCGGCGCGGCGGCGCTGGGAGCTGGCTGCTGCGGGACGACGCGCGTTCTTGTGGCGCACACCGCGGACGACTTGCTGGAAACCGCGCTTATGCGGGTGTTGCGGGGGGCCGGCCCGTCGGGGCTGGCCGCCATGCCCGCCAGCCGCGGGCGAATTCTGCGGCCGCTGCTGGCTTTGAGCCGCGCGGACGCGCTTTCCTATCTGGCGGAAAAAAAAATAGCTTGGCGCGAGGACTCGACGAACGCGGACACGCGCTATCTGCGCAACCGCGTTAGGCATCGGCTGGTTCCGCTCCTTTCGGAGGGCTTTCCCGACTGGCGTGCGGCGCTTTCTTCGCTTGCGCGAACTCAGGCACTCGCCGCGGAGTTTATCGTGAGCGAGGCGAACCTTCGGGTTAAGTGGCGCCGGGCGCCGGACGCGGCTGGGGCTTCCAGCATGGCTCGCGTTTGCGCCGATGACGGCTTCGCTCAAAAGGCAAACGGCGCGCTTTGCGCTGACGAGGCCAATTTTTTCGCGCAGCCGGCGATTGTTCGGGAGGAAGCGCTGTTTCAGGGGATTGACGCACTGCTGGCCGGGGCGGGCTCGTTTCGGGCGCTTTCGCACGAGGTCAGGCGCGCGAATGTGCGGCGCTTTTCCGAGGGGAAGGTCGCGGCGGCGGATTTGGGGCGGGCGCATTTGCGCCGGGAAGGCGGCTTGATTATTCTGGCCAAGCGGGAAAGGGGTGCCGCCAAAGGCGCCGGCTCGGAGCGCGGGTTTTCGCTGGCGGTTGCCGCGCCCGGCTTTTATCGCCTGAAAGGCATGGGCTTCGAGGTGGGCGCGCGCCAGCCCGGCGCGGGCTTGGGGGAAAGCGCTGACGCGGGGGAAGGCGCGTTTTTCGCGCGGCTGCCTTTTGTTTTGCGCCCGTCTTTCAAGGATGACCGCGTCGATGGCGCGACCGGGGGAAAGGCGTTTCGCGCAAAGCCACGCAGCTCCGCGACGATTAGCGCCGAGGATTCGCTGGGTGTCGCGGCTTTTATAGGAAGGGACGGCTTGCTTGAGCGCAAGCGCGGCGCTCCGCTGGCGGCGGACGCGGGCTTTTGCGCGGTGAGGGTGAGCGCTGGAGGCATGGCGCTGCTGCCGTAACATGCCGCAAGAGACAATCCAGGGTGTTTGCTCCGCTTGCAGCCGACAGGATTATTGGCGATGGCTTTTTAACCCGCGCGTTTCGGAAACGCGCGGCAAACGCTCCGGCACCCCTATCCTTTGGCAGCCAATAGGGGACACGCCAGGGCTAACGATATTTTTTGGCGGTTTTATTCGTGCTGAGGGGTTTAATACCCCGCCCCTTGGGGCGGTTAAAAAGGTATTAAACCCCGAATGCAATTCCCCGGGAGAACGGACGATACCCCGCTGCTTGCGGCGGGGTTCGTTCATTTCTGTGCCCACTTCCCGCCGGAAAACACAAATTCCGTTTCGTACTGTCCCAGTTTGGTAAGGGCGATAATCCAGTCAATCAATGACCACACGCCAAGCCCGGCAAGAGTGACAATTTTGAGAATGCCAAGGCCAATTTGACCCCTCATAGAATTTTTGGGAGAATTATCTTTCCGCTCATGCGCCTTTCGCGCGAGCCCCGCCGGATTTCCGGCGGGGGGCGCTTACCCTCGCTCGCTCATCGGCATGTAGTACTTCTGCTTGGCGACGGACTTGTACGCCGGGCGGATTATCTTGCCGGCGTTGGCGAGCTCCTCGATGCGGTGGGCGCACCAGCCGGAAATGCGCGCGACGGCGAAGAGCGGGGTGAACAGCTCCTCGGGGAGGTCGAGCATGCTGTAGACGAAGCCGGAGTAGAAGTCGATGTTCGCGCTGACGCCTTTGTAGATGCGGCGCATTTTGCCGATCACCGCCGGCGCCAGCTCCTCGACCTTCGAGTACAAAAGGTATTCGTCGTTTCGGCCCTTTTCGGCGGCGAGCTGCTCGACGAAGCGCTTGAAGATCAGCGCCCGCGGATCGGATAGCGAGTAGACCGCGTGGCCCATGCCGTAAATCAGCCCGGCGCGATCGAAGGCTTCCTTGGCAAGAAGCTTTTCGAGGTACGCGGTTATCGCGTCGTCGTCGCTCCAGTCGCCGACGTTTTCCCGGATGTCGCGGAACATCCCCACGACCTTGCCGTTGGCGCCGCCGTGCCGCGGGCCCTTGAGCGAGCCCAGCGCCGCCGCGATCGCGGAGTAGGTGTCGGTGTGCGACGAGGTGACGACGTGGGTTGTGAAGGTCGAGTTGTTGCCGCCGCCGTGCTCGGCGTGGAGCATCAGCGCTATGTCGAGGATTTCCGCCTCGAGCTTGGTGTACTTCGAGTCAGGGCGCAGCATGTGCAGAAGGTTTTCCGCGATCGACAGGCCGGGGAGGGGGGTGTGGATGACCAGGCTCCGGCTCTTGTGCGTGTGCGCGTAGGACTGGTAGCCGTAAATCGCCAGCTCGGGAAACTGCGCGATCAGGTTTATCGACTGGCGGATGACGTTCGCGATGGAAATGTCGTCCGGGTTTTCGTCGTAGGCGTACAGCGTCAGCACGCTTTTCGCCAGGCTGTTCATGATGTCCTTGCTCGGCGCTATCATGATGGTGTCGCGCAGGAAGTTTTCGGGCAGCGCGGCGCAGTCCTCCATGAGCCCGGTGAATTCCGCGAATTCCTTTTCGTTGGGCAGGTGCCCGAAAAGCAGCAGGAAGCTGGTCTCCTCGAAGCCGAAGCGCCGGCGCCCGTCCAGGAAGCCCTGCACGATTTCCTCGACGTTGATGCCGCTGTAAAAAAGCTTCCCCTCGCAGGGGACGTAGTCGCCGTCCTCGATGATGTAGGAAACGATTTCGGAAATTTCGGTGAGCCCGACCAGCACGCCCTTTCCGCTGACGTCGCGCAGCCCGCGCTTTACCTCGTACTTCGTGTAAAGCTCGCCGTTGATGCCGCCCTTTCCCAGCACGTGATCCGAGTACTTGCCGATGAGCCGGCCCGCGTTTTCCATTGCCATTGTTCTCTCCTTGCTTGCAATCGCGCTTGCGGCGCCGCCGTCCGCGGGCGCGCCTTTGCCGGCGCGCCTCGCGGCGGCGCGATTCCCGGAACCGATTCCGCGGATCGCGCCGGCGCTACGGCCGCTTGCGCTTTTTCTCTGCCTCCGCGTGCAGCCCTTCCAGTTCCGCCATTATCGCGTCGACGACGGCCTGCTTCTTGTCCCTGTTGGCGTCGGTCTCCGACACCGTCGCCCGCGCCTTCTCCCGGAATTCCGCGCACGATCGCGCGGGGCCCGCGGTGACCCGCACGACGTCCTTGCTGACGATGTCGTTCATCATGTCCGTTCGCTGAACGTGCAGGATTTCGCCGTTGAGCGCGACGCAGCACATGTAGTCGAACGACTTGATGTACGAATCGATTTCGCGCACCCCTTTTTTCGTCGAGGGATCCCACGGGCGATAGCGCGTGCCGGACGGGAAGACCAGCACCAGCCTGCCCTGCGTTTTCCTTTCCTCCAGCGCCTTCATCGCGGCTCGGTTTATGGAAAGGCTGCGCGGAATCTCCTCGCGCTTTTTTTCCGGCGACAGCCCAGCGAGGTAGCTGCTGGGGTAAATCACGATGCGGGTGTAGGCGCTGGCGAAGGCCGCGACGACCGGGCTGTCCTCGTTGAGCTTGGCGCCGGCGATCGCGATCAGCGCCTTGGCGACGTCGGCGCCGCGCCCGCCCGCCCGGCGCGCAAGCAGCGAGAAAATCGTCAGGTCGAGGTTGCTGTAATGCTCCAGCAGCAAAAGGCACGACTTCCCCGATTCGGCTTTCGCCAAAAGATCCTCGAGGTTTTCCATGCCGTCGACGCCGGAGCCGGGCAGCATCAGCGTCCCGGCCATCCTGTCGAGGATTTCGACGATCCGCGCGTCGCCCTCCTGGTAGACGTTGTCCTTTGTGATGACCGTCGCGGCGCTGGCCGTGGCCACCGTGGCGCGGATTTCCTCCTGAAACATCGTCGTCAAAGTTTCCATGTCACTCCCCCCATAGCCTTGCCAGCTCGATGACGACCCTGCACGCGGCGCACATGTCGCGCACTGAAACCCACTCGAGCCGGCTGTGGAAATTCCTCCCGCCCGTAAAAACGTTCGGCGCGGGGATTCCCATCTCGGCAAGGCGCGATCCGTCCGTGCCGCCCCGGACGGGCTTCGGCCGCCGCGCGATTCCCAGCCCGTCCAGCGCCGCCTCCAGCCGCTCAAGCGCCGGCGGGCATTCGTCGATTTTTGCCCTCATATTATAGTACTGCCGGCTCGTTTTTACAACAACTTCCCCGCCAGGGAACTGCGCCTCCACCGCCCGCGCGATTGCCTCCAGCGCCGCCAGCCGCCTTTCGATGCCCTCGCCCTCGAAATCGCGCAGAAAGACCTCCAGCCTGGCGCTTTCAAGCCCCCCCGACAGCTCCATGGGGCAATAATAGCCGTAGCGCCCGTCGGTGGCCTCCGGGCTTTCGGAGCGGGGGAGCATTGTCGCGTAGGTCGCGGCCATGAGCGCCGCGTTGGCCAGAATCCCCCGCGCGGCGCCGATGTGGATGGCTCTGCCGCTGAATTCCACGTCCGCCTTCCACGCGTTGAAGCATTCCGCCTCGATTTCGCCCAGCGCGCCGCCGTCCAGCGTGTAGAAAACCCGGCTTTTGATTTTTTCCAGCGGAAACTCCGGCAGCCCCTTCCCGGTTTCCTCGTCCGGCGAGAAAACGATTTCCGCGGGCCCGCGCCGAATCTCGGGATGCGCCAGAAGATACTCGGCGGCGCCCATGATTTCCGCGATTCCGGCCTTGTCGTCCGCGCCGAGCAGCGTCGTCCCGTCCGCGTGGATTACGGCGCCGCCCTTCTGCTCCGCCAGCCCGGGATCCAGCGCCGGGTCCAGCGCCAGCCCGCCGGCCAGCTCGATTTTCCCGCCGCCGTAGTCCCTGACGAGCCGCGGCCTGACGTCCCTGCCGGAAACGTCGCTCGAGGTGTCGAGGTGCGCCATGAACCCCACCGGCGCCGCTCCGGATGCGCCGCCGTTTCCCGGCAGCCGCGCGACGACGTAGCAATGCGGCGTCAGCTCAACGTCCTCGACGCCCATCCCCAAAAGCTCGTCCCTCAGCGCCCGCGCCAGGTCCCACTGCCCCGGGGTCGAGGGCGTTTCCTCCGCGCGCCGGTCGCTTTCGGTGCATTGGCGCGCGTACCTCATAAACCGCGGAACCAGCAGCGGCTCAAGCTCCCCGTCGGGGATGTCTCTCACTGGGCTTTCCATCTGGACATTATGCAGGAAAAACGGCTTGATGTGTACGGGGCGCGAGGGAATCCGCGCGGAAAGGCCCCGCGCTTCGACATTGGGCGCCGGCGCGGGCAGCGGCGGAACGGCAGCGCTGCCACGCAGGCAGCGCCGGCGCTACTGAGCCAAGCCCTGCTGCTGCTTGCTTTTGCTCTGGCGCAGCGCTTCCTTGAATATCTGGTCGGCGTCAATCTTCGAGTCTATGCCGAACATGGGAACGGCGCCTTCGCCGCCCACGCTGCGGAACAGGTGCGCCGGCAATTGCTTGTCGTAGGCCCAGCTTGACTCGTTGTTTACGAGGTAGTCCAGCACAGTCACAGCCGAAAGCGTGAAGAAAATCAGGAACACGTTGTTGCGCTTTGCCGGGCTCAGCAGAAGATCCATGCGCTTCGAGACCGGGTTGGTGATGTCGAAGCTGTACGGCGCCGACGGGTTTTCCAGGCCCTCGCAGTGGATTCGCGCCGCGGCGCCGCCGGCGTGGTTCCACTTTTCTATGTTGGCGGCCACCGCGGTCAGGTACTTGCGGAAAGTCCTTATCTCGCTGTAAATCGCGGTGATTTCGCGCTTCTGAAACGGCGGCGGGCCCATCGAGTCGAATTTGTAGTAGGGCAGGAAGTACAGCCGCTTCGCCCAGCGCAGATCGTTCACGGCGCGCTTGGCGTACGGCGAAGTCCGCGACTCGGAGGAATGCTCCAGGATGCGGCAGTACTCGGAAATGCGCGGCAGGTATTCCTTTGTGAAGCTTTCGTCAATGTAGCGGCGCCAGCTATTGATTATTTTGCCAATCAGCTCGCCCAGAATAAGGAGGTTGCCGTCAGGGCCCGGCACCGAGCCGAACGACACGTAGCGCAGGCCGGAGCAGAGGTCTTCGATGATGTGCATCAGCACTGCCACCTGGTGCAGCGGGTCGGTCGGCGCTATCAGCTCGTAGCCGCGGCGCAGGCCGTAAATGCTGACGAAGTAGGGATAAAGGTCCGGGTACTCCTCCAGGCGCTCCCAGCCGGCCCTGGGGAACAGCGACTCCAGCGCCTTGAGCCCCTGGCCCAGCGCCTTCTGCTCTGCCTCCTCCTCCGCCTCGCGCGCCTTGCGCTCGATGACCTCAGGATCGCTTGGGTCTTCCTCCTCCGCGTCAAGGCCGGCCGCCGCCGCTTCCTCCTTGCGGATTTCGTCCTGCAGCGCTTCCAGGTTTCCCTGCTCAATCTGCTCGATGTTCAGTTCCAGGGGCTTGATCTGGTCGCTTTCTGCGGCGTCGAGAAAGGCCATGAAGCGCCGGTGGCGGTAGAGGAACAGCTCGTCGTAGGGGAACCAGCGCTCGGAAATAAACTTCATCACCAGCGGGTAAAGGCCGTGGTGAACGTCGCGGCGAATCTCGGAAAAGGCGGCAAGGGCGCTTCGCACGTGGCCCTGCGCCTTGTCCTTTGGATCCATCGGGCGCTCGATGTAAAGCAGCTTGCACAGCAGCTTGTAGGCGCCCTTGATGTGAATGTCGGTGTCGAGCCTTTCCAGAATGAACAGCGGCTTGTAAATGGCCCTCAGCAGATCGGCGTACTCTATGACCCTCACCGAGCGCGGCCGGGACTGCAGCCTGGCCAGATCCCCGCCGATGCGCTCCACGTTCCACTGGCGAATGGTGTCCAAAATGCTGAAAATGTACGGGGACGCCTTTTTCAGGCGCTCGCTGCGCCGGGCGTCGTTGCGCGGCAGGAGAATCCTGGTGGAGCTGACTAGCTGGCCGATTTTGTTGTAGTAGGCGTTCATGCGGCGGCTTGTGAAGCGCGGGTTGACGTAGTCGGTCTGGCTGCTGATGAACGAGAACACCGAGGAAATCACCTGCAGCGAGTTTTTGATTTCAAAGTCGACCTGCGCCGCAAACCGGTCCATCCTTATCCGCTCGAAATACGAGATTTGCAGCTTGATGCTGGGGTCGTCGGCCGGGTCGTCCTTTGGCTGCTTTGCCTTTTGCGGCGCGCGCCTTTCGCCTTCCTCCTCCGGCATGGCAACGTCGATGGCGCGGCCGGGGCGCTTTTTCCCGCGGCCGGCAAGCGCTATGTCCGCGGGATCCTGCCTGGATCTTCTGCCCGGCGGCGGCTCGGGCTCTTTTTCCGTGCCGACCTCGCCGCCCAGAACCCTGGCCATGCGCTTGGCCTCGCCCACGTCGATTTCGCCCAGCTTGTCCCGCACCCGGCGCAGCTCGCCGGGCTCGTAAATCGCATTCGGTTTCTTAGCCATACCTTACCGCCACCTTCAAACCCGCAGATAGAGCTTTTCGCCTATTCCCCACTGGCTGCGCACCTGAATTTGCTCGCCCTTTGCGCTTGCCAGCATACCGTTATAATAACCCATAGGCGCCAAAAAATCAGCTTTTGCCACAAAAAAGTTCGTCCTGAACCGGTTCGACGTTTCCGGCGTGAACACCAGATCGACCATGCCGTCCAAGTCCTGTATCACCCAGTCCGACTCCGGGCCGTTCGGCATGGTGATGCGAACCGGCGGCAGCGGAGTCATGCGCCCGTCAAGCCAAAGCGCGCTTTCGTTGTTTTTGCGGCTGTCCCTCGCCTGGTTTTCCACGATGTGAAAGCCGTAGCGCCGGCCCTCGTCGTCGAAGCCCATGCCGCCGCAGGACGTGAACCTCATGCGGTAGGGGAAAAAGCCCTTGTAGTCGCGGAAGATTCCGGTGCAGCGCGCCGGGTTCAGGCTGGCATGCCGCCCGTCCAGCACGATGTCGCCCCTCACCGAGGTCAGAGCCTTGAACGCGTACATGCTGCGCCGCTCGGCGAAAGGCAGCGACACCACAATCGGCGAAATGTCGCGGCTGCCCATGGCAAAGGCCAGGTGCGTGGTGAACGCCGGCTGCCTCTTCGTCGCCGCGATGTCAATGTCCAGCTTGACGGCGTTTGCCGAAAGCCAGTTGTGGATGCGAAAGAAAAAGCCCGGCGCCCGGCACTCGACCGCGGCGTTTTCCAGCTTTTGCGGGAGGCGCCAGTTTTTCCCCCAGGCGGCTTTTTTGAAGACGTAGGCTTCCTCGGTTTCCTTGTTGTACAGGAAGATTTTGGTCGCCTGGAACATCTTGAAGTTGCCCAGAAAGGCCTCCAGGCAGAACTGATCGTCCTGAACGCTGAAGCCCTCCCATTCCTTGATTCGCGCGTCCCGTATCCAGCGCGGAAGCTGGCAGCGATACGGCCTGTGAATGTCCAGCAGGTTCACCTGGGAAAAGGCCTTGGTCCAGGTACCCGCCAGCGGCATTCCGTTTTCGATGGGCGTGGCCCTTGGAGCCTGAATTTCCCTTGCGTACATACACTCCCGCGCTTTTGGGCAAAAGCCCGCTGAAGCCGCCGCCAAGCGGTTTTCCGGGGAGCCGCAGGCTGCGCCATGGCCTTCCCGGCGCTTTCCCCATACCCCTATCTTGGTTATATCGGCAAAAAAACCCGCGCAGTTGACAGAAAGCGGCGCTTCCCTAGCCCGGCAATATGTGATAGACTGAGCCGGGCTTTGAGTTAAAAAAGGCTTTCCTCCGGGCTGCGCGCCGGCAGGGCGGCAATGGAGCGCGAAATGAAAAAAAAAATGCTGGACGTTCTGCGGATTGGGATATTTTATGACGGCTACTATTTCTACAAGATTAGCAATTACTACAAGTACGAGCACGAGAAAAAATCTCGGATAAGCATCAGCGGCCTTCACGAGTTTATTCGCAACGAGGTGGCCAAGCTTACCGACATGGACATACGCCGGTGCCAGATAATCGACGCGCACTACTTCAAGGGGCGCTCGCTGGCCAGGGACATGGGCGAAAAAGTCCAGAGCGAGCGCGTTTTCGAGGACATACTGATGCGCGAGAACATCGTCAGCCACTACCTGCCGCTGCGAATCGGCGGGGACGGCGCGTTTTTCCAGGAAAAAGGCATCGACGTCTGGCTTGCGCTTGAGGCCTACGAGCTCGCGATATACAAGCACTTTGACATCCTGGTGCTGATAGCCGGCGACGGCGACTACGTCCCCCTCGTCCGCAAGCTCCACACCCTGGGCACCCAGGTCATGCTGATTTGCTGGGACTTTTCCTACCACAACGAGCACGGCGACATAGTGGAAACCAAAACCTCCCGCCAGCTCCTCTCCGAGGTCTTCTTCCCCGTGCCCATGAGCCAAAGAATCAACCAAGACAGCGGCGAGCACGTGGAAAGCCTGTTCGTGCCCGAGCGCGCGCAGGAGCGCCCCCCGCAGGATCATGCCGCCGGCGCTGCTTCCGGCCCCGGCGCCGCCGGCAATGCAGGCCTTGGCTTAGGCGCTGCTGCCGGCGCCGGCGCCGCCGCCCCGCCGGCCCAGCCCGTCAAAAGCAGCACCCCCGGAGAGTACATCTCCACCATTTTCAACGTCAGCCCCACCGGCTTTGGCTTTATCCGCGACGAGGAAAAAAACAACATCTTTTTCCACTACAGCAAGCTGGCAAACTGCGACATATCCGACCTCAAAATCGGCACTAAAGTCAGCTACGCAATCGAGGAAGACGAGGAGCGCAGCAAGCGGGAGGAAAGGGCCGTCTACCGCGCAACCAGGGTAACGCTGCTGGAATAGCGCCTTCCCCTTCCCCTTGCCCTGTCGTTTCGCATGAAAGCATGCCCTGCGCGAAGCCGTATTGAAATTTGCCCCGCCGCCAGCTATATTATAAAGACCCCTGCTGCGGCGGCAAAACGCGCCAATGAGTCAATCGGGGAAGAAGCGCCCCATGCAGCAGACCAGACAGCACGGCGCTTGCGAAGGGGCTTTGTCTGTCATGAAGAAAAAGCACGTTTTTGCTGCATGCGTCGCGCTTGCCGTTGTCTCGGCGCACTCATGCAGAATGCCCCCGTCAATAGAGATCAGGGCCGACAATGTCGGGTTTAGCATCCCCGTCGGCATAGGGGCCAACATTGCCGAAATAGTCAGAAACGCCATTTCCGAAGACCTCAACGTCAGGGTTTTCGATATGGTGGCTCGCCAAGACGCGCAGGCCTTTCTTTTGGCCTTCGAGCTGGACATGCTGCCCTCGTTCAACCCCGGCGATTACCTGGATATGGGCGGCATGGACGACATGGGCAATTTTGGAATAGACCCGATCGAAGCAAGAATAGCAGTGCCCCAAATAGTCTGGGAGCCTGTTGAGGTTGAAGTGACTTTTGAAATGGAATCATTGTTTTACACCATGGAAAAAGCGCTCAATGACAATTCCATGCCGAAAATAACAATCCCGTCATTGCAACTACCTTTATTTCCCATGCCCTATGAGATATTTCTGCCGCCCCAGCTACAGGACATACCGGAATTTTTTGCCGTCACCTTTGATGGCGACGATGCCAATTTTGACAGCATACTTCTTTCGACGCAGGCCCCGTATTACGAAAACAATATACTCCTGAGTATGAGTTTGGAGCCCGCCCTGAATTTGCCGGCAGGTTTAGTTGTTCAATTTAGAGGCATACAAATGGTTGGGGCTCGGACTGGAAACCCAATAGGCCCTGAAGGCACGCCGCCCCTGCCTATATATGTAGAGCTGCGTCATAACGGCAATGGCAGTTTTTCCGGGGAAAACGAGATAGATCTCAATGGTTTCATAATTGATCGGCAAGATCCGCCAAAGTTTAGATTTGGCAGCATCTGGTCTGGAGGAACCAACTCCCCTGGCCTGCCAGAAGTTAGCCTCGTTATAGATGCGAGACTCGATCGTATCGCTTTGAAGGGGGCAACCGGCCTGCGAATCGGCTCTATTAGTCATGACTTGCCTCAGGATATTATCGACAACATTCTGATAGATGCCCCAGATGAATTTCTCAATGCCAGGATTAGCAGCGGAACTTTTAGCATAACGGCAAAGGTAGAAGAAAATCTCCCTTGCGGAACATTTGGAAGCGGGATGCAAATAAAAACAGTGCTTCCCATTGAGCAGGAGAACGCAACGCATGATGGCCAAACATTTCCGGGCCTGGATGCCGTGTGGAGAATTGATGCCGATGCTCCTTTTTCGCTTGGGGGAAGCACAATAAACCGCAGAGACATAAATATTAATCCTGCCGGAAGTTTTCTGGAAGTAGAATCGGGGCCAAGTGGCATTTCCTTTGTGCTCGAGGGTGAGCATTACGCAAACAAGACTTTGCCCGTTATCGTTAATATGTCGATGAGCATCAGCGATCTGGAATGGGTTCACTGGAAATTGACGGACGACCTTATCCCGACCCATGACTTTGAAATAGATTTTGACGGCATGGGCATCACCGATTTTGTCGAAAGCATTACTTTCAACGAAATAACGGTGGGGATTAATTTAAGCGTTCCTGACGCGCTGGACGGAATCATGGCGCTTTCCATAACAAGCGCACCAACAGGCACACCTCCCTCTTCAGGCGATCTTCTTGGTTTTCCCGGTGTTTCCGATCCATTGCGCAGGGGAAGCGATAATTTTATTCGGGCTGAGCCAGGAGCCCCGCTGAACCTTGCGCAGACTCCGGTTATAACAGTGAAAATTGATGCTGTGCCGGTTATTAGCGGAGCAGCAGTAGAAGGCAATCGTTATTTGCGGCTTGGCAGGATTTTTTTTGAGGACGGCGCAGACGAAACAGTGATAGAGCTGCTTGCCGAAATCACTGTTGACTTTGATTGGAAAGAAGCAGCCATTAACATCGGGCAGCTTGTGGGGGATCAGTATCTCAGCGGCGGAATTCCCGATGAGCCGATTGAGTTGGGCGGCATGATTGGCGAATACATGAGGGGGTTTGCGTTTGCCCCAAACAGCCTTGATATAGGCCTGTTTCTCGAAGGCCCTGTGGACATTATCGAGAAAATCCAGCCAACGCTTAGGCTTTGGGCGCTGTTTGATGACACGGATGTTCCAGGATATGGCGACGACCCATTGATAGAAATAGACCGGTCTGCATGGACTGGCATTGACCTCGGCTTCCCCGATCTGCCCGACGACACTGGCATATGGCCTCATTCCACCTTGCCGCCGAATGGGCTAGGGGGAATTGATGCAGATGGCTTTATCAAAATATTTGCCGACATGCCGGACTATCTGCGCTTTGCTTATGACATAGAGCTGGGATATCAAGGGACAATCACTATTACCAGAGACATGTTCGACGATGTTGGCGATGACAGCGGCGGCGCGATTAGGGCCTTGGTTGTAATGAAGGTAGCGCTGGACTTCACAGCCGATGCCGACTACGGCGCGGCCTTCAGCCTGTTTGACAGCGACGGCGATCTTTTTGGCAGGGATGACGCAGACGAGCCGTTTTTCGGCGACGACAGCCTAAGCATAAACGCCATAAGGCTTAGGCTGGACTTCCACGGCTCCATTTTCCAAGGGGCGGTGCTGCATGTTGACAGCGAGCGAAATTCAAACCCGGGCTCGGAAGACATACTGTTTGGCAGCGCCGGCCTGCCGATTGGCGACGCGCATGGCATGGAAGTTGCCATTACCGGCAGAGACTGGAGCATAATCAACGAAAGGCTCATCATTCCTGACATAAGCATCGAATACCCTCCCGGCGCGTCGCTGCGAATCCCCAGAAACCCTTTGCCGACTAGGCTGACCATATCGGTGAGCGGCAGCTACACGCTGAGCTTCAACGACTAAGGAACGGCAATGGGTCAACGCAAGGGGTGCATTCTTGCATGTTTTTTGCTGCTGCAAGGCATGCTTTTGTGGGGCTGGGACGACGGCTTTGCCGGCGCGACTCCCCTCCCGGGCTGGAGGCTGGAAATATGGGATGAGCCGATTCCGGAGATCGAGGAGCCGGTCCCGGATGAAGCGCCCAGGAGGGAGCGCCGGCCTTTTTTCAGAAACCGCGCCTTTGAGATTAGCACGCAGTGGGGCCTTCACGTTTCAAACGACTTTATCGCCTACGCCGATTTTTTCCAGAACCCGTTTCGCATTCTGGGGAACCTTATCCGCGCCGACAGCTTTGCCGATTTTCTGGACAACCCCAGCCTCTACTACAGGGACAATATCTACATCCGGGTTGACGATTTTTTCAGCGGCTTTCGGTTTAATTTCGGCCTGGATATCGAGCCGCTTTCGATAAACATCAACGTGCGGGACAGGTGGGGCTTTGGCCTGGATATTGGCCATCTCAGCGCCACCGGGAATCTGTACCTCCCTGAGGCCGTGCTTGGCCTTCACGAAACCGAAAAGGAAGTGTTTGGCGTGGGCGCTGCGGCGTTTGTCGATGTTGGCATTCCGGTATTTTTTCACGTCCGGGGCTTTAGGGTCAGGCTGCGGCCCGCGGCGTTTGTCCCGCTGTTTTACATCGAGCCGGGCATTACCTACAGCTTTGGGCCCAGCGCGTCAGGCGGGCGCCACGGCCAGCGCTTTGAGCTGGCATACGATTTGCGCATTTTTTCCGCCTTCAACCTGGATGACTTATTCGGCGACGGCGACGGCGATCCCCTGAGCGCGGCGCAAAGCATAGCGGCAAGCAATTTTGGCTACGACATAAGCCTGGGGATCGAGTATCCGCTGCTGCGCCAGCTTACGCTCGGCGTTGATTTTTCGAACATTCCTTTGCCATTTCTCGGGGCGACTGTGAATCACTACGCGCGGTTCCGCGGAAATGTTTTTTTTGACACCAGCTATATCGATCTTGGCGACTTGATCGACGGCGCTCGCCTGCCGGATGGGGCTCACGGCTTTTCCACGGAGGATTTCGTCTTCGGCATGCTGCCGAACGGGCGCAGGATTCGCCGCCCGTTCGCGATGCTGCTTCACGCAAACTACCGCCCGTTTGGCGGCAGGCAGATCGTGGCGCTTCTCCCGTCGTTTGGCTTTTCCATTAACAGGCTTTACGCGCGAATTGCCGGGCTTGAGGGCGGCCTAAGCGCCCGCCTTAATCTTGGCAATGTCCTTGTCACGACTGTTGGCATCAACTACAACGACCGCAGGTGGCAGAACAGCATTGCCTGGGCTTTCAACCTTCGCCTTTTCGAGATCGACCTGGGGCTTTCGTCGCAGTCGCCGGATTTTGTCCAAAGCTTTCGCGGCGCCGGCATAGGCGCAACCTTCGGCTTCAAAATGGGGCTGTGACGGCAGGGCTTTCAGGCGCTCAGAGCCACAGGCGCAGCTCGGCGCGGAAAGCGCTTTGGCCGTCGGAGAGCTTTTTCCCCTCAAAGGCAAACGCGCGGGGCGGCGCTTTTCCGTCAGAGGCAGCAGGCGAGCAGCCGACCCGGAGCGCGCCTTCGCCGGCAGCCGCGCCGATGGCCGCGCCGCCGGCGGCGCCATTGGAAGCGCTGTTTGCAGCGCCGGCGCCGGCGCCGATTTCGCCTGACCAAATGCCGGCACTTTCGCCGGGGAGAATCTCGTTCATGTAGTTGATGTCCAGCCGGCTCTGCCTGGCGCTTTCGAGGAGGGCGGGCTCTACGGCGTTTTCGATCCAGCGGATGTAGCTGACGTTGTTGACGTGGCCGTTGTAGTCGACGTCGGTGTAAACGGCCTTTTGCTCCGCCGTTTTTTGCAGGGACGGGCGCTCCTCAAGGCCCGCGGGAACGAACGCCAGCGCGTCCATGCCTTCGTTCATGGGGATGCCTTCCAGCGCCGCCTGCGGGCGCACGGGACGGCGCTTTTCGATGTCGATTATGATCCAGCAGCTTCTGGCGCGGATCGCGGGATGGCCCTGCGCGTCGCGCATGTCAAAGTCGCGGATGGCAAAAAGCCGCTCCCAGCTCCTCGGCCAGGAGCGCACGGTCAGCGCCTCGCCGTATCTCGGGCGCCGGTCAACCTGCACCGACATGCGCGAGAGAATCCAAACCTGGCCCGTCCGCGCCATTGCCTCGCGCCCCACGCCCAGGTTTTCCGCGTGGCTCACCGCCGCCTCCTGGAAAACGCCGAATGCCGCATTCAGGGTCATAGTGTCCGACCTGTCGATGGCGCTGAACCGCGCCAGATAGCTTTCCGACCAGACCGCCAGCCTTTCCATGCCCCGATCCTGCCTCAAAAAGGGGAAAATTGCAATACGCCGCCGGAAAGCGCGCGGCGGGAAGGCAGCGCCGGCTGGCTTTTCCGCAACGCGCTGTCGCTGGCTGTTGAACAGACTCGGTCTTTGCGCTAATATGAAGGAAAGGGAGCCGCCGGCTGGCGCCAGTCGGCCGGCGGCTCGGCAGACTAGGCAAACAAGAAGGGAAGAGATGGACTCACGCATCGACATAGAAAAGACGCAGAAAATCGTCGCCCTCGCCATGGAGAAGATTAAGGCGGAGGTTGACCCCTGGCTGCTTGACGAGTACCACCAGGCGTTCAAAAAAGAGGTCTCGCTGTTTCACCGGTCAAGGGTGGCGGCGTATTTGCTCATGCTGCTGGATCAGGGGAAGGGACCGCGCTTTCTCGAGCAGACGGGGCATGGCGCAAAGGGCGGCAAGCCTGCCGGGCGGGGAGGCCCGGCAAGGCAGGAAAAAGGCGGCCCGCGCAGGAAAGGCGGAGGCGAAAGGGCCTTCCAGCCCGGCGACGCTCCCAGAGCCGGCGCTGCGGGCGGCGCCACTGGCGGCGGCGCTGGCGGAGCCGATCCGCAGCGCTATCCGCTGGCGGACGAGGACTCGAAGTGGCTGTTTTTCAGCGTCGGCAGGAGCCGGCGCATTTCCCCGCGGGAGATTCTCAGCCTGATCAACACGAAAACGGCGCTGCCAAAGGACGACATCGGCGCCATTCGCATTCTGGACAACTACTCGTTCGTGCAGGTGCGCGACACCGCGGCCGAGAAAATCATCGAGGCGCTCAGCGGGTACATTTTCAGGGGCAGGCCGCTGGCGGTGAACTACGCCCGCTCGCGCAAGGACGAGGGCGACGACGCGGCCTACGGCGAGGAGCCCGCGGAAAGGGCCTTTTCCGCCGCCTCGCGCCCCGCGCCCGAGTCCCTCAGCGATGATTTGCCAGCGGACGGCTCGGACGGCGCATATGAGCCGGAGCCGGCAGGGCAGTTTGGCGAGCCGGCGCAGGGCCGCTCGGCGGAAGCGCCGGATGAGCCGGCAGCGCTCGGAGATGAGCCGGAGCAGGATGAGCCGGAAGCGCGGGGCGAGCCGCGGGATGAGCCTGCGGCGGCGCAGGATGAGACCGGCGCCGGCGGGCCGGATGAGCCGCTGGCTGAGCCAAAGGCTGAGCCGCCGGCTGAGGGCGCCTCAGAGCAGGACGGAGAGGACGAGCCGCAGGAAAAAAACGTTTAGCGCTATTCCTGCCAGCATCATCAGCCAGGCGACGGTTTCCAGCGCGTAGGCCTTTGCCGCGCAGCGCAGGGCGAAGCTCCGGGGGTTGCCGGGCAGGACGCCAAAGGTTGCGAACGGGTCTTTCGGGCGAAAGGGCAAAAGGTCGCTGGGGCGCATGGCGCCGAAGATGTGCCAGCTTTCGCCCTCCCCAAGCTCCGTTATTTCCGGTATGAGCATGGGGATTTTGCCCTCGTGCACTTCCGGCGGGAGCTTGGCGCTGCAAGCAAAGCCGTACAGCTCGCCATTGGGAAGCGCTCGCCTTTCTCGCAAAAGGCTGTCTCCCGCCTTGCGCCGCGGGCCGCTGCGGCGCTGCCTGCCGCAGCCTTCCTCGGCAAAATAGCGCAGGGGCAGCTTGGCCAGGTCGCTGTACGCGCGCAGCATTCTGGATCTCCAGGTGAGGCGCCGATACGCCACGGTGAACAAAAGGCCCGGCGGAACGAGCGGGAAAAGCGGCACAAACAGCGCCACCACGGAAACCAGCACGGTCGGGCGGAACGCCGGGCGCGGAAGGTAGGCGGCCGCGACGAACAGCAGGCACAGCGCCCCGATTATCAGCGCGTAGGGCGTGATGGGGTTGAAGTACTCGCCCCGGTGCCTGCCCGCCCAGATTGCCTTTGTGGCCAGCGAGTGGTCCGGCCCGTCGTAGAAAATCACCACGGAGGGGCTTTCCTTCGTTGAAACGAAGCACCAGCGCCCATCCTGAAGCGCCATCTTCCCGCCGACGAAAACCTTTGTCCCCTCGGCCAGCGCCGCGATTTTTTCCCAGCGGATTTTTTCCGGCGCTTCCTCGCCAGGGTCGGACGTTTCGGGTATGCCCTCGCCGCTCTGCGCCGGCAAAAGGTAAGTCTCGGCGTTTTTCAGCGAAACCGGCACAAGCAGCCCCTCGCCCCGCACCCAAAGCGCCGGCTCGTCGCTCAGCGACTCAAGCTCGCCGATGAAGCGAAAAGCGCCGCCCATTGGGGCGCCGCCGGCTTGGGCGCCGCCTGCCTGCCTGCCGGCTTCCATTTGCCAGTAGGCGCGGCTGTCCATGATGGGGTGCAGGCGCAGCTCGCTGAAGCGGCTGCGGAACCTGAACCAGCTATAGCGCTTGGCCAGCGCGCCTGCCAACGGCGCCAGGCCGTAGCAGAAAAGCACGATGCCGGCAATCACTAGCAAATCAAGCGGTCTCAGGGTATCATTCCTCCATGCTGGAAAACATTCGCAGCGTCGTCGTCGGCGCCATCTCCACCAACTGCTGGATATATCCTCTGGGCAAGGCGGCGGGCGGCGGCCCGTCCCCCTGCGCCGTAATCGACCCGGGAGAGGAAGCCGAGCGCATCGTCGCCCTTCTCGACCAGCTTAACCTTTTCCCCGCGCATATTCTACTTACGCACGGGCATTTTGACCACATCGCCGCGGCGCCGGCGCTGGCCGCCGAATTCCGCCGCCGCCATGCCGCCGCCGCCGGCTCTAGCGGCAGCGCCAATGCCGGCGGCAGCGCCAATGCCGGCGGCAGCGCCAATGCCGGCGGCAGCGCCGGGCCCAAAGGCAGCGCCGCCGGCTTCCCCGGCGCTCCCCCCGAGATTGCCATCCACGCCGGCGACGCGCATTGCCTGGGACCGGACGCCTACTCCGAGCATTGCCGCGTTTTCAGGGCCGCCGGCGGGACTTCGGCCTACATTGACATGATTTGGGAGGACATGCCCCCGCCGGACAGAATCCTGGCCGAGGGCGACGCCGTGGGGCCTTTCACCGTGCTGCACCTTCCCGGCCACACCCCCGGAAGCATAGCGCTCTGGGACAAGGCGGCAGGGGCGCTTTTCGCCGGCGACACCCTTTTCAAGGACGGGTACGGCCGCACCGACCTCCCCGGCGGCGACGAAGCCCGGCTTTTCGCCTCGCTGAAGCGCCTGCTTGCCATGGACGGCGGCATAAAAGCCTATCCCGGCCACGGCGCCGCAACCACGCTCGGGGAGGAAGCCCGCGCAAACCGCGGCTTTCTGTAGCGGCTTGCGGCGCTGCCTGAAGGCGCGGCGGCGCTCGCCTTAGGGCGGCGCTAGGTTGCCGGCGAGGACGGCATTCGGTCTTTTAGGAACGAGGCGACTGTCATTCTGTCCACGCCCATGAGGCGGCCGATGGCGCTTTTGGTGACGCGCTGGTCAAGCAGCTTGCGGATTTCCTGCTCGCGGCCGGTCAGCTTCACGCAGGAGGACTTTCTGCCGACCGGGCGGCCCAGCGCCTTGCCTTCGGCGCGGCGGCGGGCCAGCGCTTCCTTCGTTCGCTGCGAGATGAGATCGCGCTCTATTTCCGCTGAGAGGCCAAACGCAAACGCCAGTACTTTCGATTGAATGTCATCGCCAAGCCGGTAGTTGTCCTTTATTGTCCAGATCCGCACTCCGCCCGTCATCAGGTGGTTCAAGATCGACATGATCATGAAAATGCTCCTGCCCAGCCGCGACAGCTCGGAGCAGACGATGAGGTCGCCCTTTTTTGCCTCGGCCAGAAGCGGGCCCAGGAGGCGCTTTTCGGGCGACTTGGTGCCGCTGGTCGTTTCCTCGATCCAGCGATCGATTTGGAAGCCGTTTTTTTCGCAAAAGTTTCCGATTTCGAACCGCTGATTGTCAACGCTCTGCCTGTCCGTGCTGACCCTGATGTACCCGTATGTCATGCTGCCTCCTGAAATTGCCGGAAGTTATGGAAGAAACCGCAGTCCCCCCATTACTTATCGTCACTTGCGGGCGCCGCCAGCGCTCCCCGGCGCTGAAATCCGCGAAAGGCGCTTAAAAAAAACGCCCGTTTGCGCTGGGCATGCCGCGCCTGAAAAGCGGCGCCTAAAGGGCAGGGCCTGGGGCGGCGCCCAAAGGGTGGCGCCTTTTGGGCGGGCGCTTCGGGCTGCGCCGTCTTGGCGGGTCGCGCCGCTTTGGCGGGCGGCGCCGCCGCGAAGGCGGCTGGATGGGGAAGCAACGCCTCACGCGTCAAAAATCTGGGCTTTCGGGCTCCCGACTGTCAGTTGGAGAGGGTTTTGGCACTGGGGAACGCTGAAATATGGGCTTCGTATGAAGCCGGATCAAGCCTTGCGGGGGGCTTCGACTCCGCGAAAGGAGAAAACTGTCATGAAAAAAGTTCTCTTGGTTTTGGTGGTCGCCGCTTTGGCGACGGGCGCTGCCTGGGCGCAGAGCACGGGCGACATTTGGGATGAAATAGATACCAATATGCCTTCCACCGCTGCGATCACAACGCATTTGGATGATAGGGCGAATGTCGGGTTCCAAAGGCAGCTGGGTCTTAGCGCGGTGCCGGGCGGCGGGCTTTCCGTCGAGTCCCGCAACAGCGCGGGGCTGTTCCGCTCGAACGTGGATCAGTTCATTGATCCCAGGTGGCACAACCCGGAAGCTGAAGGCAACTTCATGTTTGTGGGCGGCGACTTCAACAACAGCCCTGCCATCAACTTTGGCTTTAGCACGACCCTCGGCGGGATGTACCTGGCCTTCTTCTATGGCGGCTATTTTGTGTACGCCGCCGGCGCCAGGGAAATAGACGTAGGAACCGATGATGCGGTACATAGGGTTAGGGCGGCTGACTGGAAAAGCAACCTGGCCGTGCTGCTTGGCATCGCGGGCATGGGCATCCGCCTTGACGTGATTGTGGACACCGCTTCGTTCGCAGAGTCCGTGAGGGACGGCGATGACGACGACACTTTGACCAGGGGGAGGACGCTTGAAGACTGGCACCGCGGCTCCTCCGTCGCGCTGACTTGGGGCGCGAATCTGGGGCAGATTGCTCCCTGGGTGAGGGTTGGCTACAGGTTCGCCACCGAAAGGACGAGGACTGTCTATGATGACGATGACTACACTATCACCACTGTTGGCGGCGCCATTGAGGTTGCCGGCGGCGCGAGGTTCTTCCTGAGCGAGGCCACCGCTGTTGGCGGCGACATTTGGTTTGCCGGCCACTTTGCCGACAGGGAGAGGGGCAGCTTTGGGGGCGATGACTTTGACGACAGGGGCCTTAACGAATTCGGCGGCATTGGCTTTGGGATCGGCGCTTACGTCCTGCACAGGGTTGACGCCGGCCCTGCGGCGCTGGCGTTCCGCCCCACCTTGGACTTTGGTCTCAGCACTTGGTCCGGGAACTGGTCGACGGACGATGGCACCGACACCGACGACGGAAGCGAGATTGGCGACAGGTATACCACCCTCCGCGCCGGCTTCAATGTGGGCGCCAGGGTGCAGGCCACCGAGCGGATCACCCTCTTTACCGGCGCCACTATGAGGCTTTTCAACTGGAACACTTGGGCGGCGACCGATGGCGATGATGATGATGCGACCAGCTCCGCCTGGAATTTCCATGGCGTCAACATTGGCGACCTGAACGTCGGCATGACCTTCACCGCCACGGAGAACATCGTGTTCGGGCTTGGGCTCAACAACTTTGCCCGCAGGCTCTTCAATGTTGAGGATCAGCAGACCATTGGGTTTGACGCCAACGTGAGCATCAGGTTCTAGTTTTGCGCGGCTGCAATTAGGCCGCTGGTTTTGCGCCTGGCGCTTTGGCGCCGGCGGCGGGGCTGCCCCTTCGGGGGCAGCTTTTTTTTTGGGTTTTGGGTTTTTTGGGGGGCGGCGCTGGGGGGTGGGCGGCGCCTGCGGTTTGGGGTTGCGGGTTTTGGGGTGCGGGGCTTTCGGGCTGCGGGTTAGCGCTTGCCGGCACGGGTTTGCGGCGCGGGGGAGATGGCGCTGGCGCTTTTTGATTTGCGCCTGCGGGTTTTGGGGTGCGGGGCTGTGGCTGTTGGCCTGCGCTTGCTGTTTTGGGGCTTGCGGTGCGGGGGTGATGGCGCTAGCGCTTGTTGATTTGCGCTGGCGGGTTTGGGAGTGCGGGGCTGCGGTTGTTGGTCTGCGCTTGCTGGCTTTGGGCTTGCGGCGCGGGGGGTGATGGCGCTAGCGCTTGTCGGTTTGCGCCTGTGGGTTTGGGGGTCGGGGTTCGCGGTGTTGGCCTGCGCCTATTTGCCAGACCCTAAGCTGGCGATTTCCTCCATGGCAAGGCCTGTAATTTCATGGACAAATTCAGCCGAAGCTTTCGGAGCCCATAAATAATTTTGTGTAAAACGCTATACTGCCAAGGAGGAAGTATGGCGATAACGAAAGAAGTACTGGACGAGCTGCTGAGGGAGTACAAGGGCCCCGAGGATTTCCACGGCCCCGAGGGC
>Ga0209755_10003001_pt1 | contig 21850 bp, 19 predicted proteins | sample TergutCo191P1_FD_187301 | JGI IMG/M metagenome (GOLD analysis project Ga0209755, IMG submission 187301) | Cornitermes sp. P1 segment gut microbial communities from Petit-Saut dam, French Guiana - Co191P1 (SPAdes) (version 2) | ecosystem: Host-associated > Arthropoda: Insects > Digestive system... | reverse complement strand
CGGCAATGACAATACGCGGATTTGTAACAAGAGCGCGCGCGATTGCAACCCGCTGCTGCTGTCCGCCTGAAAGTTCCGCCGGTAAATGTTTTTTTCTTTCAGCGAGTCCGACTTCCTCAAGCAGGTAATTTACCTTATCGCGCCTCCCGGCTTTTGAACCGCCTTTCCCGGATATGACCAATGGGAGCTCCACATTCTCAAAAACATTTAACACAGGCAAAAGATTAAAAGATTGAAAAATAAATCCTAGTAATTCCCTTCTAAGCCTGGCAAGTTCCCTTCTTTTTTGATTCTTTATTTCCATGTTATTAATCGAGAGACTGCCGCGGGAAAAATTATCGATTAAACCGATAATATTCATCAAGGTAGTTTTGCCTGAACCGGAAGGTCCAGCAACGGAAACAAATTCTCCTTCAGCGATTTGCAGACTAACGCCTTTTAACGCCTCAACTTCAAGGCTGCCCATGGGATATATTTTCCAGAGATCTTTTACTGAAATGATCATTAGCTGTCTGTTCTTCCAAACGCTGCGCGGATTTTTTGCATTACTTCATCATTATTTTTAATGTTGCGCACAGTATTCAATGCAAAAGCCAGACACACTGACAGGATGAAACCGGCGAAAACGATTATTATTGCTTTAATAACAAAATCTCTTCTTAAAGCAGATATTGTAGACGGTATAGGCTCTGTTATTACCGGCTCTCCTACTAAAATTAATGGAGGGAAATCATTATTAAGAACTGCGTCAAGCATTAAAAAATTTTCTAAAATCATTCCAAAAACCTGAAAATTTAAATCAGCCGTAGACGTACCGCTAATAAGTGATTCATAATTATACTTTACTCTTTCTGCAAGAGGTTTTAAATTTTCTGAGACAGTTGTATTACCGCGTGCGTATAAAGCATAAAAAAAAGATTTAATTAATTCTCTGCTTTCATTAATAAATATTATTTCAATTGAATAACTATCCCGTACAACTGTTTCAATAGGACCAGTATCTCTTGACGTTGGATTGGTTAAAATTTTAAATTTTTTATTTTCCTTCCCATTTAAATACTTGTTTTTTACAAAATACTGATCAAATATATATAAAGCCTTTCCGCGTTCTTCATTATTTATTAAAGATATTTTATTACCTTTAATATATTCAAATTCTGTCATTCCTGTATCTTTAAATGAGTCAAATATAATTTCCGCGTTTTTGAAATAACTATCAATGTTTCTAGAAATAAAACGGCGTACATTTGCATCCATAGAAATAATCATTCTCCCTTGGAACTCTTTTTCATTAATATTTTTTTTATATTGCAGTATTGGATATATATAATACCCTGCAATAGCCAATACAACCGAAAGCATCGTGACATAAATAATCAATTTACGATAGCGCAATAGTACTGTGAAAATGTAAATAAAACTGATCTCGTCATTCTTTTCTTTTTTTGTTTCTTTGTTTTCATTCATGATTCTCTCCTTGATACTAATAATTTAATATATAAAATAATATTTCCAGAATAGAATTATTTTATTTCAAAATATATATCCTCGTATTTTGAAGTAATTATTTTCCATGTATACCTTCTTTTTGCAATATTTTCCATATCAATACTAATATTTTCAAGATTGAATTTTTTATATTCTTTTATATATTTTAATAACTCTTCTTCACCTGACCAATACAAACATTTATTTTCAGTGGTATATCTATTATATATACAATCATAAGCTAATACAGGAAGCCCTAAATTCATTGCTTCTACTAATGAAGGATTGGTTCCTCCGGCGGAATGACCGTGTATATATAAACAAGCGTTTGAACGAAGATAATTTATTTTTTCCAAATCATATATTGGATCTAAAATATTAATACAAGAATAATTAATATATTTTTTTTTTAGAAATTTTCCATAATTACTATTTTCCCAATTTCCAATAATTAATAAATTCATTATTTTCTGTTTGGAAAATGTTTTTAATATAAGATGTATATTATTCTCTGGTTCAATACGGCATACGGTAACAGCATAAGGATTTTTATATATATTATTACTTGTTACTATATTAGATTTAATTACATGATCTGAGCCATATTCAATTAATATTGCTTCTTTCTTATATTTCATTTTTACATACTCAATAATTCCTTGATTATCACATACTATATTATTTGAGAATTTTATTGCAGCTTTTTCTGAAATTTTGAGAATATTTTTAATTATTATATTCCATTTTTTCCTCTTCCATTCGATTCCATCAATATTTGTTATTATTTTTCCACTATAAATTAACTTAATAACTGGTAAAAATAAAGACCCGGATACTCCAAGAATAAGCATTATATCAGAATTTAATGATAAAAACATACATATTAAATCATAAAATACGCTGCTTATTCCATTAGCACTAAGATTGATATATTTTAATTTTGCATTATAATAACATTTTTTTTTATTTTGATACATTTTCATAGAGCAAAATACAGTGTATATAATGTCATTTAATTTATTTTTAGCCAGATTTTCAACTAATGTTTCAAAACCTCCATATTTTGACGGAATACCAGCAGTGCCAATTATTGATATTTTCATATATAATTTTCTTTTATATTTTTATACATAATTATTAATTATTTTTTTATTACCATCATTAATTGCTTTTATAATTATATAAATTATTCTATTTTCAATAAATAATAAACCTATTATTTTTTTTAATAAATCTATTCCAAATAATATTTTCTCAGAAATATTTAAAACATTTAAATATTTAATTATATAAATTCCATTTCTAATTGTATAATAATATCTTAATTTTTTTTTTATTGCAATTTTTCTTCCAGCTATATTAATAATACTGTCACCCATCATGTGTTCTATTGAAACATCTGGAATAGAAATAATTTTATATCCCATTTTTAACGCACGCCAGCACCATTCATAGTCAACCCAATCTATAAACAATTCATCCCGCATATATCCAATTTTATCAAAATTTTTAATAGGTATGAAAGTTCCTGATGAAATTGCGTGCGCTACATAGTAAATTTTATTTTTTTCAGGCTTTATATATGAGAATTTTTTCAACGCAATTTTTGATTCGCAGCACTTATTTTTATCATATAAACGAGGAACAATAGCTCCTAACTTTTCTTTTTTTTTATAATTATTATAGAATGATAACATTTTTATTATATAATCAGGTGAATATTTAGTATCCTGATCACTAAATATAATAAATTCAATATTATATTTTCTAGCAACTTCTATCCCAATGTTTTGCGCATAGGCGATTCCATAATTTTTATTAAGATTAAAATATAATAAATTCTTAAAATCAGGAAAATTTACTTTCGTATTACCATTATCAACAATTATGCAATATGAAACTTGTTTAATAATACTATTTATTGTTTCAGTTAATTCTAATAGATCAGGTTTATATATAACTATAATTACTGCTGTAAGAAACATTTTTAATTATTTAATAATTTTTTATAATTTCCTAAATTTATCATTGTTAAATAAATAGGAAACCACGCAAAAGGCCAATATAAAAATAAACTTGAAGGAACAACAGAAAATAATATAAAGAAAAACATAAGAATAATTGTGGCTTTACAAGATGCAATTATTTCTATGTTATCGGTATTTCTAAGAATATAAAGATTCTTTTTAAATGACATAATAAATATAGTTACAGATAAAAATAATCCTATAAATCCATAGTCAATAAGTATTTCAATAAAAAAATTATGAGGATTTATAATTGAGAAATTATTAAGAAATAACGAACTTCCTCCAGGACCATAACCAATAATTAATTTATTTAAATTTTTTAAAGTATAAATAATTATTTCCAATCTTAATAATGAAGAATTATCAATTTGACCACTGTTTAAAGCGTTAAATGTATCCAAGTATTTTTTAAAAACATAAGGAATTTGATTTAATTTTATAAATATATATAATATTATTATTATTAAAATATATAAAATTATTATTTTAAATATTGATTTTCCTTTCATTATTGAATATAATAGCGGAAAAAGCAATACAATTAATTGAACGCCTCTAGAACCTGTAAATAAGATTATATATAAACAAAATAATAATATTATATATCTTATTTTTCTCTTTAAAAATAAACAATAAGAATAAGTATATATAAAAAGTATTCCTATTACTGTAGCAAAATCATTAGGATTATAAAAAATACTTGTAGGTACTTTGAAAAATCTTCTAGCATATTCTTCATCTATATATTTCCCGCTAGACGGTAATATTAAGCTATAATTTATTTCTAAAAATGCAATAATAAATGATAAAATTATAAATAAATATATATAATAATTAAAATTTTTTATACCTTCCAATAATGAGTAATAATATATGCTTAACATCATTAGAGCTGCAGCTACTATACAAAAAAAAGTATTAGTTTTTATTATTGATTCAATAGAATCATTAATGAAATATAATATTGATGCCCAAATCATAAATAAAAAGAATAAAATAACTATTTTATTAAAATATATTTTAGAAATAAATATAATGTAAATTAAAATAATAAGGAAATTAATTGAAATTAATATTGTAAGTTTAATTCCAATAATTGAAAGAAAATAGCTAAAAAATAAAATTATTGGTATTATATTAAATAATACATTATTAAATTTATCTGTCAATTTATTATTCATATTTAATTTTAATTAAGTAAAAAATCAATTATAGGTTTCATTGTTATTGAAACATCACAATATTTTTCTGCAAAACTTCTTATTTCTTTTATTACTTCAATAATATTTTTTTCTTTTTTTAATTTTTCAAAATATTCAACAATTGCTTTTATATCTACAGGACTGTCATCTTCAGGAACATAAAAACAATATTTAAATCCGTCCGGTAAAACATCAATTTTTGTTGATGAAACCATTGGAATACCACGCGCAAGATACTCCCTGCTTTTTAATTCGCTGGATAAATAAATACCCATTTTATGGTTGCCAAGCGAACATACGGCTATATCAGAATTATCAAACATCTCTGTCAATTTATCATCAAACAATAATCCATGAAAAACAACATATTCTGATAATTTAAGTTTTTCTGTTAAATTAATATAATTATATAATTCGTTTCCATCTCCTACAAAATGTAAACAAACCTTAATTGTGTTTTTTTGATCATAATAATTTTTTAATCCTTCTATCAAACGATCATATCCATGCCAAATCATAAATTGGGCAACAATTACAAAATGGATATTTTTATCTGATTCTTTTGGGTTTCGTACTTTTATATTTGAACTTAATATTCCATTTTTATATCTTATAGTTGGAATTCCAAAGATCATGTTATCAACACTTAGTGTTATTATCCTATCAATATAATATTTTAATTTATTTCTAAATAACTTATCAATAAATAAATTAATTTTTGAACGTAATGTTATATGCTCTGTATCATAAGGATATGTAGGCAACTCATATAATATTTTACATTTTATATTTTTCTTTTTAATATTTTTTAATAGATTTATAAAACTTCTATTAACTGGCGATATTCTTCTGATATAAATAAAATCGTAAATAGAAAAATCTAAATTTAATTTTTTATATGTATCAAAAAATAAATAAGAAAATAATTTAATAAATGAATTACTATTATGCACGGGTAATACATATGATTTACATGTCAATTCTTCCGTAATATTTAATGTTATTATTTGATCATTTATTTTTTTTTTGACTCCATTTGAATTATTATTCAAATCAAATATATTTTCAGTAGTAATATAAATCCCATTTTTCATAATAATAATTATCCTTACTTTAATTTCAAAAATATTTTACAAAACCTAAAACATCAACACTATTTTATATAAGGGAACCTCTAAAAACACAATATAATCCCATACTTTTAATTAAAAACAAATTAAATAATATTATGTTTAAATAATTGTTCCCAATTTATAAACTCATTGAGCTTTTCTATTGGGTCTCCCAGACTGCTTAATTTTTTTAAGCACTCTTCTTCATCAAAAAATCCTTTCTGTTTCATATTTCCATTATATCATGTTTTTTGTTCATTTGTTTTAGTTTTTAGAGATTCCCCTATTTTAGAAACCGCGAATTCAAAATAATACTCTGTAATTTTTCCGCTTAATGAATAATCAACTTTGTTTAAAAATAATTTTAACAAATTAATAAATTCTTCGGGTTTACCGTCAAGAAGCGATAGAACAAACCGCCAATAGGCATTTTTCTTCTTGCCATTTTTCCTAAATTAATATCTAATCTGATTAATCAGAACCTGCCGCCGCCGAAACATGCTGTCAGACCCTCCCAAAATAACGCTTCATGCTATCATACCCCGCTTCTTTTTACAATAGTAACTAAAGTTTTAAAGAAAATTGAAATATCCAGAAAGAAAGACATATTTTTAATATAATACAGGTCGTTCTGAAGTTTCTTGTATGTATCTTCTTTTGAAGGTGAATGGTATTCGCCTGAAACCTGATCCCAGCCTGAAAGACCCGGCTTTACAAGAAGGCGCTGACGGTAGAATGGAATCTCGCGTTCAAGTTCTCGAATCAATTCCGGGCGCTCGGGGCGCGGACCTATAAAACTCATTTCGGATTTAATCACATTGAGGAATTGAGGTATTTCATCTATGCGTGATTTTCTTAAAATGTTTCCCATTTTTGTTATTCTGTAATCATTATATTCAGTAGGTTTGAACTCATTATCTTTTATTCTCATTGTACGGAATTTAGTAACAGAAAATATCTGCCCAAGATACCCCACGCGTACCTGTTTAAAAAAAGCTGATCCCGGACTTTCGATCCTGATTATTAAAATAATAAATGGCCAGAATGGCAGAGATATTATCAGAAGAATTAACGCCATCAATATATCCAAAAATCTTTTGAATAACGCGTAAATTTTCTTTGATTGAAGATGCAGCTTTGTAAGAAACCACTGTTCATTAACTTCGTCCAGGGGAATCTTTCGCATAATTATTTCATAAAAATCCGCAAGATTAATAAAAGTTACATGTCTGTGTAAGAGCTCAAACAATACTTCCTGTGTTGTACTTGGAAGGTTTTCCTTGTCAGCGGTTACAACAATTTGAATTTTATTCTTTTTAATTTCTTCAATAAACAAAGATGAATTATTAATAACAGGAACATCATCAATTTTTGAAAATGAATCGTCGTCCGTGTACACAAATGATACATTATAACTCATATAAGAGAATTTGTTCATGTTATCTAATAATTCTATAACTGTATCATTAATCCCAACAAAGGCAATTTCCATTTTCGCGTAATATTTTAACGCAATTCTGCTATAAACCCAGCGCCAAAGCGCGATTAATAAAGTGACAATACCTGAATGAATTAACAATATTGTCTTAGGAAGAAGACGGGCGTTTAAATTAAGATAGAAGAAAGCAAAACCCAGAAGCGTACAGAAAAAAGCTGCTATAGAAATATACGCAATTGCTTTAAAACCTGTATAAGGTAATTCCATTGAATAAAGCCCCGCTGTATACAGGCAAATTATCCATGACATTATAATTGGAATAAAAATTAAAAAGTGCTGATAAAACCATTTATATGAAGGAACCGACAACCCCCGGATCCAAAGACTAAGATAAACTGCGGCTGTAATTAATATGATATCTATCAGAGCTATAAAAAATTGGTATTTCTTGCGGGAGAGATTCATAAATATTTATTTCTTAATAAAAAATAAAAAAATCCAAGTATGTTTAATGGTATCATCCTAACAGGAACACGTAAGAACATAATAAAATAATATTCATATAAAGAAAGAAAACCGCGCTCTTTCTGAATTTTAAAAAATAATATTTCTTTCTTTGCGTATCCAATGCCATGCCGCCGGTCAATCATATTATTTCCAATTCTTACATTAACCAATACATCAGGAATATTACTAATCATGTATTTTGCCTGCGTAAGTTTTATCCATAAATCGTAATCCTCAAAATATGATAACATTGAACTATAACCGCCGACAGAAATTACCGCCTTCTTTTTAAATATTACTGCCATATGATTAAAAGCATTTCGATACTTCAAATATCTTATTATTTTCTTATATTCCAAGGGGACTTTTCTAATATTAATATTTTTATTAATTTTATTAATAAATTCATTTATATAACCAGATAATAGTACAATATCAGGATTTTTTTCCATGAATTCAATTTGTTTTTCAAATCGATTTGGCAATGAAATATCATCTGTATCCATCCTTGCAACCAGTTCATATTTACATTGTTTTAAACCTTCATTAAGAGCGGCGCCTAATCCAACATTCACAGGCAGTTCAACTAATGTCAGATAATCATTTAATTTAATTTTCCATACGTTTATGCAATTATCCAGTTCTTCCGTAAGAGGACCGTCTTTTACCAAAACTATTTGATCCGGTTTCAGAGTCTGTTGATCCCAAATGCTGAATAACGCTTCATTTAAATATTGAGATTTTTCTTTTAAATAAACTGACATTAATACAGAAAAACTCATTTACTTTTCATTTCCATATCTTTGTTAAATTATGCTTCGCACTTCCACTCGCCGATATTGCGTTTCTCGCTGTTAAATATTACGCCGACTTTAAACATTTTTTTACCGCTTCCCTGCCAGGGCAGGGTATATTCTTTTGTGTTAATCTGCGCCAGAGCTTCTTCGGCTGGTTTATCCATTTTAAATTCAAAACAATAAACGAAATTTTTAGTCTCAACAAGCGTATCAATTCTGCCCGCCGCGATTCTTACCTCGGAACGGCAGTTGAGACCGAATACCGAAAAAATTAAATGAATCGCGGTTTGGAAGTAGTTTTCCGTCTCTTTGATTATATCGTACGGTATTGACGCGAAAAGCTGCCTAAGAGCGTCTATCGCGCCTTCTATGTCGCCGTCCATTAAAGCGTCCGGCAGTTTTAAAACAGGCGCGTTCGCGTTGATGTCAGGAACTCCCAAATATTGCTTTATCAGCGATTTTGAAAAAGAGGAACTGACTTCCAAATTGGGGTAATCAAGCGTAAAACGGTTTCTCTCTTCATTGTAATCTGATATGGTAAGATACCCGCTCTGATACAGCACCGTCGCGGCGTCCATATTTTCTATGTCATACACGCGAAAACTTTCATAACCTATCTGCAAATTTTTAAGACCGATGATATTTATTTTCTGTTTACTGATCAAATTTATCAAAAATGATGGAGAGCCTGTTTCGTACCAATAAGGCAGGAATTTCCCATTCTTGTTAAAATGATTCAACAAACCAAACGGATTATAGACCTTCTTTGAAGCTTCAGAAAACCGGTACCCGTTATAAAAACGCCGCAATTCATCAAGATATACTTCCCTGCTCTTTCCGTTTTCTTTTAAAATCTCCGCTATTTCAGGCTCAAAGTTCTGCTCAACTTCTTCCTGTGTTAAGCCGCAAATGTCCGCATAACGCGGGTCAAGCGTTAAATCGTTCAGGTTATTCAAATCAGAAAATATACTGACATGCGAGAACTTTGTCACACCTGTTAAAAAAACAAATCTAAGATACGCGTCATAAGATTTGAGGACGCCGTAAAATCCTTTTAGTTCTTTCCTTATCTGTTCATGGAGCGGCTGCTGGTCAATAGTCTCAAGCAGCGGTTTATCGTATTCATCTATTAACACTACCGCTTTTTCCCCTGTTTTTTTGCAGGAGCTTTCTATTAAATTTGCAAATTGGGTTATAGCATCTTCATCATCAAGATATACATCACATTTTTTTGCTTCTCTTCTTAATTCACGAATAAACGTAGAATGAAGCGTTTCAACTCCGTTTGAATATACGCCGGCATTCAAATCCAGTCTGATAACCGGATGTTTTTTCCATTCCCACTCAAGTGAATCGACAGCTAACGCCGGGTATCCGGCGATTTCTTTGAACAATCCACGGCGTCCTTCAAAAACAGCGTCTAAGGTTGAGCATAATAAAGATTTGCCAAAGCGCCGGGGACGTGAGAGGAAAAACGCTTGGCCGGATCCGGAAATTAATCGATGAATACAAGCTGTTTTGTCTATATAACAAAAACCTTCTTCCCGTATTTTGGTAAAATCCTGTATGCCTATTGGCAAACGTCTTTTCATTTAAATACTTCCTGTATATTTGCTGTAAATATCCTGATATTTTTTTGACATTATCCCGGCGCTAAAATAGTGTTCAATGGTTTCATTTGAGGCTTTACGCATTTCGTTTCTATCAGATTTTATTATGCTTTTAATTTTATTTGAAAAATCGGTGTTATTGCCCAGCTCATAGCACAACCCGGCGTTAACTGTTTTATTGATAATCTCTTTGTGCGGCTCAATATCGGATAGCAGAACAGGCAGCCCGCAAGCCATTGCCTCCAATACCGAATTGGGCAGTCCTTCTGAAAGTGACGCAGATAAATAATAATCACCGCATTTTAAATAATCTGCGGTATTATCTATCTGTCCAATAATGTGAATATTATTTATTTCGCTGCTAATTATATTACATTTTTCCAGAAGATTTCCCGATCCAATAAAGACCAAATGCATATCATTGTTTAATCCGTATTCTTTCTTCCACTGTTCCAGAATAAACATTGGATCTTTTCGTTCTGTTAAATGTCCTGAACTGATAAATATAATTCCATTTAATGGTAAATTCAGTTTTTCCCGCAATTTTTTCTTTTCACTATCGTTTATTGAAAAGTATGTATCTGTATCTACTCCATTTTGAATAGTTAACGCATCATTAATCTTATATTTTTTTTTAAGGTTATCTGTTACCGCGTCAGATACTCCGATACAGGTAATTTTTTTTAACGCATTTATATGCTTATTGCACATGAAACTTCCGGAAATATAACCATAAGTCATTTTATAATCAATTTGAGGTATATTACGAATGGTCGCAATTCTTGGAACATTTAACGCCATTTTTGAAGAAATTAAATCTCCACGAATTCCTTGTGTATGTATTAGATCTGGTCTTATTTCAGAAAGCAACGATTTTATCACTTTACCGGCTTTAAAAAAACCTTGTAATCGTGATAATCCCAATGAATAAAGATTAACTCCAAGCGCTTCATAATCACTCCAGCGGCTGTCTTTTGGTTCGGGAGAAAATGTAATTAAATGAGGCTCAAATTCATTTTTATCCAGATATTTTATTATATTATAAAGCTGATTTGTAGGACCGCTTCTTTTTAGAGTGCTGACGATGTACAGGATTCTTTTCATATCGAATCTAGATTCTTGCTTATATCACTTTTAATTTCAACATGTCACCAAACTTTTAATCCCATTCAACAGGCACAAATCGTAAAAGTCCTGCCTGTGGATGAAAAGTGAGATTAAAAATTCATTACCTATTGTTTCCGCAATATATTTTCTAACTTCGTATTTATCTACCAATTGCGTATAAAGAGGATTACGGTCATATAATTATAACCATTGTATTTTTTATACTTATGTACATTTATCAATTAACTCAGTTATTTGGTTATCTATTTTAAAATGAATCGGGAAATCAAGAATTTCGGATTTAACCAGCTTCATATATAATCTACTTTTAATTATTGTTAATACCTGTTGATTGTTATCAACTAAAAAACCCGACTTGCCATCAGATATTGCCTCTACAGTACCAGTACTATTGCGTCCGATTGCCGGAGTTCCACATGACTGCGCTTCAATATAAACCAACCCAAATGATTCAAAATCTGAGAGCAGCCAAAAAATATCTGCATTTGAATAAAATATCCTTAATTCATCACGCTTTTTTGGCCCAGAAAAAATTATCCTGTCTGAAAGTCCATTATCAATTGCTAAAGATTGAAGCGTCCCCAGATATTCTCCGCTTCCAACAATAATCCAAAATAAATTTTCCCCTTTTTTACATAAATTTTTAAATATGCAGAATTTATCATAATATCCCTTGCTTTCATTAATTCTGCTTACAGATAATAATACAATGGCATCATCCGGTATTTGCATATTCTTTTTAAAATTCTTGTCCTTTTCAGGGAAGAAAAACTGTAAATCAATACCGGCATAACTTACAAATATTTTATCCTTCAGTTCAATTTGGTTTGTTCGCAAAAAAAATATATCTTTCATATAATTACTGACCGCACATAATTTTTTACATCGTTTTAAAGATTTTATATAAACCGGTTTAAATAACGATAATATATGAGTAATTTTGGGTTTATTGATAACTAGCCCTAATGTATCTCCATGAAGAAAAATAATTGATTTTGAGAATATTTGTGAAGAAAAAAAAAGTCCTGCGACATAAGCAGACGCCGGGTCATTTAGAAATATTAAATCAAAAGAATAAAAATCTACGGCTTTTCGATAAGATAGAAACCAAAACTTTGAGAATACTGATACTTCAATAATTTTATAACAGCCGTCAGCAATTGAATTCTGGCGTTTTCTGGTAAGTACCGTTACCTCATGTCCAATATTAGACAGCGCGCGGGCATTCTGCATTGCAACAACTCCAGCGCCGCCAATCTGAGGAGGAAACTCATGTGAGAATATCAGGATTTTAATTTACCGGATTCCTTCATGGAAATTACATTATTTAACTTACACAAATTTTTAAGATTCTTAATAATAGCTGATACCCGCTCCCAATTTATTTCTATATCTATTACAGATATATCTGCATTAATAAACCTGTTTTTTATTTCAAATAATTCAAATAAAGAATCCAATCGAGTATTTTTATTAATAAGGTTTTTTGCAAGAGGTATAACAGCAAATTGTTTTTGAAAAAGAATGGAAAACACTGAACAATGAAAGGAATTTGTTATAACATATTCGGCATGTTCAAGTAAATAAATCCATTCCGGTATTGTGGCATAATACTTTTCATATTTATCATGCTGTGAACTTCCGGTTATATATATTACTTCCAGTTTTTTTTGTTTTACCCAATCATAAATATTTTGTATTGAAAACTTACTTTCAAATCCTAAAATATATAAAAAACAATATGATTTATCTGGTTTTATTATTGTTTTATCTTTATACAAATTACGATATTTTTCTATGTCCAACAGGATAGTAGGATCCGGAACCCATTCTGCATTATCAACGCCGCATTGTTTGCATATAGCTAATCCCGATTTTTCACGCACGGAAATATAATCAAAATTTTGCAATAATGGAGTTATTTTTTTTATATATCTATTATCTAATTTATCTTTTCCAAAACTTGCCGCATAAGAAATTCGTTTAATATTTGAATCTCCAAAATCAAGAAAATATGCCCGTATAGATGAATTATTCTGAAGACTCCATACCTGATCAGAACCTGTAATATACATATCCGCATCAGGAGGATTTTTTTTTAATTCTTCGTATGAATAATATATCCTTTCAGAACAGCAAATATGCTCATTTCTAAAATTTTCAAATTCTCGATTATATTTTAACTGTTCGCGTTTTGATAAATACTTTTTGATCTTTACTTTTATATATGCGATAAGTTTAACTGGATTAAAAACCATTAGTATTCTTGACAGTAAATATCTGTTTTGATCTTTTCTTGAATCATAACGGATCAAATAAGCATCATGTCCGGCACATCGCAAATACTTCTGTAAGGCGTAACACTGCAATAGCTGGCCATAATTGTCGTTTGACCACCAAAAAGTCATTATACCTATTTTCATTTTAATTTCCGATATACTCTGCGAGTTATTGAAATTATCTTTTTAAAGAGAGAAATTCTTGCGTACTTTCTAACCAGCTCGTCATACGGAATAATATCTATATTTTCCATGAATTTGTCCCGACTAACCGGCTTAACAACAGAACGAAATGCTGCGGAATTACATTGTATTGACTTTTTGCAATCAACTTCCATATAGTTAGTATTGAATTTTATTTTATCAAATAATACTTTTCCTTTTGGCGATTGCAGTAAAATTAAAGAAGTTCCTTTATCATCGAACATTTCAGGAGCAATATTTTGAACACCCCAAAAGTCAGCAATTGTTATATCAGAATTTCTATTTATAGTTTTAAAACCGCATTGGTAACAAGAAGAGCGCAAGCATAAATATTTATGAAATGTCCGTAAAAATAAATCTTTACTAAAATTTTCACAATATTCTGTTTTGTCAGCAAAACCAAAAAAAACAGAAAACTGCATCCATCCGCAGTTCTTGCGCCTGAATTCAATGCTCTGGGTTTTACTTTTAGCAATCTTCTCTCTAAACTCAATATATTTTTTCCAGTTTTTCGGCGAAGGAACACCGAGACAAATAATATCAATATAAAATAAATTTTCATAATCTTTTTGTAAATAAGATTTTAAACCGCCAATCTGACAGGGAGTTCCGGTAAATAAAACTTTCCTTCCGTTTTCTAAAAACTTTTTTACATTTTTATAAGAGTTACCAACTGTACTTTGCACATACTTTGAACCACGAAACGCCTCAAGTCCATCTATTGTTTCCGTATAATCGTGTATAACTTCCCAATTTTCGTTAAACTTTGCTCCAAAAATAACTCCGCCTTCACTTATAATTAGTTCGGCGAGAAGAGTAAAAACGCCGCCGCTTGAACTTTGCAGACGAATCTTTTCGTTTTTATTAATAACCGCAAATGCTTCAGGTATTTCAGGCTCACCGGTTAGCTCTATTTGTGATTTATTAATTGGACAAATATTTTGACATAACCCGCAATTATCGCAGTTTTTATCGTCAATTATTGGAAATAGAAAGCCTTCATCGTTTTGTTCCATTGTTATACAATTTTTCGGACAAATGGAGAAACAAGCATGGCAACAGTTACAAAGTTTTATATTTTTAATAATTTTCATATATATAAATTTTTCTTTTTAGAAATTTTATAGCGCGTTTTAGTAAATCAACAAAAAAAACTACAAATCCCAAATAATTCTGCGAAAGTATATATTTAAATTTATATTTTTTTGCTTTTCCTTTATCTTCAGACAGGATCTTATTATAGTATATAGAGCAATCATTTTTTTGTTTATACTGAAAGGCTTTCAAAAACCTTAAAATATTAAATATTATTGAAACATTTTTTATGTATATCTCTTTAACATCAGATGGCATTTCTTTTAATGACAATATAGTATTCTTTAAAATATTCTCGAGAAATACATAACGCCTGTTAATAAACCAATCATAGCTTCGTTTTTTCCTTGAAACACTATCTTTTCTTGATAATATATTGTAAATAAATTTCTTAATGGTAATGCTTTTATATTTATATAAAGAAGGAATTAATAACGGTAAATTTTGTCCTCCTCCATAATTTTCGTTAATTCCCAAATAAAAAATATCTTTATCAGGATAATTACAGAACAAGTGCTCTGTTTTTATCATATACGCTCCCGGCGGAAACCAGAAATATTTTTTTGAATCTATCATGTCTATACAGGAATCAAATAAATTATCAGGATATTCTTTTCTTTTTCCTCCATTTGTACCTATAACTTTAAAATTCTTTTCATCAATAATATATTGTAAACCTCTGACAAATCCAACATTATCAGGTGAATTTTCAAAAGTATAAACAAGTTGTTCTATAGCGTCATCTGTTGCGTACCAATCATCCGCATCAGGCCAAACAAAATATTTTCCGTCTATATATTTCAAACCAGTATTAATAGCGCATGGCGCTCCTTTGTTCTCCTGGTATATATATTTAAGTTTTTTACCAGTTTTTTCAAATTTCTCTATATACTTTTCAATAATCTCTTTTGAATTATCTGTTGATCCATCATCTATAACAAACATTTCGATATTTTGATATGTCTGGCTCAAAACTGAATCAAGTAATCTGTGTATGTATTTCCCGCAATTATATGATGGTGTGATTATACTGACAAGTTGATTCATTTGTTCTTTTTCTATATTATTATAATTATTAATTACTTTTTCAGGTAATTCTATAAAATCCCTTAATTTATTTAAAAATTCCTGTACATAATATGTTACAAATCCTCCTGCGAGCGTTAATGTTATCTCTCCGAACATGGGAGTTTTGTCCATCTCGAATAAATCAATCCTTACAAACGGAACTCCTTCTGACAATAATTATTTAACGATAATACATGGTTTTATATCCCAATAATACTCACCGTTATTTACGCCGTATTTTTAAAAATAATTTTTTAAAATGTTTACATACTTCTTAATTTGTAATTATAGTATATTATTTATTTGCCAAAGCCCCATTGATTTGTTTTCAAATTTAATACATTTTTCGATTAATAAATATTCTGGCACAGGAAAATTAAACGGCGCGTCTTGTAAATTCAAAGGTCTCCATTTCCCGGTTATTATATCATGATTATCATGATATTCTTCAAATGTTGTTGTCATTAAATATTTACATCCGGATTTTTTAATATTATAATGGCCTTAAGAATATCATTATATGATAAATGAACAAAACAATCCCTGACAAAAATTAAATCCTTATTTGGCAATTCATCGGTGATAATGTTTAATTTTTTAAATTCTTTATTATTTAAACTATATTTTGATATATTATCAGAAATTAGTTCATTAACAATATCTCCTCCAAGATATTCGACGGCGGATAAATCAACTTCTTTCATCCAATTAAAATCACCGCAGGGAATATCAAGTACGCTTTTTATATTATATAATTTAAATAGTTTTGGCAGTTCCATAATAAGCGTTTTTGTTTGATTAATTTCCGAACCAGCGCCTGACACGCTTTCTAAACTACCCCATATATTTTTTCTTTTTATTTCTGTAAAGATATTTTCTATTTGCATTTTTTCTAATCTTTTATCTTTAGCTTTATGAAAAATATTTATTAAAATCTTTGGCGTAAATTTTTTTAATATGCTCTTCAACCAGTCAGGAATTTTCTTCATTATTTTTTCAAACGTTTTATTATTTTTTTCTATACCAATATAAATTTTACAATTATATATCTGCGGCTATATGTTACTGTAAAAATTGTAAATCTCATTATTTGAGAAAGTCCTCTAAACGCCGACAACAGTTATCTTCCCTTCAGGAAAGTCTTCTTCCTGCCAGTATATTTTTTCATCCCATGAAAGATTTTTGGCATCTTCACGTCGATCAAAAATAATCAAATACGAAGGCGCTTTGGGATCTGTCCTGTCTCTGTAAACGGAAATTTGGCGTAAGCCTTCCTCCCGGACATTTTCAGGTTTATTACGTTGATAAACAAGTTTAATTTCAATTATGTACTTCATTTTTTTATATTCAATAAGTAAATCCATCCGTCCGCGGCCGGCAGCAGCCTCACGATCAATTCTGCCGCCGCCGTTCAATATTCGTTGTAAAAAAGCCAAAAGCAGAAGGTGGGGGAACGCTTCAGTATGATTGGATTTTTCTTCCCAAATCTCTGAATTATTCCGCCAAAAGTTCTGGAATTCTTTCAACATGTTATCCATATCCAGCGAGCCGTCCGCATTCTGCCATTGCCATGAAGAAGGAGGAGGAAGATTATCATGAAATTTTGAATTTAAAAAGCGTGTTAATATCTCTTCATAAATAGGATTTGATATTGTAAAACCGGTTTCCGTATTCCATTTTATCAGACCTAAATCCATCGCAAGCTCTACATCAGGATTAGTACGTCCCATTTCCAAATCAATATTACCTGTTAGAATAATTTCTATTACTTTCTTTATCCGCGGATCACGCAGCCTGACTCCCAAAGCGTCAAGATGCGTTTCCCGTCCCTGAATCATTTGTTCTCTTGCCGCAAGGATATGATCAATTGTGATGGTTTCATAATTGTCTTCTTTTAAAATACGCATGGTCGCTCGTTGAAATAATGAATTTACAATCCAGGGCTGTCCCCATGATTGTTCATATACATAATCAATCGCTTCCGCCGTAATTTTCTGTCCTGTTTCCTCTGTCCGCTGCCCGAAAAGAGCGAAAACATCATCTTTAGAAAAATTTGATAAAAAAACAGAATCGCTTTTAATATTAAACGGCGATCCCGGATTAGGCGCAATACCGTCTTTCGCCTCTGTTATATAGTCCCTTAAATCCCTCATGCCAACTAATGCGATGGAGACAGGAAATACACCAGGTTTTCTTATGGCAAAACCGCCGCGTAATTGACGGAGAACGCCAATAAGAGGATCAGCTTCCAGAACATCGGTTTCATCAAAGAGTACAATTAAAGGTTTGGGAGATACCATTTCCGCCCATGTTTGCATTGTCTTATGAAGTAAAAAATCTGAATTATCAAAAAGCAATTCAGGTGCCGGAAGTCCTGCTTCCTGTGAATACGCGCATACTGCTTTATTAATAGTTCTCATAACTTCAGCCCGGTCATTTATACCCTGACAGCTTTCAAGACTCACATAACAGGCGACAGCTTTATCATCAGCGTTAATTTCACGCGCCCATGCCCTAAGGAATGTAGTTTTTCCTGTCTGCCTTGGCGCGTGCAGAACCCAATAGAGATTATCCCTTATGTATCTGTCAAGTTGCGCTCCAACCAGCCGATCAGCGGGAGGGAGCATATAATGATCCCATGGATAGCAGGGTCCTGTTGTATTAAAAAAACGCACATCGCGTTTGACTGGGTATGTTATCAAAACTTTAATTTTCCTTTAATTTTCTTTATCAATTTTTTACCCAATATTTTTTTTATAATCATATATACCGTCCATTTTATATCTGTCAAAATCAAACTTACAAATAAACAATTTTTTAGTGATTTCGCTTGCAACATCTGACATCGTGGCAGTAAAGATAAATACTTTTCGTCAGACTGAATCCTTCCATTCTGTCGTTTCAACAATCCACGAATTCTCCATAATTGCTCTCCCAATAAGTCGATATCCAAATTGCTTAACATATCCTCAGCAATTGTTAAATAACTGGAAATTGACGGGAGTAAATTCGGATTCCTCATAATGCTATCAGGCAAAATATACCTAATATAACAATACTCATCTGTAAAAGCGAAACTTTTAACACTTTTAATCATAAAAAAAAGCCAATGAAAATCTTCATGTATGATACCGGGTTTAAAAAACAAATTATTATTTGTAATAAATTTATTAGAAATAAGTTTATTCCATGCATTTACAGGTAAATGCATGGAATGAATTTTTTTTATTTTTTTATTTCCGCTTATAAATTCCGGCAACTTCCCTTTCAGTTCATAACGATCATTTTCTTCTTTTGGATATTGACATACGTTTCCCTGTACAATATCAACACCCGGATACTTTTCAACAAGCGCTATAAGTGAACTTATACAGTTCTCGGTAATTTCATCATCACTGTCTAAAAAATAAATATACTCGCCATTTGAATCTTTAATTCCGGTATTTCTGGCAACAGAAAGCCCGCCGTTTTGCTCATGTTTAATTAACGAAAACTTAATGATCCCTTTATAATTTCTTATTAAACTCTCCGCCAAATCAAGTGAACCGTCAGTTGAGCAGTCCTCAACGATTATACACTCAATGTTTTTGTAGGTTTGCCTGATAACTGAATTAAAGCACCGCTCAAAATATTTCTCTTTATTATATAACGGAATAATTATTGATACTAAAATGTTATTTTTAATTTTTACCTCATTTTCATAGAACTAAGGAAACATCACGCATAAAACTCCGCATCATCAAGATTTGTCAGCCATGTTTCAAAGAAACAACTGTTTTTACCATAAGAATTATTAACAAGGGTAAATGGCTTATGCAGGAGACAACATAAAATAGCGGCATGTAATCGAGTGGCAAAAACTTTATCATATTTATCTACAAACGTTACGCCTTTTTTTATCATATCGCTCTTAAAAAAATAGTAAGCGTATATATCTATAATTCCCAAAACACAGGATACTTTTGATTTTAACTGCCATAACATACGTAATATAAAAAAAGACATCGGATGTTTAACAATAGTAATCCAATCAGAGATGTCTATATTGTTCTGGGGAATATGAGAATAATCAATACCATTATTATATTCTTTATCATTACGTTTTAAAAACAAATCCTTACCTGTATTTTTTACTTTTGGTTTTTGATATTTTTGTAATTCATCATAAGGAATATAAAAAGCCATATCTGGAACCAATAATACTGTATTTGAACAAAAATATTGCTTTAATGTTTCATAGGACCTGTTATCTCTTGCGCATAAAATTAAATTTTTATGCCGATTGAATAAGTCAGCATCGGACAACAGCTTCTCCTTATCAGAATAAAAAACAGTCTGCGGTAATATTATTATTTTATTGTCAGGACAATCTTTTATTATTTTTCGCCAAGTTTTTGGAGCGCTCTCCCATGTATCGCCAAAACTCCCTCCGCCATTTAATAGAATTATTACATCCGGATTTATGCGTTTCCGGTTAAATTCCAGTGTTGGCGCTCTATACACGCATTTCACACCAAGTTCTTTTAAAAAACACTCAACACCCTGCCATATAAGAAAATCACCAACATTTATATGTCGATATGGTAAACTCAACAAACAACAATCACCTATGATATAAGGAGATAATTTTTCCTTAATTGTTTTTCTTAGCTCATTGTTCTTTGTTTCAAAGTCCATTCACGATTTTCCTTTGGCCAAATAAGTCGTTTTATTTTATTTTTGGCGCGAGCAGGTAGTGATTTAAAATTATTACATAAATTATTAATTTTTCTTTTTCTTAAAATTAAACGTTTCTCTTTATCGGAAATTTGAATATTGTTTTCTGATAATTTTTGAGATAAAATATTTTTTATTTTATTACTACCATAATTATTATTCCTAAATAAAACAGTTGCCAAAGATGGAAAGTCAAGAGCAGGAATACAACCTAAAGTCAGAAAATAATTTGCATTTACACAATATCGAGACCGGCACATTCCTATTACTTCAAATTTTATCGGTTTATTTTCATCTTTAAAAATATCAACTGCTTCTTTTCCAAAAGCATGACAAGGTTGAAGCAGACCATTACTTAGATTTAATTTCCCTGACCAATCTCCTGCATAACAAAAATCGGTCCTTTTTACCCCAAAATTTTTTACAGATATATCAAATAGCGGAGAGTCAAATCTTTTTCCATGCTCTATATATTCCTTAAAAGGCAGTTTTGTATGCGGTATTAACGATTCCTTGTCAGAAAGACGTGTTATAATTGATTGCGGAATTTCTCCTGTCTCTTTTAGACAAATTTCTTTTATTTCATCAATAAGAGGAATATAATCATCATACAAATTTAACCTAATGGCATATGAAGCACCCATTTCCTTTACAAGAAGAATATTATTAAAAAAAACTTTTAATAAATCTCTTCTCTTCAATTCAATATAATGCAGAGAAAAAACAAAATTTAAACATTCCAAAAAAACATTGGGAAAAAGAGATATTTTTTTGAACATTGCCGTAATTGTCCCGTTTGTCGTAATAGATACAAAATGACCATTTTTTAATAATTGAAATATTATTTCAGATAATTCATTTTGCATCATTGTTTCACCAGATCCGCAAATTACAAAAAAACATATACCTCCCAATCGCTGTTGAGTTAATGACTTCCCAATTTGTTCAGGAGAATATTTTAATTTTGCAAACTGTTGAGTCCTTGAATAATTATTTTCCGCACCTCGTTTTGCAATATAGCAATAATCACAAGAAAGATTGCATTTTGTTACTGGTAACCCACATTCAAAATATCGTTTAAGTTTCATATACTTTATTTTATAATATAAAAAATTTAAAATACCATCCATGCACAGCGGCAGTTACGTTGCGGACGCAATGCCTATGCCAAGCTGC
>Ga0209755_10003000_pt1 | contig 21851 bp, 19 predicted proteins | sample TergutCo191P1_FD_187301 | JGI IMG/M metagenome (GOLD analysis project Ga0209755, IMG submission 187301) | Cornitermes sp. P1 segment gut microbial communities from Petit-Saut dam, French Guiana - Co191P1 (SPAdes) (version 2) | ecosystem: Host-associated > Arthropoda: Insects > Digestive system... | reverse complement strand
TCTTGGTATTTCCGAGAAGATGCGCGCACAGATTCGCGGTCTTGACCAAGCAAGCCGTAACGGGCAGGACGGTATCAGCTTGATTCAGACAGCAGAAGGCGCACTTGATACGGTTAATGAAATTCTTATCCGTGTGCGCGAGTTGGTAGTGCAAGCTTCCAACGACACCAACGTAGGCGGTACAGGCGCACAGTCTGACCGTTTGCGGATTCAGGACGAGATTGACCAGTTGATGGAAGAAATCGACGCGATTGCGGGGCGTACGGAGTTTAATACCCGTAAGCTGCTTGACGGCGGTCTTAGCGTACAAGGCGCAATCCGCGGCGGCGAGTGGGAAAGCGTACAGCAAGTGCGTACAAACGCTCCCGCGCGTATCAGCTCCCTCGACCAGTTTCTGAACACTCGTTCTTCCGTAGCTTTTGAAGGTAGCTTTGGCGATTTGCTAAGCCGTATCGGCGCAGACCTTGACGGCGCAGAAAGCGCAGAAGACTGGATAGCAATGCGCGCAAGCTTAGGCGGCGCAGACGGCGGTTGGGAAGGTCTTGCAGCAGCTATTGACACAGCTATGGGCGTAACAGCCGATGCACCGGAAGGACGTTGGGGACGCGAGCTGTATTTGCGTACAGGTCTGACATTCAACAACTCCGCAGACTTGCTTGACGCATTTGTACAAGGGCTCACACGTCCAAACGCGCTTCGCGAAGCTAACGATGCAAATGGGCCGACAAACCCAACTCAACTTGCATTCGAAAACTGGGAAGATTTCATTGCGACAGCAGACCCACAGCTTAACGCAGGCACGTTCTCCCGCGCTAACTCAACATCCGGCGGTGTAGCAATTTGGGAAGCACTTGCTTCCAACAGGCAGTGGCTTGCAGACAACAACATCGCTGTGAGAGATGAAAATCATCCTACAAACGGTGTAACCTACGCAGAAATCCGCGCAGCATTCACCAACATGACTAACAACTCTGTAGGTTGGTTTGAAGGTCAAGGCGGAGGCGTACAAGAAGCACTTGCAAACTCCGGTTGGCTTGAGCGCAGGCTCGGTTCAGTGTCCGGTGAGACAGTTGCACCGGGTTCCGGCGAAGTAACAGACGCAATCACGAATGCTGCCAGAGCCCAACTGGAAAATGAATTAGCAGATGCCCTCGCTGCTGCCAATGCTACTCTAAGGGATGCAAACGCAGCATACGCTAATGTTAATTCAAGCGTCACAGACTTTACTTCCGCTCAGGCTGCTCTTGAGGATGCCAGGTCCGATTATAACTCTGCACGTATTGCATACGAAGCTGGGGGATGGACGATTGGCGAAGCATCCGATAACCTTGCTGCTGCTTCGGCCGCACTTACTGATGCGGAAAATAATGTACGGACTCTAGCTAACCTTATAGGTGCAGGTGATGCTGTGTCAGGTATGGCGGAGGCCGACCTTTCGAATGCTATAGCAAGTGCTGCTGACCATCTCTCCAATGCCGAGGATAACTTATCTGCCCTTATAGCCAATAGTGCTACAACAGATGCTATAAACGCTGCTCAGGCAACTGTAGCAAACGCTTCGGCTGTCTTAAATGTGTTGCAGAGTATAGACCCGGCTGACCTTGGAGGAATGAATTCAAATGCAATGTCCGATTTGAGCGCGTTGCATTCTGAAGCTGTATTGATTCAGGCTAATGCCAGTGCTGCTTTCGGTGGCGCATCGGCTATTCATAGCGAGGTCTATGATTTGAGCAGCGATTATACAGCTGCGGCCGGTACTCTCCGCGAAGCTAGAGGTGATTTCTACCTGGCCTCTGATTATCAAGCGGCAAGTAACGCGGTCAGTGATGCAAGTGCGGCGGTCAGTGATGCAACCGCGGCGGTGTCAGATGGGCCTCATCCTGCTGACGTCCGAGACCTTGCTCAAACAGCGGCTGATGCTGCTTTACAGAATGCCGTTGATGCAGATGCCCGCTGGGCGGCGTTTGTCAACCAAGAGCTTACTGCCGATACCGAAATCGTCCACGTTGACCGTTGGGTACCGCGTGAGGCAGAGCGTGAAAGAGGCGTGGCTCTCTGGTTCCAAATCGGCGCAAACTCCGGGCAAGGCATCAATGTTGAAATCGGCTCCATGTCCACAGGTACTCTGTTCGGCCGTGAAGGTGCAAACCATACAGCAGACCGTAGGATTATCGATGTAATGGATGTGTTCGGTTACAACGTGCAAGACGGCGGTGCTTCGAACTTCGGCCACACGATTGCCGGAAATGCTGTTGACACACTGCTTGAAGCTATCGATGCCGCCCTTGCAACAACAACACGCCAACGCTCCGAACTTGGTGCTGTTCAAAACAGACTCGAATTCTCCATCGAAAACCTCGATGTAGCATCCGAAAACCTGAGCGCAGCAAACAGCCGTATCCGCGATGCAGACATGGCTCGTGAGATGATGACCTTGACACAAGCTAACGTCCTGCAACAAGCAGCCATCTCCATGCTTGCGCAAGCTAACCAAGCTCCGCAAAGCGTATTGCAACTGCTTGGCTAGTATCTATACCTTGACAAATTTTCTTAGCATAAAAAAGCAGAAAGCCGTCTCGCAAGGGGCGGCTTTCAACTTAAAAAATCCATTTGATTGCATAAATTTAGGAGAGAATCGCTTATGAGGTTTATTAATGGTAGTATAGACAATCTGCTGGAACATGCTAAAGGCAAAAAACTAATATGTTATGGCGCGAATGACAAGTTAGTTGATTTATGTAAAATGTTTTCAGTTTTTAATCTCGATACCCGTATTGATTTTGTAACGGATGAACATGCACGCTCTAAGAGGTTCGATTTGGGTAAAATCTCAAAACCTCTTTTATCATACAGAAACTTTTCCAAAATTTACAATAAAAAGCCGCATATTATACTTTTTTCAAATTTAAGCGATTTTAATAGCTTTTCTTCTAAATTTACATTTTCAAAAAATTCAGCCTTTTACATCGGAGAATTTTTATTACACAATCCTCCGGACTATGATTTACCTGTCAGAGACATTTCCGCAAACCCGTTAATACCAAAAAAATTACATTATTTTTGGTTTGGCGGCAATGAACTCTCTCCGTTACATGTCAAATGTATCGAAAGTTGGCGCAAGTTTTGTCCTGATTTTGAAATTATAGAATGGAACGAAGATAATTATGACGTATATAAATATCCTTATATGCGTGGAGCTTATGACGCTAAAATATGGTCGAGAGTAACTAACTGCGCCCGTGTAGATATATTATATGAACATGGCGGCTGTTATTTGGATGTTGATGTGGAGTTAATCAAACCCATTGACTATTTTTTATACGATATGGGTTTTTGCGGATTAGAAACATCAGGTATTGCCAACTTCGGAAACATATGCGGGTCAGTCCGGCAGCATCCATTAATCAGCAGATTGTACGAATTCTATAAAACCACTCCTTTCGTGAAAGAAACAACAGGGCCAATGCACCAAACAAATATATTGCGTCCGCTGGGGCTTACATTTGAAAATAAAATACAGATTATTGACGATATGACTGTCTACCCAACGGACGTATTTTGCCCAATATCCTCAAATCTAGTGTATGAGAGCTTTACAGAGAATACACACACTATTCATCACTACGGATGGTCTTGGGGCGGCGCAGAAGCAATTAAAGAAAAGCACAAAAATGTAGACATCATTCGCAAAAAACTATCAAAGCTTGGTAATGAACATCTATATAAATATCCGCTGCCTCCCGTGCCGGAAACCCAACTAACGCCAACACCACCGGCAGAAAAACCGGCTTCTACTAATAAGGAAAGCCCTACAGACCTGGTAAAACAAGGCCGTATTGATGAAGCCCTTAGAATACTGGATGAAAACTTAACCAACGCCCTAAATGAAGGCGATGCAAAAAAGGCAGAAATAATAACATTGGAACAGCTGAACGCAGCAGTGGCTCTAAACGATGCAAACCTAATTAAAGATATCCGTATCATGAGATTAGAATTATTTTACCATACTAGCCAAAGGATGAAAGCCAGGGATGAATACGAAAGGCTTAGACCGTTTCACAGTGATTCCGAACTGGAAGACATACGAAACATCACCGGCTATCGAGATGAAAATACAAATAAAGCGGAAAAACCTCTGCTTGAACAACTGGAAACTTATTTCATAGTGGATAACGTCGGCGTGCAGAATAATGGTATATTAAATAGTGTATTAAGGAAAATTACCCTCTTTGAAGAAGAATGGGGATATCGTCCTACACTTATAGTTTCACAATATAATCAAGACCTAAGAAAAACAATAGGCCATCATCAGTTTTCCAGTTCAACGCGTGTAAATACCGGTATGAAAATATTAAATGTCTATAATTATTTTCAAAAAACCGAAGCTCCCAACTTACAAACCATAGAGCGTTCTAAAAACAGAATACAAAACAAGAATGATAACGGGAAAATAACCCATGTTGAATATTACGACAAAAAAGGTTATCTCAGTAGGATACGCTACTACAACGAATTAAATTCAGACCACATTGACTATGAAGACTACTACACTACCGATGATAAAATATGTATAAAAATTGAATATACTTTCAAAAATAAAAAAAATGAAATTCGCCGTATAATCCTATTTGATGATGCCGGCAATGTGTTGGGCGAAGGCAGAAGCGAGGCGGATTTAGTCGGCTTTTGCTTAGACCAAATAGCATTAAAGTCAGATAAACAATGTTTGTTTGTGAGTGAATCCGGACTTCACAATAAAGCCATGGCCAGTGTCAAACAAAAAAATGCTATAAAAGCCGCTGTAGTTCATTCTGTATTTTTAGAAGACCCTTATAATCTAAGAAGCAAACCGCAGTTTTTCTTCAAAGATTTAGTACGTTATCAAAATCATTTTGATGGTATTGTTTTTTTGACTAAAACCGAAGGTGATGACTTTATACGTTTATATGGAAAACCGCAGCGTATTTTCACAGTGCCTAATTTTTATCCTAAAGAAATAAAAAAGGCAGATAGTAGTATGCGCGACCACAGAAGGGCTGTTATTGTCGCGCGTTTTGACCCAATAAAACGTATGGATGTTGCTATTGATATCTTCAAACTGGTGGCAGAAAAACTGCCGGATGTAAGACTTGATATTTATGCATTCGGAAATCCGGGAGAGGAAAAAAGAATACGTAACCATATTAAAAAAACCGGGATGGATAATAATGTGTTTATAAAAGGTTCTACAGACCGGCCGGAAGAAGTATTTAGTAGCGCTGCTCTATCTTTATCAACCAGCAAGGTGGAAGGTATGCCGTTATCCTTAATCGAAAGTATCTGTAACGGCTGTCCTGTAATTTCGTACGATATAAAATACGGGCCGTCAGACATAGTAAAAAACGGGAAAACCGGGCACCTCATTCCCCTGGATAACGTAAAGGCTTATGCAAAACAAATGATAAATTATTTTGAAAATTTCGAAGAACAATGTGAGATGTATGAGGCTGCATACGAAGACGCTTATCGCTTTACAAATAAAGTATTCCTGGAAAATTGGTATAACTTTATGGAGGGAGTCTTTGCACAACATCAAGAAAGAAAGAAGGGTTCATTATAAAATCATCAGAAAAATTTTTCTCAATATATAATTATCATCCGCAAGACATATCATTTTGCCCGTACCGTGTTTGCCCCATAGGCGCTCACATTGACCACCAATTTGGCAAAATAACCGGGTTTGCTATCGACAAGGGTATTCACATAGCATATGGTGCAAAGAAGAATGGCATCGTCGAGATGGTTTCTTTGCAATTCCCAAAACGGGCACAATTTCACATAACAAAAACACCGGAAGTAAAACAAAATGACTGGGCAGACTATTTACGGGGTGCGACACTTGCGTTAAGCGAAAAATATCCGTTGAACACGGGTTTGTGCGGCGTGATAGAGGGCAGTTTACCTATCGGCGGCTTATCTTCCTCCGCAGCGGTGATAATTGCATTTCTCTCTGCACTATGCCGTGTAAACAACATCACGTTATCAGAACACGAACTAATTATAACCGCACAAAAAGCTGAAAATAAATACGTGGGTATTGCAAGCGGCAAATTAGACCAATCCTGTGAAGTATATTCAAAAAAGGACTGTTTGCTTCATTTAGACACTTTTGACGATTCCTGCGAAGCAATCCCACAACCCGCTAATATGAGGCCTTATGAGATTGCTATTCTTTTTAGCGGAGTAGAGCGCAGTTTGACAGGGTCAAAATATAATATGCGGGTAGATGAATGTAAATCTGCTGCGTACGTATTAATGGCACACGAGGAGATGGAATATGGTAAATATGAAGATGCCCGCCTCCGCCAAGTTCCCTATAAGATATTTGAAAAACACAAAGACAAGCTCCCCCTACCATGGCTAAAACGCGCTCGGCATTGGTATACCGAATCCAAACGAGTAGAAGAAGGTGTGGAGGCATGGCGAAAGGGCGATATCGAGACATTCGGCAAGCTTTCCTTTGAGAGCGGAAAATCTTCTATCCAAAATTATGAAACCGGCTCGCCCGAGCTGACATCACTCTATAAAATCATGAAATCAACTGATGGTATATACGGCGGAAGATTTTCCGGCGCAGGATTTAGAGGCTGTTGCATGGCATTGATTGACCCTGAATACAAAGAGCAGATTAAACAAACAATGACCGAGCGCTACATAAAAGAATTTCCGGCATTGAAAAATAAATTTTCGGTACATTTTTGTAATACTGCGGATGGAGTTGGGAGCATATGACCTGTATTGTATTGGCGGCCGGATATGCTACACGGCTATATCCTTTGACAGAAAATTTCCCCAAGGCCTTGTTGGATGTTAGCGGCAAAACAATATTGGATAGATTATTGGATGATGTAAATACGCTTGATGAAATAACTCAACATATAGTGGTTTCCAATCATAAATATATTGAGCATTTTCAGAACTGGGCTGAAGGAACTCCTTTCTCGGTTACAGTACTGGATAATGGCACTACAACAAATGAGACTCGTTTGGGTGCGGTGAAGGATTTATGGTTCGCAGTAGGACAGTTGGAACAAGAGGATGATTTACTGGTATTAGCCGGGGATAACTTGCTTGATTTTACCTTAGCAGGATTCCTAAGCTATGCGAAAAAAAAGAAAACATCCTGTATCATGCGGTATCATGAAAAATATATGGAGAATCTAAAAAAGGGTGGCGTGCTTTCCGTAGATGAAAATGACCGCGTCACGGAAATGCATGAAAAACCGGAATACCCTAAGTCCAACTGGCGGGCGCCCCCTTTTTATATTTTAACAAGGGACGATGCAAAACGCATTCCCAAAGCTATCGCGGATGGCTGCGAGATAGATGCGCCGGGCAGTTTTATCGCTTGGCTGAGCAAGCACACAAATATACACGCCATGCAAATGCCCGGAGAGAGGTTTGATATTGGGGATATACGGAGTTATATGCAAATACAGTCCACAGGCGCTATCAACCGACACAGAAATCACACATGTTGACCGTAAAAACAAGAGGAGGCGAGGGTGTCAACTAACCTACCGCCGCCCGCCCATCAACCGCAAAATAAACATAAACAAATTAACAAAACTCAAATAAAGCATAAGCGCCCCAATAATCGCAAGATTATTAGCAAGCCGCACATCCCCCGTAGCGGACGTATGCGCGTAATAATGCTTAATCTGACTGCTATGATAAGCCGTCAACCCAAGAAAGATAAACAGCCCAACAATACAAATAAGAAAATCAAGCGGCCCGCTGCCCAGAAAAATATTCACGACCGACATAACAATCAGCCCAATAAGCCCCATGCGAAGCAGATTCCCGGCGCGTGTCAAGTCCTGCTGAGTCCTGAGCCCGTAAACCGCCATCACACCAAAGCTGACCGCGGTAATCCCAAACGCGGTAATAACCCCGCTGCCCGCGTAAAGCAAGGCGAACAACCCAATAGTAAAGCCGTTAACAACCGCATACAGCAAATACAACGCAACCGCCGTACCTGTGTTCATTTTTTCGACCCTTACCGAAAGCCATCCCACAAGCAGCACTTGCAAAAGAAACACAATCAAAATCACCTGCGAAAGCGCCTGTATTGCCGCGGCAAACGCAGGGCTGACCCCAATCCCCACCACGATGAAAAAAGTCGAAAGCGCAGTCAGCGCCAGACCCAGAAACATCCAGCCAAACACCTTGGCGATATATCGGTTAAGCCCTTCCTGCCCTACCTCGTAAACGACTTGCCTGTCGCTGTAAAATTCGTTCATTCCCAAAACTCCTCCTCATGCCTGATTTTTATTTTCGCCAAACAGCATAACATAATTGCAAAAAATAGTCTATAAACTTATAATGTACCCATGGGGCGCGGGAATTTGCCCTAAATACATAATTTAAGGGGCGATATAAATGCCTGTAAACATGGCAATTATCGGAATGGGCGGCATGGCCGGCTGGCACTACAAGAACGTAACGGAGAATGTGCCGGAACTGAAAATCGTGGGGGCATACGACATCCGTGAAGAATCAAAAAAGACTATCGACGGCCTGGGCATCAAAAACTACAAAAGCCCGGAAGAAATCTACGCGGACAAGGACATTCAACTGGTTCTAATCGCGACCCCGAACGACGTACACAAGCCCTACTCCATAGCCTGCCTTGAAGCCGGAAAAAACGTACTCTGCGAAAAGCCGGTAACGCTGAACACCGAAGAACTGGACGAGGTAATCAAAGTAGCCGAGAAGGCAGGCAAACTCTTTACCGTACACCAAAACCGCCGCTGGGATTCGGACTACCTAACCGTCCGCAAAATCCTGGACGACAAAATCCTGACAGACCTGTACCGCATCGAGACACGCGTACAAGGCTCACGCCAATATGTCCACGGCTGGCGCGGTTACAAAATCAACGGCGGAGGCATGGTTCTCGACTGGGGCATTCACCTGCTCGACCAGATTCTTTTCATGTACCAGGACGTAAAAATCACTTCCGTCCACTCGCATTTCCACCAGATTGTTATGCCGGAGGTAGAGGACGACTTCACCGCGCTGCTCCACTTCGAAAACGGCGTGTCGGTGGTCGTCAACGTGTCCATGAGTTCATTCATAGTGCAGCCGCGTTGGAAGCTTTTTGCCAAGAACGGCACCGCAAACATCGACAACTGGGATGTAGAAGGCGAAATAGTCTGCCTCGCCGACGCCAGCAAAATGGAATGGGGCGAGTCGATTGTATACACTTCCGCAGGCCCAACGCGCTCTATGGCGCCGCGCCCCGTCGATACAATAAACAAGCTTCCGCTGCCCGTAGTAAAAGGCGACTGGCTTGACCTGCACCGCAACGTAGTAAAAGCGATAAAAGGCGAAGCAAAGCCTATTGTCACACACAAACAAATGCGTCGCTGTATGCAGGTTGTGGACGCGATTTTCGAATCGGCAACCAGCGGCAATGCAGTGACACGCGACCTATAAGGAGGGGACTATGAAAAAAGCACTGATATACCAAGGCGGATGGGACGGCCACGAACCGGATTTGGTCTCAAAGCGCTTCGCAAGAATTCTGACAGAAGAAGGCTTCCAAGCAACGATAGCGGACACGTTAGACTGCCTCGCCGATTTAGACGAGCTGCTGAAGCTTGACATAATAGTAGCCTGCTGGACAATGGGCGAACTAAGCCGCGAGTACACGGAAAACATCTCGAAGGCAATAGGCGCAGGCGTAGGCGTAGCAGGCTGCCACGGCGGAATGTGCGACTCGTTCCGCACAAATACCCAGTGGCAGTTCATAACAGGCGGCAACTGGGTAAGCCACCCCGGCGGCGACGGCACCGACTACATGGTCAACATAGCCGCAAAATCCAATCCGATAGTAGCCGGTTTGGAAGACTTTCACGTTTCAAGCGAGCATTACTACCTGCACGTAGACCCGGCAATCGAAGTGCTTGCAACCACCCGCTTTCCGTCGGTGGCATACTACAACATCTCGAACAAGCCCGTAGACATGCCCGTCGCATGGACAAAGATGTGGGGCAACGGGCGGGTGTTCTATAACTCGCTCGGGCATCATGATGATGTGTTCGACAAGTCACCGAACGCGGAGATTATTATGCGCCGCGGGATGCTATGGGCCGCGGAGGGGAAGGCGTATGCCGTTGAAAACGGGCTTACGACCGAGCGGTTTGAGAATGAGGCTAAGATGTATTAAGAAGAATTTGCTGCGGCGGCGATTGGACTCAGTTGGTTAGTGCGACTAACCAACTGAGTTGCGCTGCTTGACAGATAGAGATTGATTGGCTATAATCGTGTAGCGGTTATGGAGATGTACTCAAGTTGGCCGAAGAGGCGTCCCTGCTAAGGATGTAGGTCGGGTAACCGGCGCGGAGGTTCAAATCCTCTCATCTCCGTAAGGAATATCCTCGACTGAAAGGTTGAGGGTGGAAAAGTCCGGTGAATCTGGACTTTTTTATTTGCGTAAAATTTGTTGTGTAAACTGCAATCGTGGTGTGCGACGAATTTTGTATCCACAAAACCATAGGAAAATTGTGGTAGCTGATTATCTCGCTATCATGTTTTTCGGTTTAGTCAGTTCCCACAGCACTTTAGAATATGGCAGTGAAATATATATAAATATAAAAAGCAATAGACTAACATCAAAAATATAGACCGCATTTCAGACTTAAAAATATTTTTAGCCATTTATATTGACATAATTCACTAAAACGCCTATAATGAAATTCATAAAACGGAGGTGGATTATTTGACTAACTCTAATCGCATTCCATATGCTCCCAGCAAAGCTTCTGCTATTGTAAAGTGTATTCAACACGCTGTAGGCGATGGAATTAAAGAAGCTACAAACGGACTTAAAACCAGAAACGGAAGACCCGGTACGTTATGGGATATTATAAATACAGGACTTTTGGATAAGATGATAGTTCTTGATTGTGTTGCAGAGAAAACGAAACGTGGAGGGAATTGGGCAATTGTATCCGTGTTTGACCGTGATACGAAGTTTATTTGTCACATAATGCGCGAGGCTAGATTAAATAGCTTACTAAATTCTTGGATAAGGGGACAAGAGATATACAACTATGCACACTGTTCATCAAGCATATTTAATTTTGGTCGCAAACCTAAATATGAGCAAGGCACTTTACTTGGTGCAGAATTTCCTGTCCAAAATACTGAAATTTTCAAAAAAACCACAAGTCAAATTTTATCCGACTTGAAAATTTCTGAAAAAGAAGTCCAGGGGCATTTCATAGTAGCGTTTGAAAGCAAATTTGATATGTTGATGACTGTTAGGGCAGTTATGTATAATGACAAAAATGAACTCGTAGCTGAAGAAAAGTGGAATGAGTATATTGACGTTAATGAGAATAGTATTGTCGAAAATTCTACTGATTTTTCAGATGCAAGCAATAACCCAAGTCATGGTCTTGAATTAACAGGCAAGGCATTGAAGCGGAAAAAAGACAGCTTAGAAATTAAGCCCTTTAATGTTAAGCAAAAAGATAATGCGTAATTTTCAATTTTATTTAGAGAGGCGAAGCCTTCTATGAACAAGGGAATATTTAATGGCAATAGATTAGGACAGGCTCGAACATATAACGGGTATACGATTAAAGACCTTGCTGTAGAAATTGGACACCCAAGGCAAACAATATCTTCATACGAAAATGGTAAAGATATAAATCCTAATCCTATTATCATTCAAAAAATATCGGAAGCTTTAGGTTTTCCAATTCCATTTTTTTACGAACAAGATGGAGATATAAAAGTAGGCTCAACTTATTTTCGAGCATTGCTCACTACCAACAAGAGATACAGAGACCAGCAGATTCAAAAAATGGCGTTTTTGTCTACTATATATACATTTATTAGTAGTTACATCAAATTCCCCATATTTAACCCTTTGGATTTGCAAAATATAACAACCCCTGAAGATGCCGCTGAAAGTTTAAGAAATCACTGGGGCTTAGGGATAAAGCCTATTGAAAATATTATATTTACGGTTGAAGATAAGGGTATCCCTGTGACGACATTTGAAACACCTACTGATGCGATTGATGCATTTAGTCAAATGATTGGTATAGACAACAAAAACATCTATTTAATTGGGTATTCGAGTAATAAAACATCAGCATCAAGAATCCATTTTGACATAGCTCATGAGTTAGGGCATATTATTATGCATGAATGGAGCGAAGATGTTGAGGCACTCACAAAAGAGGAATTTAAGGAACGAGAAAAGGAAGCCCATTTATTTGCTTCAGCGTTTTTGTTACCCAAAGATAGCTTTTACTTTGATATAAAAAATGCTAATCTAACAATACCTATGTATACTCAACTAAAGAAAAAATGGAAAGTATCTATTGCTGCCATGTCACGAAGGGCATACACATTAGGCGTTACATCGTATGATGAATATCAGAATATGATGAGATTGTTACAGCGCAGAGGTCTTAGAAAAGATGAACCTTTGGATGATGTACTTACAACATCTAAGCCAACTCTCTTGAAAATGGCTGTTCAAATGCTTTTAGATGAAAATATTTTTACTCCAAAGGAGTTTGTTGATGAACTAGCATATAGTTTTAATCTAAGCCTAGAACCGGATAAAATAGAGGAGTTGCTCAACCTACCCAAAGACACTCTTGCTGTAAAAATACCGACTCATGAACTTCGCCTAATTAAGGGCGGAAATATTCTAGCTTTTAGTAAAAGAGGTTGATTCATGGATAGGTCTAAAATTTACCTTGATATGTGTTGCTTCAATCGCCCATACGATGACCAAGCACAGCAACGGATTCAATTTGAAGCAGTTGCAAAACTAATGATACAATCCTTAATTGTTGAAGGGAAGATTGATTTTATATGGTCTTATGTACTGGAGTTTGAAAATTCTAAGAATCCTTTTGTGGAGAAACGGAATACAATTCTTGCATTTAAGCCATATGCAATTGAAACTGTTCACCCCAATCCATTGATAGAATCTATAGCGAACACTTTGCAAAATAAGGGATTAAAAGCTTATGATTCACTTCATATTGCCTGTGCTACATTTTCAGGCTGTGATTATTTTCTGACAGTAGATAAGAAAGTATTAAACAAATCAATCGACGAGATAAAAACAACTGACCCTGTAATTTTTCTTAACGAGTGGTTGAAAGAAAGGAGTTCCATATGACGGACACATTACTAAAAACTAAGGCTATGGACGTTTTAGTCAAAAATCTTGGCGTTGTGGAAACCGAACGATTTATTGCGCTTGTATTAAGAGAGCCATTTGATTACACCGAGTGGCGTATGGATAATCTTCCCAATGATATTTCTGTGAGAGAACTCAATCAACAGGCAACTGAATACTGGAACAATGTTCAACAAGAAGTTACTGTATAGTTAGAAACGGAGCAGCTATAATGGGTATCTATATGAGTTCAACTCTAAAATGTTTGGAGTGCGGTAATGAAAACACTTTTGATACCTCTGCTTTTTTTGCACCCCCACCTCTGGATTATCTTATCGAAAAACGACCGCGCATAATCTGCGATAGGTGCAAAGGTGAAAAAATTAAAGCAAGTGACCACCGGTTTTTTTCTTTCGATATGACTATGAATAACGATGAAAGTTTATGGGAAGTAAAAACGCCGGAAGAAATATGGATAATGCCTGATAACAAACAAAGATTATCGGATGTTATTTGGATTGACGTTAAATATTATTTTCAATATGACGAAGGAAACATTTGTAACATGTTACTAAATTTTTCAGAATTTGACAGGTTCACGGAAAGAGAAAACGGTACTGATGTAAGACCTGTAGTCCCTTTTAAAAGAGTAAAACATTTGAGCGAAGTTCAAGATATGTATGTTGGGCTAGATGACGAGTATAGAACTCATCTGTTTTGCCCGTACTATAGCGAAAGATTTTCAGAAGATAAACCTGCTATCTCTGATTATGAAGATAATCTTGACTATAGTATTCCAAGAGATTTTGATTTTTCGTATGAGTTCTTTTGAAACCATTGTGGTTTTCGGCATACGATGGTTAAGGCTAGACCGACGGCAAAGATAGCCACAATAAATGATGAAGTCGTGGAAGCTTAGTGTGTCGCCTCATCTCCGGAATGTGGAAGCCCGTAAAATCTAGACTTTTGCGGGCTTTTTTCATGCACAAACCCCACTCCGCACCCCCTACCCAAAAGACATTTACAACCAAAACGCTAAAGAGCCAACCGCCCAATCCACCCCCTAATAACCCTCATCTCCTCCGCACACCCCAACAAAAACTCAAGCCCCCCAAACCTACAAAGCTCAAACTCCTCCCCCTCATACACAAACCCATACGGCTTCCCACCATACATACACCGCACAAAGCCCGCCTCATTAACCTCCGAACAAGCCCTGCACGCCCTATTCCTGCTCCTCATAACATCAAACATACCCTCGGTAAACTCACTCAATATATCATCTGAAACCTCAAAATGATTCGCACATGGAACCACTGAACATTTTCTTGCCAATATATTAACCCTGCATACAAGCCTTTTCGTTTCCCGTGAAATATAGTCAAAAACACCGCCGCACATGGAATACTGGACTTTTCCGTCAACTTTGCAGGTTTCTGTCAATAACCTGTCTAAATCAACAATCCATTCCTTTATTTCCTGCGGCTGTGTGTTGGCATAGTCGGTGATATTAATAGTCTGGGGCTTCGGCTCCGCATTTGCGAGCGGGTAAAAATCGCCGCGCATAATTATAAGGGAATATCGGTCATACTTCGCCTTTACATTGGCCTGTGCCAAGGCCATTAGCTTCAAGCCCGTCAGCACCCCATCACCGTTTTCATACTGAACATAAAACGTGCCGGTTTTCGAGAAATCAACATTATCTGAAAAATCAGCATCCTCGAAATAAAAGCCCAAGCTCGACAAGAAATCGAACAGTTCCATTTTGCGCTTTTTAGACAGTTTGTTCAAGTGTCTGTATTTCTGCGTTTTTGAGACTTTAAGCATGTCTTCGCCGTGGATAATCAGCTCGTTTCTCGGCTCTGTTTCCAGGCTGCCGTGGAAGCCGATTTGGAATAGAATTGCGCCCAAGTCCTCTATTATCGGAAAACGTGCAGGAATGGTGCCGCTTTGTTTGCCTGTTTTAACATCAAACCTATCCTTATTATCGGCTAAACTATCGTAAAGTGTATGCAAAAAAGAGCGGAACGCCGCTATTCCCGCTTTTAGTTCTTCATCGGGCAAGTCTAATGTGAATGTTTCGGCTATAACAAAATCCTCCGGTGTGCGTGGTATAACCGCTGCTTTTAAGTGCTTGCAAATATCAGCTAAACTCATTTGACCCATCTTGCTTCTCCTGTTTTGAAATAGCAGCAGCCCCGCAAGGGAGTAGATTATTTTGCCTTGCGGGGTTTTGGTTGCCGTGTTTGTGCTACGCCGTTTTCCAGCGTTTTAGGTTTGCAAGTTCATTTCTGACACGCACCCTAAATTCGTCATCACTCTCATTGCCTTCTTTCTCCCAATACTCAATGTTGCCTTCAAAGAACTCATCAAAGGTTGGCGTCCATGTAAAATCACCGTCTTTATAACAGTGACAGCAATAATCCACGCTTGCGTTTCCACCCTTTTCTGTGCCAAAGTCATCAGCTTTCTTCATCGGCATAGCACAGCTTTGACATTCTTTAGCATTTTCCATAAACACATTCCTCCAACAAATTAGATTTTATTCTCCCCAAGCATAGCATAGTTAATGTGACAACAGCATGGCACAATTAAAAATAATTTTCCGACATTTTCTTAATTTTAGATGCGATTATTTCTCTAAGGTGGATTGGCTCTAAAACTTGGACGTGTTCACCGAACGATAGCACATAGCTGTAAACCCAATTATCTTCCGGGTATGTTCTTGTCACTATATAACTGCCGTCCGGCTGCTTTTTATCCAAATTAACATCAAAATCATCAAATACACGGTATGCCATTTCCGGCGCAATACGAAGTTTGACAGTAATATCCATTCGTCTATCGTGGGTAGTTTGCACATCATTATTTTGTTCAGAGGAATGTAAGTCACGCACAGCAAATTTTTCATCCGTAACGGCAAGGTTATTTACCCTTGTCAGCTTATACATCCTTGAGCCTTGTTTGATTAGGCAAAACGCTTTCAAATACCATGATTTGTACTTAAACAATAGCTGTACTGGTTCAACACGCCGGAAAGTTTTATCACCGTAGCTGTTGTAATAATCAAATTCAACAATGCGGCGCTCCAATATGGCGGTTTTGAAATTATTAAAATCGCTGGAGTGATTCCAGTCAGAAAAATCTACTTCCAGCCAGTTTAACGCCGTCTTATTAAATATATTTGAAAGTTTATTAAGCACATTCACAGTTTCTCCTGCTTTTACATGAGAAAGTCCATGTAAAGCCGCTAATATCTCGTTTTGCTCCTGTTCGCTTAATACGGTTTTATCCAACACAAAATTGGGCAAAAGACTAATGCCGCCGCCCCTGCCCTTTTCCGAATACACAGGAATCCCTGCAAGGCTCAACGTGTCTACATCACGGCAAATGGTACGCCGTGACACGCCAAGCTGCCCCGCTAACTCCGTAGCCGACACCTTCTTCTTGTGTAACAAGATATAAATTATTTCAAAAAGTCTGCTTATTTGCATATCTCTCCTAACTAATGGTTCGGCAATTACAAACTCATTCTACCCCCCTACTCCAACAACCCCGCTATCCCCTCAAACACCACATCCACATCAAACCTGCTCGTAACAAACTGCAACGGCTCGCCCCGTCTTCTCACCGCGTAAAAATTCGCGTCATAGACAAAGAACTCCACCACCGCATGAGGCTCGTCTTCCCTTCTTGCGAGCAGATAGTAGCTAATCACAATGTCCGGCTCACCGGGCTCGCCTTCCCATTCTGCCTCAAAGTCTAGCGCAATCCCTATCATCGACTGATAAAGCTGCCTAAACCCGTCCGCATCCACTTCCTGCCCGTTTATCGTCGGTGCCATCTGCATTATGTTCCTGTCGTCGCTGTAATGGTTCACAAAAATATCAAAATCCCCGCGCGTTGCCGATTCTATTACTACACGCTCGGCCCGGTCGATGTTCACAAGCGCTACGAAGCGGTCTATCAGAAAGAATGGATTTATCCCTAGCAGCGCATCGACGAAATGCCGTTCCGCCAGAAACACATGGCTCTGCCCGCCGTACATCATGTAGACAAAGCCGTCCGCGCGCGCGTTGCCGAACTTCGCGTGGAAGCGTCCGCCTTCGGTATCTTCCATTATCATTTCAAGTACCGGGTCGTCCAGTCCGTATTGGCTCAAATCGTCCGGGAACAGCGTTGCCGTACCCCTCGGCGCAAAGCCTGCCAAGCGGTCAATTACAAAATGCTCAAAGTTCATGAACGAGATATCGCGTCCCTCGAACGGCTTTGTCATTGTCATCATCCCGGAGTTGTAGTGGAAGTCAATCAAAAAATCCTCACCGAGAAATTCGAACTCCACCGCCTGCCTGTCCCGCTCGCTCATGTATACGTGAACCAGTCTGTCGATGTTTACAATCGGCATCGAGCGGTCTACCAGCGCCGTTACATTTTGCATGAGGCGCAGCCCTGTCGGGATTCCCAGCAAAAACAGGGCGGGGTTCCCGTCCACCATCGCGTAGAAGCTGCTGTGGTCGGGCGTTACGGTGCCGAGGCGCACCGTTTCGCGGCTGCCGTCTTCAAAGTAGGCTGTCGCCACCACCTGCCCTATGCCGAAATCATCCGGGTTTATTCCGCCGTCCGCGGCTATTTCCGTTGCGGTCAGCATGTAGACGTCGCGCAGCATGGCGCGGGTATTGTGCTGATGCAGCTCCACATCCGGATGCTCGGCGTAGACTAAGAACGCCGCCGCGTCCTCGTCCCCGCGCACAAGCTCTATGGTGAAAGCGTGGTCTTCGGCCGTGAAGCTTACGCGCTCCAAGCCCAGTTCGGTACGCGCTACCATTTGCAGGGCATCGAAGGCAAGCATGGCTTCTTCCATTTCCGCCGCCCATTCGGCTGCTTCGCGTTCCTCCAAGCGCCCCTGCCGCGCCGCGCCGATAACGTACACCACACCGAAAACGGCAAGCAGCGAAAACATCACGCAGAGGCTGATTAGCTGCTTCTTCGACTGCGTCATGCGTTACGCCTCCTTAGCCAGACAACTATGCCAACGATTGCGAAAAACAACGGCAGCACCACCACAGAAACAAACGCAACCATCCCCACCTGCGCGGTGTTCATAGTAAGCGGTGTCGCCGCGGGCGGTGTGCGTCCTCTGATGAACACGCGCGGCGGCTCCTCGCGCAGCCAGTTCAGGCTGTTGACGAGAAAGCTCCAGTTTGTGCCGCCCATTTCTTCATTATAATCCTCGCGCAAAACCGAATCGCTGCTTACCACGACCACCCGCGAACCCCAGACAGTGTCCTCGGCGGTGACGGCGAGCGAAAACGGCCCGTCTATGTCCTCGGCAATACGCGAAATAGGCGTGCCTTCTTCCGGATGAATCCGCCCGTACGACTGCGCGGAACTGCGCATCACAGGAGAGATAACCGTACTCGGCCTGCGCAAATCAAGCGTATCAACCCCTGTTGCTTGGAAAACAAGCGGGATGAACCCCCGCTCAAGAAGCGGCATGGTAATCTCCGTCGGAACAAAATCAGGCAGGAGCAGCGTCGGAAAATTCCTGTAAAAATGCGCGGGGCTGCCCTCGATAATAATATAATCGCCAACCCGCACGCCAAGCGAAGCCAGAACCTCGTCCACCCGCGGAAAGCGCTCCGGGCGGTAGCCCATCACGAAAATCGCGCGTCCGCCGTTCTGCAAGTAATTCGCGACGCGCTCAGTTTGGTCGGGCGACCAGTCCCTTTCGGGCATTGTGATGAACAGGATATCGGCATCGGCGGGCACATCGGTCGTGAGCAAGTTCACATCGCGCACCTCGTAGCCCGCGCGTGAAAATTCGCGGAGCAGGCCGGGCGGAAACTCCAGCTCATTGTTCCCCGTCATGCGGTAGATTATTGGGCGGTCTTCCTGCACGACGTAGTTAATCGCATCGGTCACAAGCGGTTCTATTTCGATGCTGCGTATGAAAAATCCGCCCGTATTCCAATCGACATCCATTATAACCAGTTCGTCCGCATGAAGAACCCTGTGACGGTTAGGCCCCACGACGATAACACTGCCGTGCGCAATCGCCTCCTCGCCCGCGAAACTCTCGACAAACGCGGGATGCAGGATAGGGTCGCGGTTGATTACGGTAATCATATTCGAATGCTGGGTATATTCCTCAAGCAGCTGTTGGTACAAAAAAACTTCCTGCCCCGTCTGCCAAAGGGAGTAGATGGTGACAGGCTGCTCTAGCTCCCGCGCAACAACAATGGACTCATACGAAAGCGAAAACAACTGCTCCCGCGTAAGGTCGTGACTCACATTAAACTGGTCGGCGACAAGGTTTACCAAAATGAACAGCCCAACCGCAGCCGCAGCCATCACCGTAGAAAACGCACCGTAGCGGAACCGCCTATTACTGAACGAACCCATTATCTCCACCTCCTTTTCTCGATTCCGTTAACCGTCAGGTAAACGAAAATGAGCGCAAACGATATATAGAAAACAATGTCCGACATATTCAAAATACCGCGCGTAAGGTTCATATATCGCGAGAACACGGAAAACCAGTTGAACACCCGCGGAATAAGCGCGTCAAACATCATCGAGTCCAGCTGAAAAAGCCCGAAGGCCGCGCCGAACCCCACCACAGCCAGCACAATACCCGCAATCACATTCTTCGTACTGTTGTACAAAAACAGCGCGGCAGCCGCAACAAGCACACCCACGAAGATAAGCGAACTATCCGCGTCCGCAGGCAGCCCGCCCGCGATTGTGTCAGCCAGAAAAAGCAGAAAGATAATCCCGGCAGTGGCAACGGCTGCTATGATTTGGTTCTCCGTCATGGACGAGACATACAGCCCAATCGCGATAAAGCCCATACCTATCATCACATAGCCCACATAAGCCCCAACAATCTGGCTGACAGGCAGCTCCCCAAACTGCGAAAGCATCAGCGGAAAAATCACCGTAACAGCCATCGCAATCAGAAACAAAATAACCGCCGCGATATATTTGCCCGCGACAATCTGCCAAACCGAAAGCGGACTTGTATAAAGCAGCTGGTCGGTACGGTTCTTGATTTCATCCGGAAACAGCCGCATGGTCAAGGTCGGCACCAGAATAAAAAATAACATAGTAGTCGAGCCAAGCACCGACTGAAAATTCGGATTGAGCGCAAAAACGCTAATCGCGACAAAAAACAGCGCAGTAAGCAAAACTGTAAGGGCAAGGAAGATGTAACCTGTTATTTGCGTAAAATATGTGCGCAGTTCCTTCATTATAATAGCTGTCATGCCGGTTCCTCCTCTTGCATTTCTTCGCTTTCTTCCGTCAGCTGTAAGAAAATTTCTTCAAGCGATAAATCCAGCGACTTCATCCCCAAGATAGGGAGGTTGTTCGCCGACATGCATGTGAAAATGATTTCGCGTATGTCTTCGTTTTCGCTTCCCGCCAGCTCGAAATCGTACGTACCCGGCTCACGGCTCGACAGCGCTGTCACTTCCCGTATCACAGGATAATCGGCCAGGGCGGCGGCGATTTGCTCACGTTCGCCCTTGATGCGCACGGACATCTTCCCGCCCTGCGTTAGGTTGGTAGAGAGCCGCTCGGGCGTATCACTTGCCACAATCTTGCCGCGGTTAATAATCATCACGCGGTCGCAGACAGCGCTGACCTCCTGCATAATATGCGAAGACAAAATCACCGTATGCTGCTTTCCGAGACTCCGTACCACATCCCGCATCTCGATAATCTGCTTCGGGTCAAGCCCAACGGTAGGTTCGTCCATGATAATCACCTTCGGATACCCAACCATAGCCTGCGCCATGCCAACCCTTTGCCGATATCCTTTCGACAAATTTTTTATCAGCCTTTTTGACATATCCTCGATATGGACGGCGCGCTTGATATCTTCAAGCATCTGTCTGCGCTCGGAGCGCTTCACTCTCTTTATCGCCGCCACAAAATTAAGATACTCGTCCACACGCATGTCGCCGTACACAGGCGGGGCTTCGGGCAGGTAGCCGATTTGCAGCTTTGCCCGCTCGGGTTCTTCTACTATATCAATGCCGCCGATTTGCACATCGCCCTCGGTGCAGGCGATATAGCCTGTCATAATGTTCATCGTGGTCGATTTCCCGGCGCCGTTCGGCCCAAGAAAGCCCAGGATTTCGCCCTCCGCCACGGAGAAGCTGATGTCGTCAAGCGCAAGATGCGAGCCGTATCTTTTTGTCAGATTTTTAACTTCAATCACAGTCACTTCCACCTTTCCTGCCGTATAATACCAAAAAGATTGTACTAACGCCATATGAAATTTGTATGAACAAAATGTAAACTTCCAAATTATGCAAATTTCGACGGTTCGTAACACATTATTAACATAATCAACGATGTTTTGTAAAACTTCCCTTGAATATTTTTAATTAGTGTGTTATTGTTTTATCAATCCGATTTTGTAATAGGGAGCGAGGATGTATATGTTAAAATTGCAAAGTCCCAAACAAATAATCCGAGGGGCGCGTGCAAACCATAACGAATTCATTAACAGAAAATCACATGTACAAAAAAAATATTTTTCACTAATGCTTGTACCATCGTACTCGTCTGGTAAGACGCGGAGCATACGCATACCGCACACCGCCTTTTATGTGTTATTCTTTACGATAATAGGTGTGGGCGCGGT
>Ga0209755_10002999_pt1 | contig 21873 bp, 20 predicted proteins | sample TergutCo191P1_FD_187301 | JGI IMG/M metagenome (GOLD analysis project Ga0209755, IMG submission 187301) | Cornitermes sp. P1 segment gut microbial communities from Petit-Saut dam, French Guiana - Co191P1 (SPAdes) (version 2) | ecosystem: Host-associated > Arthropoda: Insects > Digestive system... | reverse complement strand
TGCTTCGTCGTGATGCGCATATTTTAATGTACACTGATGGCGTGGTTTACTATGTGATTTATCAAGAGCCGGTGAATGGTATGATTAGCGTGCCGCAGGACAGAGATTTTAGCGTGTCCAGCAGTAATGTTGGTGGATATATTATCACTGTTCGAGGATAACGAGGATAGCAAAGGATAGAATGAAAAAAAACTGGATTGCAATTGCCGCCATGGCAGAAAACCGTGTAATTGGCAAGGGAAATGCCCTGCCATGGCACATTCCGGGGGAGATGGCGTGGTTTCACACTGCTACCTCTGGTGGCACTCTTATAATGGGGCGCAAGACATTCGAGTCGTTGCCTGCTTTGCGGTCGGAGAACAAGTATATTGTTGTCACACGAAGCAAAGACTATGGTCATGATGGGGCAAATGTGATGGTTGTTCACTCTGTAGCGGACGTTCCCAACTCGAACGGCGGTTTGCCTGTGTGGATTTGCGGCGGCGAAGAGATTTACCGCCAGACTCTCCCCTTTTGTAGCGAAATATGGCTGACCACAGTTGGGGGAGAATATGAGGGTGATGCACACTTCCCTGCTTTCGAGGATGATTTCACCCTTGCGGAAGTAATGATGGAGTGTGGGGATTTTGTTGTAAGGCGATGGATAAAGGCATGAAAATTGTAGGGGCGAACTTTCATCTGCGTACAGATAATGTTTCCCGTCCTATCCCAAAAGAAACGGCACGTCATTAAGGTTGTGTCGAAACAAACTTATCGTCTTAATTCAAGCTCTCGGAACGTCATTGCAAAGGCGGTTTGTGCCGTGCAATCCAGTGAAAGGGCAAGAAATCACCATGAATCAACCCCTAAAATAATGAAATTTCTCGTCCAACGACTGGATTGCACGCGGAAAATCACCGCTTTGCAATGACGTGCCGTGTGTATGCTTTAAGACGGGGAATGTTGTGCGAAATGCTAATAAAATTCCTTATCTGTACGCAGGTGGGGCGAACTTTGTTCGCTCCAATCTGAAGAAAAAGTCTTTTTTATCTTGGGGCGTTGCCCCAAACCCCAAAAATGAAGAAGTTTTTAGTCCAGTTTTTTTCAAAAAACTGGTCGGGTTTGGGCTGAAAGCCCAAGGTCTTATTTAGCGAGGACAATTAATGATAGATAAAAAACGAGCAGAGGCGGCAGTGCGCGAACTGCTGTGTGCAATTGGCGAAAACCCTGACCGAGAAGGGCTTTTAGACACGCCCAAACGAGTGACGGAAATGTACGCCGAGATTATGGGCGGAGTGGACATAAATCCGCAGGATATTCTCCACTACTTCAACGAGGATTTTCACGAAGAAATGGTTGTAGTGCGGGATATTTCCTTCCACTCTATGTGCGAGCATCATATGCTACCCTTCCACGGCAAGGCGGACATTTGCTATATCCCCTCCGGCGGGCGACTGCTGGGCATAAGCAAGCTGGCACGAATCGTCGAGCTGTATGCACGTCGACTTCAACTGCAAGAACGAATGAGCGCGCAAATCGCTGACCTGCTAATGAACGAAGCAGGGGCGGCAGGGGTGGCTGTCATCATCCAAGGGGAGCATATGTGTATGTCCATGCGAGGAGTGAAAAAGCCCGGCACACAAACGGTGACAACCGCATTCCGTGGTAAAATCAAAGAAGATGCCGCCTTGCGTAGCGAAGCGATGGCTTTGTTGGGTGGAAAATGACCAGAGTCAACGAAATTTTACGCCACCCCTCCTTTATCGAAAATCTTGCGAAAAACGCAGAGAGCGAGCGGGAGCGAGTGTTTTGCAAGCACGATATTACCCACCTGTTGAACGTGGCACGGGTTGCACAACTTGCCAATTTACAGCAGGGGCTTGGGCTGAACTGCGAGCATATTTACGCCGCCGCCCTGCTGCACGACATCACAAAATGGTTGCAGCAACAGCAGGACATCCCCCACCACGAGTCGGCATTGCCTGTTGCACAGGCTATCCTTGCGGACTGTGGCTTTGACGAAACAGAGCGTGAGGCAATTTGCAACGCAATTTACCACCACCGCAAGGGGAAGTCGGACGAGGCTTTGGCAAAGGTGATTTTCATGGCGGACAAGTCCAGCCGCACCTGCTTTGTGTGTGCCGCACGTGAGCTGTGCAAGAAGAAAGAAGATAAGAAATTAGCGTTTTTGGAGCGGTGAATGAACATAGGCAAAAAAGAATTTAGCATTGGCACACGAACATTTATCGTGGGCATACTTAATGTCACGCCCGACTCGTTTTCAGATGGCGGACGGCATAATTCGGTGGACGCCGCCATTGCGCGTGCCGCCGAAATGCTGGCACAGGGGGCGGACATAATCGAGGTAGGCGGGGAGTCAAGCCGTCCCGGTCACACAGGGATTTCCGCCGAAGAAGAGGCCGCACGAGTGCTACCTGTGGTTCGCGCTTTGGTGGCAGAACTTGACCCGATAATCGCCGTCGACACGTGGAAAAGCTCGGTTGCCGAAGCGGCACTTGCGGCTGGTGCGACTATGATTAACGACATTTACGGCTTTGTCCGCGACCCGCACCTTGCCGCCGTGTGCGCAAAGCATGACGCAGTTTGTTGCCTTATGCACAATCGTGATAATGCGGTGTATGCCGACCTTTTGGGCGAGATAAAAGGGGATATTCTTCGTGGTGTGGAAATTCTTCGCACCGCAGGGGTGGCGGCAGATAAAATCATCATTGACCCGGGTATCGGCTTTGCAAAATCCGCCGAAGAAAACGTGGAAGTGTTGCGGAATCTTGGGCAGTTTTGCGAGCTTGGCTATCCCGTTATGCTTGGCACATCGCGAAAGAGCTTTATGGGCAAGACTATCGGACTTGCTCTTGAAGAACGGAGAGATGCCACCGTTGCCACTTCTGTCCTTGGCATTGCCGCAGGATGCGATTTTCTTCGTGTTCATGACATAGCGGAAAACAAACAGGCGGCAATGATGACAGATTATATCACGAGGGAAACATGGACAAGATAATCATTGACCGGTTAGAAGTGTTCGCATATCACGGGGTGCTGGAGCATGAAAAGCGAGAGGGGCAGACGTTTTTTGTGTCTGCCACTCTCCATCTCGACCTTGCCGCCGCAGGGCGAAGTGATGACCTGGCTATGACGGTGAATTATGCCGAGGTGTGCGGCGAAATTGTTTGCATTATGCAAACAAGCCGCCACGACCTAATCGAAACTTGTGCAGAAGAGCTGGCAGGGCATATCCTGCACACCTTCCCTCTCGTTGGTCAGGTTGACCTGCGAATTGACAAGCCCTCTGCTCCAATTGACCATGAATTCGGCACAATTGCAGTGGAAATTACCCGAAAATGGAGTGTTGCGTATCTTGGCTTGGGGTCGAATATGGGTCAGCGGGAAGAGAATATCGCTCGTGCCACCGAAATTTTGCAAAACAACGATGTGCGGTTGCGCACTCTTTCGCCAAACTACACCACAAAGCCTGTAAGCGATATTCCCCAGGACGACTATATCAACGCCGCCGCAAAAATCGAAACCACCCTGTCGCCAGCACAATTGATGGCATATTTGCTTGAGGTGGAAGCCGCTGTGGGGCGCACCCGAAACGGCGAACGGTGGGGACCACGAGTGATTGACATTGACTTGCTGATGTATGAAAATGTAATCTCTGATGACCCGCGTGTCACCCTTCCCCACCCACGAATGCACGAACGGAGCTTTGTGCTGTGCCCATTGTGTAACATTGCACCCAACGCGGTGCACCCATTGCTTGGGCGGCGAGTGTGGGAGCTGAAGATTAGTGAAACAGAAAATAAAAAAGCGTAGCCGATGTGGCCACGCTTTTTGTTTACAGAGTGTGTTGAATATCTCGGTGGAAAGCGGCGAATAGCCGCAAGTCGCTCACGCACTTCGGTTGCCTGCCGTGCGGGTGAACCGCCCGTACCGCAACCTTCGGCGCTTACTAAAAACGCTTGGAGCGAATTATTTTGGCTTTTTCAAAAATGTAACTCGTTGCGTAGCAACGGTTTTTTGAAAAGTCAAAATAACGAGATTGAAACGCCCTTGTGAGCGCTGAAGGCGGTGGTATGACTGGTTCACCCAGTAGCAGACCGCCGAAATGCGTGAGCGGGCTATGATTGACCACAATGCGGGTTTAGAAGGCACTCCCTTACATTTTATCGATAGGTCCCATTTTAATTGTCTTTTGCTTAATTGCCATAGCAGCAAAAGCAACAAAGACAAATGTACTAGCTGTTGAAATAGCCGATAACACAAAACTAAAGAAGCTATCCAAGAAATCAACGCTAATTCTGAATTCGTTGTCGAAAATTCTAATGAACCTTTCTAACAAGTTAATTAGCGAACTCGGACCCCAAAGAAGATTGATTAAAATCGGAACAATTACGAAAATCGCATAAATCACCACTGCTTTAATCGCAGATTGTCTTAGCCAGCTGTTTTGTTCAACAACTAAAATATAGCCGGCTACTAAAAGAAGGGGTATTGGTCCAAAAAAAGCTGATAAAAACACCAACACGCCCATCAATGGAATTGACATTCCAAGTTTTGTTTTTTCCATGTTAGAAAAACTCCTGTGTGTATTTTATTTTTAGAACATATCTATTATACCACACTTTTCAAAAAATGCAATACTTTTTTTGAAAAAATTTTCAGGGTGAAGAAAAAGGTCAAGGTCGTGGGCTATGCGCCCACACTGCACAAGTTTTGCCCGCTCACGCATTTCGGCGACCTGCTGGTTTGGGGCACCGCCCCAAGACAAAAAAGACTTTTTCTTCAGTCTGATACTTTTTTTGAAAAAAGTTTTTTGATAAGTCTTGTTTCACCAACAAATCTTTTTTTGTATTGACAACCATCTAATAATTATGGTATAATACTTGCAAGCATTGAAATTTATATCATTAAGGACGTGAAATATGATTGTAGGACTACTTGGTTACGGCGTGGTGGGTAGCGGAATTCATGAATTTCTGCTGACTGACAAGGCACGCCACGATATTTCAGTTAAGCGAATACTTGAGCGAACCGCCCATGACAGCATCGCCGCCATTCGTGTAGGCGACCCGCAAGATATTATCGCCGACCCGGAAATTGACACGGTTATCGAGGTACTTGGCGGGTTTGAGCCGGCAAGTAGTATCGCTCTTGCCGCTGTTGAGGCGGGGAAAAACCTGATTACCGCGAACAAGCTCATGCTTGCCGAGAATTATGTGAACATTATCCGCGCCGCACGCCAGCGTGGGGTGTCGGTTGCCTATTCTGCCACCGTGGGTGGGGGTATTCCCTACCTGAAGAACCTGGCTCTTGTTTCCCGCGCGGACACAGTGGTAGAGGTGGGGGGCATCTGCAACGGCACGACAAACTTCATCCTTGACCAAATGCAAAGCAACGGGGCAGATTTCACCGACGTTCTCGCCGAGGCACAACGTCTTGGCTACGCCGAAACCGACCCCACCGCAGACATTGATGCCGTTGACCTGTGCTGTAAGCTGACCCTGCTGTGCAATGTGGGCTTTAATGCGTACATTTTGCCCGCAGACATTCCCACTTTCGGGGTGCGACACATTACCAAATCTGACATTGACGTGTTCAAAGCCAGCGGGCTTCGTGTCCGCCTTGTTGGTCATGCGGTTCGCAACGGCAACGGCGTCGCCGCCTATTGTCAGCCTACCCTGTTCGCCCCGGGTGACGGAGAATATTCGGTCTATGGAGTGGAGAATTACATTCACTACACCGGCGAACGCACTGGCAAGCATACATTCGGCGGTCAGGGTGCTGGGCGTGAAACCACCGCGGTGAATGTGTACCTTGATGCCATTGACATTCTTCACGGCTTTTCTCCATTTGACAAAATCACCACCGACGAGCAGTTGACCCCATGTTTTGACGGAGTGGAGTACGCCTATTACCTCCGCACCGCCGCTCCCCTGCCGCAGGGCGTGACTATCCAAGCCCGCTTTGGGGAGGGAATGTATCTGACTGCACCTTTGTGCGTGACCGAGATGCACCGAATTTATGGCGAGCTTGCGAAAACCGACCCAAATACTTTTGTGGCGGCGTGGAAGTAGAAAAACAGTCTGACCCAGAGGGAAAAATGCTCCGTGTTTTGTGAAACAATGCAAAAATGCAAAAATGCCGATATGCAAAAAAATCGCAAAAAATGAAAGGGAGCATTTCCGCTCCCTTTTCATCGTATGCAGGTCAAACCTTGTTTGCAAGTTCGCCTTGTAGTTGAAACAATATCTTTTTTTCGAGGCGGGATATGTACGACTGGGATATGCCCAACATATCTGCCACTTCTTTTTGAGTGTACTCGTCACCGCCGTCAAGCCCAAAACGGAGAGAGATAATCTCCTGTTCCCGTGGTTCAAGCTCGGCAAGTGCTGCTCGCACGGTGCGGCGGTCCTCTTCGCTTTCAAAACTGCCAAAAACGCTGTCCTCGTCGTCCCCCAGAATATCAGACAGCATAAGTTCGTTGCCGTCGCGGTCGGTGTTCAGCGGCTCGTCAAAAGACATTTCACCGCGGACATTGTTATTCTTGCGGATAAACATAAGAATTTCGTTTTCGATGCAACGACTTGCGTATGTAGCAAGTTTGATGTTTTTGTCTGCCTTAAAGGTGTTGATGGCCTTTATCAAGCCGATTGTACCAATGGAAATCAAGTCCTCGATGTAAATGCCTGTGTTCTCGAATTTCTTGGCAATGTACACCACCAATCGTAAATTTCGCTCCACAAGCACACCGCGCACGCTTTCGTCTGTGGCAAGACGAGCGATAATTTCCCCCTCTTCCTCCGGAGTGAGAGGGGTGGGCAATGACTCTGAGCCGTGTATGTAGTAAACTTTGTTTTTCTTTCCTCTGAAAAATCTTTTTACTCTATTTATTATTTTAAGGAAAAACCCCTTTATCTTTTTGAACATACTGTTTTCCTCCTGATGTTATGTGATAAATATGTAATGTTACTCAACTAATAATGCAGGCACAAGAGCCATGAATCCGCCATAGTCCCCCTCCTTGTCTTGGTCAATACCGATGCACCCCTCTTTCTCGATGCCGTCCACCACTAATTTATCCGGCAGTATGCCAACTATCATACGATGCCCTCCTACCGATTGGGTGGGTATCATTCGTATTCGCCCTGCCAGCTTTTCGGGGACACTTGTTATTCCGCCAAGAGATAAGTCCCTTGCCTCGGGTGGTAAAAGCAAAGCCGCAACACCCGATTTTACCATGATTACCGAGCGACCGGATATTGGTTCGACAAGTAGATTTCCGCTGTCCACCATGCCAATGACTTCGGTAGATGAACCAAAAAGGGTGAGAGTGATAGACACCTCCGGCTTTTTTGCTTTGGAGTAGGTCACTCGTCCCCATACCAAGGCAGTTGCCGCCGCCGCTGCCGCAAGTACCGCAAGGTGCCACAATTGAATAGGGTTTGCCGAAGATTCTGAAAGTTGCCCGGGTGCGAAAATTTGGTTAAGTAGGTTGTAAAATGCCGTCATTGCTCCGCCAAGAAAGAATGATACGCACACAAACAGCAGGCATACCAGCCCAAACGCCTTTGCTGAAGTGAATCCAAAGGCAATAAAGCACATAAGTACAAAGACAGCAATGTTAATTATAGTAGCAACTGCACTACTGCCTGCAAAAAACAAGGCAAGGACAGAGTACACCCCGCCAAAGCCTGCGGCAAGGCAAAGCAGGGACAGCCGCATTCGCCGCCGCAATATCTTTCCTGCCAAATACAACGCAAGAAAGTCCATAGAAAAATTTATTATAAAAAATATATCGCCGTAAATTGCTTGCATTTTAAGCCTCTATGTATTTTCTAAAACTATTATATACCCGCCTGTGGGCAGTATTTTGTCACAATATATGCAGTTTTGAAATTTATACTTGTTCGGCATGGACTATTTGGCGACTGAGTACGGCACAGCCTGTACCGCCCTTAATCCCCTTCCTTGGGAAGGGGGCGCTGTGCGAATAGCACATCCCAGCGCGGGAGCGACTGCGACCCGGGGGCAGTCGGCGATTTTCCGCAAGACGGGGTAGGTTTGAAATGTGCGAAACGCACTTCGCATCTTAAACCGTAGGGGCAAGGTTTGCCCCCGCCCGGCAACATACCGCTGAACCACCCCCGCCTACGGCGACCCCTCCACGGGAGGGGAATAAGGTCAAGGGCAAAGGTCAAAGTCATTTTACCACGAAATTCACGAAAATGCACGAAAAACAAACCGCACGTTTCTGTAAATCCCCTTCCTTGGGAAGGGGTGGATTGCGGTGGTTTTCCGCAAGACGGGGTAGGATGTGAAACGAAAGATTTTAAGTTTTGGTGTCGTGTTTGTGTCCTATCCTACCCCGTCACTCGCTATGCTCGTGCCACCCCTTCCCGAGGAAGGGGATTAAGGTCAAGGACACACCGCACCCAAGCCCTCTTTTTGGGAGAGGGTGGCACGAACGAAGTGACTGACGGGTGTTTTCGGGCGAACACAGTTCGCCCCTACAGGTCAACTAACCCACGCCACGCCTCGTTCATATATTGTGCGGGTGACACCCCGCCCACGGTCGACTGTTGTACCGCCACTCGCGACTGTGACGGCGAATGCAACGAAGCCACCTGCGACTGCGTAGAAGATGTGCCACCCACGGGCGACAGCGGCAACCAAAACCAAGGCACAGGCAACCAAAATCAAAATAACCCATACAAAACTCCACCCGCGGGCGAACCTGCAATCATTGCAATTGGTGCTGTAGCAATTGTTTTGGCGGTGACTGGCTATGGGGTTATGATGAAAAAGAAAGCCGGTGTATAGGCTTTAGTTAGGCAAACCAACACAACAACACAACAACACAAAAACCCACCCCGAAAACAGGGGTGGGTTTCTTGTACATTTTTGTACAATGAGTGTTGCCCCTCTACCTTCTCACAATTTCCACTCCGGTATAATAGTGCAGCAATATCCGTCGCCAGTTCCAGCCTTGCAGGGCAAAAGCGTTCGCTCCGTGCTGGCTCATACCGACCCCATGCCCATGCCCGATTACGGTGAAAGTCAGATACCGCCCGCTTTGGGTGACGGTGAAGTTAGTGGAGCGAAAGCCAAGGCGAGTGCGAAGCTGAAGGGGGCTGATTCTGTGCCCATAAATATAAATATACTGCACCCGCCCGCTGGAATTGCGGATTATCTGACCAAGAAGAGGTGTGCCGTCATGGACAGTATAGCTCCCTGCTCCCAGCACAGCATCAAGAATTGCTCTGCCACTAAGGGTTAGCTGTTGCTCTGGGCGTACTTCAGGGGAATATACCGCCTGCAAATATGGGCGGGCGTTCCCCCAAACATAGCGGACATTTTCCGTCCGCCCAGGGGAGCTTGCGTGGAAAAGGGCATCGATTGGAATGCCGTTGTATTTGAGGATATACCCACGTGTTGCCAAAGTTGCGGCACGAACACGCTCGTAAAACGGCATAACATGAACCGCTCCCCACAAATCCGAATGCTCCTGTGGCGAGCGTGCCACCAAGCAACAGGCGAAGTTATCGCACACATCTGCCTGGGGGTGGCGGTGATGGCGTGCAGTTCGCTCCACTCGGTGGATGATATAGGTGCGTGCCGCAACCGCTTGTGCCGCAAGGGCATCATGCTCGAAATACGGCAACACTTCCGCAAGCACAACCCAACTGACATATGTTTCAAGGTCTATGCTTTCCACCACTCCCGTCCGTGTTCGCAGCACGGTTATTGTTGCAGGAAGGGGCGGGCGCGCAGAGGATGGTGGTGGCGCAGGCGTAGCAGGCGGTTGTGACGGTGGAGTAGGCGGTACTGGTGAAGCTGGTGGTGTGGGTGCGACTGGAGGTGGTGGAGTAGATGGTTGCGATGGTGGGGGAGCGGGTGGTTGTGGCGGTGGGGGAGTGTTAGGCGCATACGGAGGTGCTGACGGCGGTGCTGGCGGCTCGTCCGCGCTATCATCATACAGCCCCTCGTCGTCGGTTGCCACTTGCGGAGGACCGGTGTCCGTTTCGTCCCCACTATCTTCGTCATCAGGATAAACAGGCTTTTTCGTTGGGTTTTCCGCATCTCTTGTTTCCTCTTCGTCAAAATAAATCGAAGGAGTCACTTCCCATGAAATGGGATAGTCTACGCCTGTTTCCATGACTGTATAAGGAGGGTCAGCGGGAGGTGCCCAAATCGCAACAGCTAACACTATCAAAAGTGGTACGATTGCAGTAAGTGGCACAGCAAAAGAATACATCATTTCTTTGAACACGTTTTTGTTTTTCATAGACTTCTCCAATGGTTTTAATAGCGTTTTGTTATATATATGTGACTATAGAGATAGACCATATCAGCTTCTCGTTGTCATTAAGGTTGTATCGGAACAAAACGAATCGTCTTAATTCAAGCTCTCGGAACGTCATTGCAAAGGCGGTTTGTGCCGTGCAATCCAGTGAAAGGGCAAGAAATCGCCATAAATCAACCCGTTAAACAATGAAATTTCTCGTACAACGACTGGATTGCACGCGGAAAATCACCGCTTTGCAATGACGAGGCTGACGTTTCGTGAGTTTGGCTTAGGGCGATAGGTTTGTTTCGTTTACGCCCAGCAATAACAATGCTGTTTCATGAGCTAACGGGTAGTCATATATATTAGCTTTTGCAAATTTGTATGATAACAAACAATGTAATAATTTACAATTAGAGTTGAATAAATCTCTGAATTTCATCAAAAGTACCAAAAATTAAAAATTTAGAATTATTTCATCAAAAAGTAATAAATCCTCGTATTTTTGTGGTATAATAGACTTAGAAATTTGCTGAAAGGGACTTATATATGGATAACAATTTTTCTTGCCAAAGTGAAAAGACGACTGAATGTGTTGATTTATACCAGCCAAAGCCACAGCCTGTGCCTATGATGCCGCCATATCCAACATATGTGCAACCATCAAAGCGGGATATGTCGCTGTTAAAGATACTTACAATTATATTGTGCGTATTCCTTGCAGTTGCATTGCTTATTGGAGGGGTGTTGTTTGGCTTTTTCAGAATCATAGACCTTGGTGTTGGTGGTTCGGGTCAAGGTTCTGGTAGTTTACATCGTCCTGCCCCGCCACAAAGCGGTCCACCCTTTGCCTATGGCAGTAGTGCGCCATGGTACGGAAACGCACACGACCCGTCCAGCGACCCAATGGTTAATGCAGTAAGTCGCGCATATCACTCGGTTGTGGCTATTTCGGTTACTCGTGCAGGTGCTTTCGGCACACAATCTCGTGGCTCGGGTAGCGGTGTGATTATCGCCCACTCTCTCGGAGAAAACGGGCAACCAACCGGAACATATATCATCACCAACGAGCATGTAATCGCAGATGCCACAGAAAACGGCGTTACTGTCACCCTCACTTCAGGTGCGACTTATCCTGCTGTAATCGTTGGCATGGACGCAGAGACTGATGTTGGCGTTGTGTGGGTAAATGTGGTGGGCTTGCACCTTGCAGAGCTTGGCACTTCAGCAGATTTGATGCTTGGGCAAACGGTTATTGCCATTGGTAACGCCCTTGGACAACTTTCCGGCACAGTGACAAGCGGGATTATCAGTGCAACCGCACGTGATATTGACGTCGAGGGTCGCCCTATGCGACTGTTACAGATGGATGCGGCAGTGAACCCAGGGAACTCTGGTGGCGGACTTTTTGACTTGAACGGCAGACTTGTTGGCGTGGTTAATGCAAAGTCTATGGGCAACAACGTGGAGGGATTGGGATTTTCGATTCCTATTGATGTTGCACGGATAATTGCAGAAGAGCTTATCCTCTACGGCAGGGTGGTTGGTCGCCCTCGCATCGGAATTTCTGTGGTGACTGTAACACAAGAAAATCAAAACCTTATTGATTCAGATAATCCTGAATTGCGTCCGTTTTTCTATATCAACAACCAACTGTTTCCAGGTGTGTACATTATAGACCACGAAAATGTGGTTTATTCAAACCGCAGTAACGGCACGTTCCTTTTTGGCGATAGAATTGTCCGCATGAACAACACAAACATACGAGAGTTTCGTGACATTCGCTATTTTCTTCTTGGCATGAGTGCAGGTGATGAGGTGAATGTGACTGTTGCCCGCCCCGGTGGTAGTGGATACGTGACACATCGTATAACTATTGTCCTATCAGAGCTAAACGAACAATAAATCAAGCAAAAAAAGCCACCGTACCTGAAGAAAAAGGTCAAAGTCGTGGGGTTTCACCCCACACCCGACCAGTTTTTTGAAAAAAACTGGACTAAAAACTTTTTTCGCAAAAGCATACAATGCTTTTGTACCGAGGTGTTTAGAAGTTTATGACAATTAAAAGCCACCATTTAGGTGGCTTTTTTTGACTGGCTGAATTCGCAGAAACTATCCGTTGCTTTACAAAGCTCCTGTAATAGTGTATGATGGTAGCAGAGATAGGGCAAAGGTCAAAAGCGTCAGAAACTTTTTAGAAAAAGTTTCCAACACCTTCAAAAACTTCAATAATTAAAGTTTTTGGTCAACCTTTTTGTAAAAAGGTTGTGCGGTGTGGGCGCATAGCCCACGACTTTTATCTTGACCTTTACCCCACCACTAAACCACAGAAAGGCGGTATCAAAAATGGATATTGCAAAGTTTGGCACACACATTTCAGCCTTGCGCAAAGAGCGTGACATACCCCAGTCGGCTCTTGCGGACACACTTGGGGTCACGCGGCAGGCGGTGTCGAAATGGGAGCGAGGCGAGGGCTTCCCGGACATCACAATCCTGCTGTCCATCGCAAAATTGTTCGACGTTTCGGTAGATTCCCTTATGAAAGCAGGGGAGGTTAGCTCGGCAGGAGCGACTGTGCTTTCTGCCGTAGCCAAAGGAGAAGAGGGCACGAGCGGCACAGCGGAAGCCGTTGACGACATTGTGGAAATCGCTCCGTTCATGAAGGTGTCCACCCTGTCTGCCATTGCGGAAAAGCTGGCGGCACATAACTTGGACATCAGCAAAGTGGTGCAACTCTCAGAGTTTTTGGGGGACAGCGCCCTTGCGAAAATGCTTGCCACCTGCGACCTTGAAAACTTGGACGACGAGCTACTGGCAAAGCTAATGCCGTTTCTAAGCGGGGAGTCGATGCACGTGATTTTTGGTCGCATTCTCAAAGGCGAAAGTAGCCAAAGTCTGCTGAAACATATGCAATCGTTTTTCCGTGATTACAATATGTCTGTTCTCGTTGAAGCCGCCCGATTGCAGGGCGCGCTTGACAACGACGGCAGTCTGGTACTTTGAAAGGAGCAAAATCATGTCAAAAATTACACTGAAAAACATATACAAAACATACGCGGCTACTGAAAATCACGCCGAACTTCATGCTGTCACCGACTTTAATCTTGAGATTCAATCGGGTGAAATTGTGGCCCTTGTCGGACCGTCAGGGTGCGGCAAGACCACCACATTGCGGATGATAGCAGGACTTGAGGAGATTACATCAGGGGAACTGCGCATCGATAGCAAGCCGGCGAATGATATTCCGCCCAAAGACCGAAACTTGTCCATGGTATTTCAGAATTACGCCCTGTTTCCCTCCATGTCCGTTTACGAAAACATTGCCTTTGGGCTGTATCCCGCCGACCCGAACAGCGACCAAGTGAAAGCAAAAGTCGCCGAAGTGGCGAAAACCTTGGAAATCACGCACTTGTTAGAGCGTATGCCATATCAGACCTCTGGCGGGCAGAAGCAACGCATTGCCCTTGCACGAGCCTTTGTGCAGGACAAAAATATTGTGCTGTTGGACGAAGCATTCAGCAATCTTGATGCCCGACTGCGTGATGTTATGCGTTTTGAACTGACGAAGTACCACAAAATCTTCGGCAAAACGCTGATTCTTGTGACTCACGACATTAACGAAGCTATGCCAGTTGCAAGCAAAATCGTGGTCATGCGTGACGGGATTATTCAGCAAGTTGGCACGCCGGAGGAGGTTTATCTAAAGCCTGCCAATAAATTTGTGGCGAATTTCGTTGCACCTTGGACGAACTTTTTCGAGGTGGAAATTATCGAGAGTGAGGGAAAGCTATTTGCACGAGCAGATGGCGGATTTGAACTGTTTTTTCCACCATCATTAGAAAAAAATCACCAAATTCACAATTACGTTGGCAAAAAAGTGACTATGGCTCTTCGCCCTGAAACACTTGGAATTTGGGGAGAAGGCGACCACGTTCAAGACTACAATAGCAGAAGTGAAAGTTGGTCATCGGCTATCTATGCAAAGCTGCAAGGCAACTTCTTTACATGCAGCACAAGAACAGTCGTGGCAAACCCTGTGGGGACAGGTTTACAGCTAAAACTTCATGTGCATAATGGCGAAGATTACAAAGATGGCAGTTATATCACGCTAACCACATCTGGTTTGATGAGAGATATGCTATTCTTTGACGCCGACACGGAACAAGCGATATAGCAAGGGAGTGTTGAAAAAAAGGGTTTGTGGTCAATCATGTTTCAATCTCGTTTTTTTGGCGTTTTCAAAAACCGTTGCTACGCAACGAAGTACGTTTTTGAAAAACCAAAAAAATTCGCTCTAAGCGGAAAATCACCGCTTATCCGCCGAGATATTCAACACACTCAGCATATAAAAACCCAGAGGGAGCGTTTTTCCCTCTGGGTTAGGCTGTCGATTTCGAATCAATTATACTTCCTAATTTTGTTCCGCCTAAAATATGAAAATGCAAGTGCGGCACAAGCTGTCCGCCATCCTCACCGATGTTGGTTATCACCCGATAGCCACAGCCAAGACCCTCTTCGGCGGCAATTTTCGGGATAATCTCGAAAATTCGGGCGACAATGTGGGCGTTATCGGGGGTAATATCGTCTGCCGACTGGATATGCTCCTTAGGCACAACAAGGATGTGGGTGGGTGCTTGAGGTGCAATGTCACGGAAAGCCAGCAACATCTCGTCCTCGTAAACCTTGGCGGAGGGCAGTTCTCCGGCTATGATTTTGCAGAATATGCAGTTCATTGGTGGTTCTCCTGAGTCATATATCGGTATCACCAGGACATTATACCACAAAAAGGCTTGTTTGTAAAGGGGAATTTCGAAAAACCCTACACCGTACCTGATTCATAGGTAAAGCCCTCACCATGAACATCCGACACAGTTTTAGTTATCATAAACGCCTTAGGGTCATAGCGGTCAACTATTTTTATCAGTGGTTGATAATCACGGGACGGAAGAGTGACCATAAGCATATTAGTCTGGGTTTTCTCATATGCCCCAACTACCGGCACAAGGGTGACACCACGGCTAAGCTGGTGCATAATGTCTTCGGTAATCTTGGCATTATGCTCGCTGATGATGAACACCATTTTCTTTTTGTTTGTGCCGTTCTCGATATAGTGCATTGTGGCAGAGGTGATGAAAATTGAGAATACAGCGAAGAAAAAGGCTTCTGGGCTAAAAACAATCAAACTAAGCACAACAACCACTCCATCAATGAGAAACAGTCCCACGGAAGTATTCAGCTTGAAATATTTTTTGAAGATAAGGGGTGCAATTGCTGTTCCACCACTGGAAGCATTGTTGCGATATAATATGGACACAGCAATGCCAAACAGCACGCTTCCCATAATCATGGACAGCATGATGTCCTCCACAAGCATAATGTTCGGCACAATGCCAACCACAAAGGGGAGAAGCATCGCACCGATGACTGTGTTGAGAAATACCTCTTTGCCAAGAAGAAAAAAGGCGGTAAGCAGAACAAAAGCGTTGCCGATAAGCAGAATAATTGCTCGGTCAATTTCCAGCAATTGCTCTATTATAATAGATAGCCCGGTCAAACCTCCGGCGGCAATACTGTGGGGAGCAAGGAACATATTCAGCCCCACGCTCATGATGATGATTGCGACTATTATTGACGCAACGCGAAAGATAATTTTTTTCATAGAATTAGTATTCCTTTTTTTGGCGGGAATATGTGGGAATCGAACCCACCAAGGCAGTTTTACTACCCCAACCAGTTTTGAAGACTGGCGGGCACACCAGCACCCATATACTCCCATGAAAAGCGGAATGTTTTCCACTTCAGGCTGAAGAGAAAGGTCAAAGTCGTGGGCTTTCCGCCCACACCCGACCACCTTTTTGTAAAAAGGTGGAACAAAAACTTTTTTCTTAAAAGCATGAAATGCTTTTGTACCAAAGTTTTTGAGGTTCTTAGGAACTTTTTTCAAAGCCCTTGTGAGCGCTGAAGGCGACAGCATGGGCGGTTCGCGTTTTTGTGCTCCCTGAGCGGTGTCGGTGGCTTTGCCACCGAGCAGGCTCAGGATAATTCCACAGCCGTCAAACAGGTTGCCATAATGCGTGAGCGGGCAAGTTCCTAAGTGGGGTTTGGGGCAACGCCCCAAGGTGTTTTATGGTTTTTTTTCAGGTTAAAGTGGAATGTATTCCGCTTTTATTTCAGCTGTTTTTTCTGCGACGAGATTTTTCTACCCACTCACCACACGCCCATCCCCCACCTTGCGTGTCAGCTTCCGCAAGTCGAAATACTCCAGCAGTGCCACCGCATATTTTCGCGAGGTAGAAAGTGCGTCACGGAAATCACCCAGCACCACTTCCCCTCTCTCTTCTGCCAACTTCACAAAAACCTCCCACGCCGACGAATAATGCTCGCCATGGAGGTACACTTGGTCGGTTAGCCGCACCAGTGTGCCGTCTGACACTAACATTTCCATGGCTTGCACGAATGCTTTCTTGTCAGCCCCAAGTTGCGTCATCGCCTCGTCAAAAGACGGACTGGCGTAGGCGGTATCGTGGTACAGTTTAGTCAGCCCATCCACCAACTTCTGTTGTGCAGGGCTGAATTTCACCGCAAAGCTCGCAAGGCTGGCGATACCTGCGGACAGCTTTACCTGCCCATCCTCGGCAACAGCAGACAAAATCCAGTCGGCAATCGCACCTTCCGTACCCGGCAACACCCGCTCCCGCAGCTCGATTGCTCGCATTCCTGCGGCAAGGGGATTTGCAGAGTGAAATGCGGTCAGTTCGGCAACGCACCGGGCGGAAATGGCAGAAATATAATCCCTGTAAACACACACCCCGCTTTGGTGCAGGTGAATTTCACCCCTGTCAATCAGACGTTGCTCCGCCTCCGCAACCCCCGCGCAATTGTCGAAGAAAACACGGCGAATCCGTGAGATTTTCGGCAAGTTCTCGCTTTGTTCGGCGATAATTAGGGATAGCTTGTCCTGGACACTTCCCTGCTCTTTGATGGCGAAAACCTTTGGTATATCGGCATCTTTTCGCTTGTGGCGTGGGGGGTGCGGGTCAAGGATGACCGCTCCGCCCACGGTTTCCATTGGGGAGAAAAATCGTAACACCGTGCGGTCGCCCATCTTCACCCCAAGGGGAGAGGACAACAGCAATTGGGCGTAGCCGCTCTGCCCTGCGGTGAGTTTATCGCTTTCCATCAGCATCACACGGCACAGCACACTACCCGAGCCGTGGTGCAGGTGCAGGCGGGAGTTATGCTTAATCTCCCGTGTGCAGTTGGGCAAAATGGTGACAGCAACGTCCAATAGATGCGAAAGCTCCATGGAATCAGGCGTGGCGATGGTGCTACCCCGCTCAATCTCGGTGTACTTCACTCCGCCAAGGTTCACGGCGGCGCGTTGCCCGCTGTGGGCGACCTCTGCGGACTCTCCGTGGACTTGGATATTTCGCACACGGGCAGGCAAAAGTTGCGGAAAAACCGTCACTTCGTCACCGACGGCGAGCTGTCCCTGTGTCACTGTGCCTGTCACAACCGTGCCAAAGCCGTCCATGGTGAACACTCGGTCGATGGGCAATCTAAACGCCGTTGTAGGGGCGGGGTCGACTCGCCCGCCAACGTCCGCCACCATATTATACAACAATTCTTTCAGTTCGTCAACCCCCTGCCCTGTGTGGGCGGAAACGGGCATGATAGGCGCATCTTCGAGGAATGTTCCCTCCACCTGCTCGGCAATGTCTAACTTCACAAGCTCCGCCCAGTCGGGGTCAACGGCGTCCATTTTGGTCAGCACCACCACTCCACGAGGCACGTTCAGCAGTCGCAAAATGTCCAGATGCTCCCGCGTTTGGGGCATAAATCCCTCATCGGCGGCAACGATGAGCATAGCAATACCAATGCTCCCCGCCCCGGCAAGCATATTCCCCACGAACCGCTCATGTCCGGGAACATCGATGATTCCGATACGCCGCCCGTCAGGGGTCAGCAGACTTGCGAAGCCCAGCTCGATGGTGATGCCCCGCTTTTTCTCCTCTGCCAGACGGTCGGTGTCCGTGCCGGTGAGGGCCTTGATAAGGGCGGTCTTGCCATGGTCAACGTGACCCGCTGTGCCGATTATTATATAGCGGCCACGCCGCAGGGAAAAATCATTGTTTGTTTGGTGAGAATTCATATACAACTAATCACCTGTAGTGCAACTTTTTTGCCTTGCACATTGGTGGCGTTCCTTTCTGTGGGTTTTATTCCCCTCCCGTGGAGGGGTGGATTGGCAGTGGTTTTCTGCCAAGACGGGGTGGTTCAGCGGCATATCAGCAAAAACAGAACCACCCCGTCTTGCCACCAACGCTTGCTATAATCAAACCTTATTTTGTGGCAAGACACCCCTCCACAGAGGGGAATTTCGTGCGGTGCGTACCTGGCAATAAAATTCGCTTTGCACAAACAGCCCCTACCCCTCCAACCGGTTCACCCGCAGGGCAAGCGCCTTGAAGCGGTCATCTTCTCGTATGGGGTCGAGTTCGGAGCGTTCTAAAGTACCCAATAAACCCTCTTTTAGGTTGTATTCGTGTGCGAAAAACTTAAATTCACATTCGCGCAAAAACGGAGTTTCAAGTTTGGTGGTTTTGTTTTTATTCTCACAATATCATCTCCATTCGGCGGACAATCGGTGTCGTGCCACAGTTTTCGTAAAATTTTATCGCGGCTTCGTTGAACTCCCAAACGTTCAAAATTAGTCTACTTGCACCTATCTGCTCTGCAAAGTTTTTCGCCTCTTCAAACAGCATTTGCCCTATTCCTTGCCTGCGAATATTTTCGTCAACGCACAGGTCATCTAAGTATAATTCAGTGCAATCATGACTCACAGTGCTGTTTTTGTAGCGTGTTATCTGACAAAAGCAGTATCCAACAACGCTACTGTCAGCAACTGCAACAAAAATCGGGCGATTTTCGTCGGCATATATCTTCTCAAGCTGTTCCCTGCTGTATTTTGTGCCGTCTGCTTTGAACAAATCCGGGCGGTGCTTGTGGTGGAGATTGGCTATTTGCCGCAACAGCTCCAGCAGACGGTCGCTGTCCTCGGCTGTGGCGCGGCGGATTGTTATGTTCATGGGGGAGTTCCTTTGGGTTGGGTGAATTTTGTGTGGGGCAAACACCCGTCACACTTCGTGTGCCACCCTCTCCCCCAAAGAGGGCTTTGGTGCGGTGCGCCCTTGACCTTATTCCCCTCCCGTGGAGGGGGCGCCGTAGGCGGGGGTGGTTCAGCGTGTATATTGCGGGCGGGCATGGAAACCCGCCCCTACGATTTAAGATGCGGAGTGCGTGACCTTCGTTTCACACCTACCCCGTCCCCATCACATAGCAAAAGGCGCTTTGTGGTGGGTCCACCCCTTCCGCCCGGGTCAGGGGATTTACAGAAGCGTTTTGTCTGCTTTTCGTGCATTTTCGTGAATTTTGTGGTAAAATGCCCTTGACCTTACCTGTTACCTGTTACCTGTTACTTGTTACTTGTTCACTGTTACCTGCCCTCCCAGTTTCCCATATTCCTCCCAGAAAGTGGGGTAGCTCTTCCGCACGGCGTTTGCACCTGTGATTTTCACCTCACCCGTGCTAACAGTCGCCGCAACCGCCGCCGACATGGCGATACGGTGATCCATGTAGCTGTCCGTTTCGCCGCCGGTCAGTCGCTCCACGCCGTCGATAATCAGCCCGTCTTCCGTTTCCTGAATCTTCGCACCCATGGCAGTTAGCATGGCACACGTGGTTTGCAGACGGTCACTCTCCTTGAAACGCAGGCGTCCTGCGTTGCGGATAATCGTCCTGCCCCGCGCCACGCTGGCGGTGGTGGACACAACAGGGATAAGGTCGGGAATGTCGGTGGCGTCCACCTCAATGCCACGCAGGTCGCCGCCACTGACCACAATTTCCTGCGGACTAACGGCGATATTAGCGCCCATTCGCTGAAGAATGTCAAGTATCCCCATGTCGCCCTGCACCGACTTCAGGTTCATGCCGAGTATGGTCAGCTTCTCGCTTAACGCCCCTGCACACAGCCAAAACGCCGCATTGCTCCAGTCGCCTTCGGCGATGATTTCGCCAGGGCTGATGTACTTCTGCCCGCCACGAATAGTGAACTTCGTGCCGTCAAAGTCAATCTTCACCCCGAACATACGAATGCAGTCGAGGGTAAGGTCAACATAGGGCAACGATTCCAGCTTACCCTCAACGATTATCTCGCTGTCACCCTCCAAGGTGGGCAGGATGAACAGCAATCCTGAGAAAAACTGGGAGGATATGTCGCCACCAAGGCGATAATTACCCGACACAAGTGGCTTTGTGATGCGGAATGTGCCACTCTCGCGGGTGATGAGGGCGTCATAAATTGGGGTAGTGGGACGCTCCATGAGCTTGCCCCGCCCAACGAACACGTTGCCCACCCCAAGCCCCGCGGCAACAGGAATGAGGAATCGCAGGGTGGAGCCGGATTCGCCGCAGTCAAGCACCTCACTTGTAGGGGCGGGGTCTACCCGCCCGCCGTTGGGCGATATTTGTTCTGCGGGCGGGTTGACCCCGCCCCTACAGATGGGCACAACTGTCGCCCCGCCATCAAAAACATCAATCTGTGCGCCAAGGGCACGCAGGCAGGCGGTGGTCGCTTCGATGTCCTCGCTGGTGTTGTCGAATCGGATGGTGGTGGGCTTGTCCGCCAACGCCGCGCAGATAAGCAGGCGGTGGACATGGGACTTGGAGGACAGCACGGTCACGCTGCCTGATAGGGGGGTGGGGGTTAGGGTGATGGTCATTGGTAGGTCTCCTTTTGTATGTAATCATTTTTGGTCATAATGTACGTCTTAACATCAACGCTTTTGCCAAGCTGTGAAAACTCACGATTTTCATCGCACCAAAATCGAAATCCGCATTTTTCATTGACGCGCTTAGACTGTTCATTACCAACAAAATATCCGCACCATATCACGTCAACATCAAGCTCTTCAAAAGCGTAGCGTATCACTTCATGGACAGCTTCAGGCGTTAAGCCCTGCCCCCAGTAGTCTTTGCTTAGCACAAAGCCTACTTCGCGCTGATTTTCGCCGTCATAGTCGGCTCGTGATTTATCATGCAAGCCAACCGAGCCGATGACTTTACCACTTTCTTTCAAGACAATGGCATAAACATCATCTTTGGCAATGAACATATCTAAAATTCTCTTGGACTCGTCCAAACTTTTGTGGTGTTGCCAACCTGCCATTTCGCCCACACCCTCGACACTTGCGTATTCATTAAGGTCGTGCAAATCGGATTGTTGCCACGGACGAAGGGTCAGGCGTTGGGTTTGTAATGTTTTCATGTGGTTTCCTTTAGGGTTTCATAATAATTTTTATGAATATCTACTTAGCTCATGAAACAGCCAAAGTATTGTCATTGCGGGCTTGACCCGCAATCTCATGATACTTCAATATTTGATGAGATTGCGGGTCAAGCCCGCAATAGAGTTGTAACGAAATTAAATAACGTCTTATGAACAACTCCACCGACCGTCATTGCAAAGGCGGTTTGTGCCGTGCAATCCAGTGAAAGGGCAAGAAATCGCCATGAATCAACCCGTAAAA
>Ga0209755_10002998_pt1 | contig 21883 bp, 13 predicted proteins | sample TergutCo191P1_FD_187301 | JGI IMG/M metagenome (GOLD analysis project Ga0209755, IMG submission 187301) | Cornitermes sp. P1 segment gut microbial communities from Petit-Saut dam, French Guiana - Co191P1 (SPAdes) (version 2) | ecosystem: Host-associated > Arthropoda: Insects > Digestive system... | reverse complement strand
CAGTCTTAATATTACAGTTCAGAAGTCTACTGAATGGGCATCCTGTGTTCCTTTTGCCTGCTAATTTGTATTTCAAACAACTTGCATGAATCTGGATCTGTCTGCTCTATTAATATGTAACCATTTATGTTTGTTGTCATTTTTTTCTATAAGTGGTCATGTTTTATTGTCTTGCAGAATATCATGATTTGTTATTTTTTAGTCAAAAAGCATGTATGTTGCTGTTTTTCTAAAAAAAGATATCTCTGCTGCTGTGATTCTGAATTTTTGTTTTTCACCTAGTTTCAAAGTTTCACTGCCATATAGTATGATGGTTATTGCTGTTTATTTTAGTGGTTTTGCTTTTGGTCTTTTGAAGGTTTTAGAATTTAATTTATAATTCCTATTATCTGTAATTTTTTAAATTTCCTTGTCACTACTTTTTCTTCTGCATATGATGTGCATTCCTGGTAATTATATGTATGAGTTTATTTGTTCTGTTATTTTATTATTAATTACTATCTTGATTTTGATAGCAGCTTCCTCTGAATACCAATGTTTTAGTTTTGTTGGCTAATATTGGTCTTTATTCTGATTTTTTATTTTCTAATATTTATGCAGACTTTTGTAATAAGGTATCAGATTTGGCTATTGTTACCTGATCATCTGCAAGAAGGGGTTTTCTGTTTTTATTTCTTGTTATTGTAAATGTATTAAAGTTAGAACAGTTGTAATTGTTCTGAATATTTCGTTTCATTTGGTTCTATCAAATATTACTTGTCGATTTGTGTGTGTTAGAAATTACTTGGTTTTGTGGATAAAAGAAGGGGTCTGAAAATGCTTCGTGTTCTGATGTAAGTATTCTAAAAATATAACAGTGTATTGGTGAATCTAAATATTTATAAGTTTAAACTGTAAAATGATTGTCATATCTATATTGTACTTCTGTTTAGTTTATGTTATTTTCCTTGTAATGTGGTTTGTTAAAGCAGGAAATTAAATTAATTTTCTAGGCTCTGTGCATCACAGTATTTGTAACTTTATTTACTTTGTACATCATTATTACATTTAAACAAAATCATTTTATAAATTAAATCATATTTACCCCAGTTCTGTTGTCCACAATGTTTTTTAAGTCTGCTTGACCTCTGGCAGTGACGACTGTGATGTCCTTGCATGTGCAAGTGCAAATACAAAGCGTGCACGCACGCGCGCGCACACACACACACACACACACACACACACACACACACACACACACACACGTATACAGGGATATAATTTCATCTGACAATTAATGTCTCTTCACTCATGCTGGTTTGTGTAACTGTAGACAGTGTAGCACTTGTCATTATTCCATTTTGTCATCAGATGGGGTCTATGCATTGCATTTCACTGTATTGTGATTATTATTACGATGTTTTTTACCATACTAAAACCTTTAAAACTCCATGGTTACTATATATTCTACCATCTTTCATACCCAGATCACTACATTTTTTCTTCTGAGTATACTTATTCTTCACATAGGGTTTCTGTAATAAAGTGAGAATATTTTCCTCTCAGAATTAACTAACTAATTGGCGTGACCTAGGCTGTATGTATACTGTGAGGTACACACTAAATATTTATATGTAATTCAAGTTAAATCCAATCTTCCAAAGATTAAAGAAGGTGCTGGACATGTTTTCTTTCAGCTTGCAAGCACGTGTAATATCTAATAGACCTGTTCTTTATTGCGCATTGAAGTCTTATAAGTTATATGAGCTGACAGGGATTGAATATTGAAAGTTGCCAAATGGAATATCCTTGTATGTGTCATTGTACTGCTGTTGTGAATTTTACAGTTTGTATAAAATGATGTAACAAAAAACATGGGTGCATGTATGATTCGTATGTAACTTGATGTCAGTTGTCAGTTATCTTTGCTTAGTAATGCATATGCATGATTTTAATACTAATGGTCTTCCATCCAGATTATGATGCTCCACTAACAGAGGCTGGAGATTACACATACAAGTATGATGCTTGCAAGAAAATTATAGCAATGTACAACAAGGTCCTAACTAAGTTGCCTTCTCAACCTGACATGAGCAAGAAGATGGCTTATGCACCTGTATCAATTACAGGCCAGCTTAATTTCAATCAAATCATTGATAAAGTTGTGAGTTTATTTGATAAATATATGTATAATATGCTTTGTTTAGTTGTGTCGTATACAATATGGGGAAGGTTTAGATGGCCATTGAGACACTGTATATGAAGAGGTATAATAATTTGATATTATTCATACCATACACATTGTTACAGTAAGTGTATCACCCAACAAATGTACATAATAAAGTACAATTCAAATCAAGTATTAAAACTCCTACATATTTTGGCACTGGGATGCCATCCTCAGGGAATTATGCAACAAAGGACTATAAGCCAAACATGTTAGTCTAGGTGTTACACTGCCAATATTGAAATGTTTAAAATGTTTGAATTATAAAAAGTTCAATAGTTCACCCTAGAACAGGCCTCAAAAGCCCACAGTGGGAGTAGAGTTATAGCTTTACTTTTTTTTAACCTTGGCGCTAGATGGGGGTGGGTGGTCATCTCCACTCTCTGGCCGCTTTAGCCCTGGGAAAGACCCGATACCCATTGTATAGGAGGCTGGGTGGGCCCCACAGCCGGTCTGGTCAGGCACAGTAAATCGTGCCCCCACCAGGATTCGATCCCCTGACAGTCCAGCCCATAGTGAGTTGCTATACTGACTATGCTACCTTGGCCCACATTAAAATTACAAAATATATAAAAACTTGATAAGCACAAAAATTACAATATGATGATGTTAAAATTTTATTTTAATAAGCAGGTCCAAGTGTAAGTTCATAGCTGTTGACATTCCATATGGAGTATGCATACAAACATCTGCCTCATTCTTATTTGATCCAAAGGGATCTCGTCCAGTTGGGGCACGTGATATTTTGTAGTATTGTGTTGTGCTGCTATTCCTTTGTTTTATAACTCCCTGAGGATGGCACCCCGGTGCAGACATGTTTAGGAGTTTAATACTTGTTACGAATTGTATTTCATTAAGCGAATTGGCTGTTTGACATATTGATGGTATAATAATAATGATAACGGTGATGAAGATGCATTTTCATTATCATCATTATCATCATCATCATCATGCAGTCAAAGAGTTGGGCCACTTGTCAACCGAGGCCCTTTGTGTAATAATATTGCATGTTATGAACTCCAGTTGACACTAGTAATCTCCAGAACTGTTTTGATAATTGTGCACAGAACTAGATAGACCCTCAGACATTGGCTGAACTGCCTGGCAAATTATGAACATGTACTGTGAAGGAAATTATTACAGGGCAGATTTATGAAAAGTATGCCATCCCATAGGTCATATATGTCTTAGTGTTGCAAATGGCTGTAGGCACTGGAAATAATTTCTTTAAGGCTCCCAGAAAAAGGTAGTCATTGTCTACACATGAAATCCCTCATTTACAGTCGTGTCTGAAAAGAATGGAAGTTGATGTTTTTGGTGTTAAATATAATTAATTTTTAATACTAATAGATGATGATGATGATGATGATGATGATGATGATAATAATAATAATAATAATAATAAAGAAAAAATACTACATTTATTTGTCTGCTATGCACAACTGAAAATTGTTGATAATGTTTGTTTTGAGAAGATGGTGTTAAGTTTACATAATTTGACTGGCATGGAATTGTTTTACATGAATCATAAAATATGCTACTGCAGCAGTAGTCAGTTACATAAGGTTGAAGCTGGCCTGACGTTTCATTAAACACTGAAGCTTCATTCCCCCACATCGTATGTGCAGGAATGAAGTGTTTGTAGTGCAACTGTAATTTGTAGTTTGGACTGCTTGCTTATGAAGGTTAGCTTTATCGCATATGCTCAACTATGTGGGCTTTTTCCTCATTTTCACTTGTAAGGAGATGCAGCTTAAGTCTCCAAAATGTTGTGTATTTCAATTGGGCATTGGTTGAATTCCAATTGGAGTGCAGTTTACACCATTTCCATTAAATTTTGGAATCATATTGTTGGAATAGTCTGTATGTTGGGTTTCTGAGTATGTGACAGGACTTACGGGAAAATGAAGTGACATGGACTGCAACGTACATATGTAACAGCAAATTTGACAGATCTCTCAGGCTTTTCCATCCTACAACGAACAACTTCATTATTTAGACCTATCACCTGTCATTAATTATTAAGGTATAAAATTATAAGATGTAATGGACAGACAGATGGATTGTGAATTATAAATTACCATAAGTAGATTTGGTTTTCTGATTACTGTGAGTTACAGACTGTTAAGTGTTTGTTGGTGACAGGCACCAGAGGATTGTACGAAGGCTGACAGGGTGGTTCCCATGGAAAAGTTGCCTGTCAACAATGGAAATGGCCAGAGCTATGGCTTTGTGCTGTATCGACGTGCTGGGCTTACAGTTAATGAACTCTCAACACTTCAGACAAAGGGTGGTGCATTCTATGACATGGGTATTGTACTGCTAGATGGGGAACGTAAGACAGAGAAATTGACATCAGACACTCAACTGAGTGGTTTTGGTTACTGGATAGTTGAGTAAGTAGACTGTCTGAAATTTGGTTTTATTGTTTCTGCCCTTAGCTGTTTTACTGTTAAAATGCCTTTTGAGAACTCTTTATTCTGTGATCTGTAATTTCTTTCTGAAATCCTATGGATCCTTGATAGTGGAAATTTCTTTTCACCTCCAATAATTTTAAAACCTATGGTTTATGATTCCATAGTTGTAAATAGTAAACAAGACAGGTGATATACACATAACATAACACTGAGACTCATTCATAACCATTGCTGCCATGGAAAAGCTGTAACTATTAAATATTCTGAGTGTGTTTGTGTTCTTGCCTTAGTTGTTGTATATTTCTGCTCTGGCTCAGCAAGATACACTGGACAATGAACAGGAATACCTATTCTCTAATAAGATGCTGGTCAAAACAAGATCTAATTTTATTAAACATGGCACTAAATACTAAATTTTGGTTAGTTTGGTTGCTTTGATAATAAAAATTCACTGGTATAATGTTGCTGGAATATACCAAGAGCTATACACTGGTTAGTTGTAATGGTTAACACTTATAGCACCACTAACTTCAGTAAATAATACCATTGTAATGCACTTATATGTGTTGTTGCACTGTCAGAGCTTTCAATAAGCATGTGATGCTGTTCAATAACAATGGTTGTGATTACACTTTTTGTTTGTTCCCTCTGAACTTGAATGCAGAATAATAACCCCTCTGGTTAATCATACTTAGCACTGTTATTGCCTTTCACATCCGTTGTAGATGCAGGTTGCCTCCAAACTGTAGAATAATAAACCCCAGTGGTTATAGATTGTTGCCTATGAATTTGAAATGTTAACAAAACTGTTGTGTATTGCCTAATGCAATATGTAATGGCTAGTGACTGCCTTGTGAAGACAGCCAGTGTTACAAGTCTTGCAAGATGCAGAGCTCGTTGTTAACTGACTCACTCAACCGTGCTTCCTGTTTGCTACACAAAGACCCAAGCTTCTAGAAGCTTGGGTCTTTGACATCATCAAGCATACCCTGTGGAATGGCATGTATGCACATGATGCAATATTGTGCGACTAACATGAGGCAGCCAGACTGCAACAAAATATTTCACTCAATTTACAGCACAAAATTGTTATGCAAAAATTTGTTCTCAGCATGAAAAGTTATCAAGCACAAAAATCACTTTTTTTTTTTTGGATTGTATTGCATTGTCCTCTGCGGCCTCTTTGGCTCTACCACAATTTTCCACATCTCATAATGCCCCCAAAAAAATCTGGAACATTAAGTGTGTTTTGACTTTCTGTACAACTTTTGTTTGAAACATTTCTCTTGCTGAGAAAAATTCAGCAGTATTTTTTCCTTCAGTATATGTAGGTCATCACATAGAGTACCCATTATTCTTGTCAGATTTTAATCAAACTTGAATTTTCTCAACCGATTTTGGAAAAATCCTAAAACGCCATCTTTCTCTGTCCAGTGGGAGCCGAGCTGTTCCATGCAGATGGATGGATGGACGTGACGAAGCCAATAGTTGATTTTCCGAATTTTTTAAAAGTGCATAAAAACTGGCAATAAAGTCTATATGAGCATTTATATTCTTATGGAGGTAAAACTCCAGTCTTTCTCGTACCTAAGAAATAGATGTAGATGAGTGGTTGGTGTCATGCCCTGACTTCTTACCTCCCTGGGGAAAGAGTCCTTAGTACCCCTTGGACAGGCACCAGTAGTCTAGACATGGTGGTGAAGAGGAGATCCTTTACCCCTATCAGCAGTAAAAATGATTCTTTCTTTATCTAGCCCATAAACTGGTGATTATACTGACTGAGCTATCTAGCTTGCAATTCCATTATTATACTAAGCATATTTGTTGTGTGATTTAAAACTGTCATTTAATTTTTTGTGCACTGTCTGAAAGTAATTTTCATTCTGCAAGTGCAATTTAATATGAAGGAATCTGCATATTGTTTTACTACTTCTCTTTTAAGATGCAAGAAAAGACAACAAGTTTAATGAAAGTTAGCCACGATTTACACAGGCTACATGGGATGATTAAACTCTGTCACTTCTTCCAGAAATGGAGATTTTTCACTGATTTCTCCCAGTGGTGGGGCAAAAACCCTTGACATTTTGGTTGAAAATTGGGGACGAGTTAACTTTGGTGTTCGTTCCACCTTTGACCAACGTAAAGGTCTCCGAGAGAATACTACAATTTTACTGGATGAGAAAGAAGTCACAGGATGGGAAATAATTTCACTACAATTTAAGTCCAAATGGATAAACAGGTAAACTGCATCAAGGCTGCTATGTATTAGTAACCACATTGTCATCTAACAGGCTACCAAGTTCACATTTATGTTTGATGACTCGCAACATGGTTGAACTTGATATTGACCATGACCATTGCTAAAAGATATATTTGGCCTATCACACCAGTAGCTGTACAAGTTTCTGGCAGCAATTGATTCATTACACTATTATTTTGCTGAAAGCGTATAATTCAAGCTTTTTTATGTCTTTTTGTTTCAATTATAAAATCACTTGCTATTTGTGTGGTGTATCTAGTAAGACATACAGTTGATTTAAATGTCTCCAGTATTATATTTAATATGTTTCAACCAATGATGCATCCAGGTGGCTGAGAGTGCATTCATGATTTTCTTATTGTTTTGGATTGTGTCTGGATGTAAGGAAAAATTTAACCTTTCAGTGCCGGTGTTGGTGCACTTAATTCTTCACATGCTGCTGGCCTTGTTGCACTGTATGATCATGAATACATCTAGGGGTAATATAAAATTCAAACTCTTTTGTTCTGTTCTGTGATTTGAATTTAAACCCTGTGTCATTGAAGGGTTAAATGCATATAATACACTTAAAAGGCACTAAGGAATGAATATTATATTTCATGGGAAACTTGGTGTTTAAAGGAGGTTGGATGTGGGAGCTCTCCTCCCACTCAAAACTTCTGTCACGCAAAGCTTAAATTTTGAAATCTTTTTAAGTTTGCTCTGTGTGTGTGTGTGTGTGCTGTTATTTATGTTGGGCAAAATAGTGTTATTACAAGTATGAACTGAAAATAAATTAATTTTGCACTTGGATAACATGGGAGTTAATGGGGAGTTAGTGGAAAAATAAGGTTTGTGTAATGCAGTTTTGTGGTACTAACACATTTTCAAGAGCATGTCCTTTCTGTAACATGGGGCATGCTATAATGACTAAGGAGTTTTTTTGATTAAGTTCAAAATCTGTTTCAGTTTGGATGCTTGGGAACCTGTCTCCGGAAATATAACTGCACCAGCACTGTTCATTGCCACTTTAGAAGTTGACACACCATATGACACGTTTCTGGATATGAGAGGTTGGGGTCGTGGAGCAGTCTTCATAAATGGTTTCAACCTGGGTCGCTACTTCAGTGCTGGACCAACTCACACAATCTACATTCCATCCCCTTTGTTAAAGACTGGAACAAATCATGTAAGTTTTCTGCTTGTTCTGGTCTGAGTTCTGTATTTTATGAGCAACAAGATAGGATATTGCTGCAGAGTGAAACACTTCTGACACATTTTGTGTAACTGTAGCAACTAAGGAACATTAGTGACCTTGGTAACCAAAGAAGTTGTAATAATGTTGGAAATATTTGTACTCTTGATAATGAAGGTAACAATGATGAACTTACTAAGCAAAGGACTCATACATAAATGTGCATGCCTTCGTGTGAAGTTTGCATTATTTTTGTTGCATTTTGACCAAAGCTGGAATTTGCCAGCAAATTTTAGTAGCAGTGTACATGTAGGGTAAAACTGTGGTGTGTTTCTGTAAGGTTTATACCTCCTCAGCTATCCTAACAGCCAACTATTGATTCTCTTGAATTTATGTGGCTGACAAAAATGAGTTCTTAGTAATGTTGTTGAACTGAACATCACTGCCATGGAAACTCAAGAATAAGTTTTGCATGTATTATAGACTTACATATGTCGCTGTCAACAATATGCTGCTTTGCCATGGAAATACAACATTGTGTTCTCTTTATTAGTGTTGTCGAGATAAAAATGTTTTTTAATGTGCCCAATATTTTTGTCCAATTTTAACCAAATTTTGAGTTTTGTGACAGATTTTTATAGATGCCTCCAGTATCGAATTTCACCAAAATCTGTCCAGTGGCAGTGGAGTTCACACATACATACTGAGGGATGGACAGATGTGACATAGCTAACAAGTGCTTTTTGTGACATATTCAGATGTGCCCAGAATCCTCAGTATCATTTTTCATTCAAATCAATAGGGTGGAAATTCATTTGTTCATGAGAACAGACAGATAAATGTGATGAAATTGATGGTCACTTCCCATGATTACTTTGTGTATTCACCCAAAAAGAAGCATATGGTAAACATGGTGACACATGTGCAATCCTAGTTGTCCTCTTCCTAGTAACTTTATGGATAAATATGAATCTGCTCTGTATTTTTTTTGTTTCAGATTGTTGTTTTTGAGCTGTTTACTGCTGGAACTCGCATTGTTTTTGCAGACAAACCAATATTAAGTCCTGTTTTTGCTGAATGATACATGTCAGCAATTGAAACTGGGTGTATATCAAGATATGTCTACAGCATGACATCTAATATATGTATGTATATTTGACATGGGTTTTGAGGTTTCCACAATGATGTTGTTCAAATGATGTTTTTATTTGGGTTTTTACACCATGAATTAAGGTTTGTTCCAACATTTTGGAAGCATTTTGTGGCTCATTGTCACAGTGACTGAATGTGGTGGAGATGGATGCTGAAGTAATTTGGAACCACAGTCAGTCATCCTGAAGGTGGAGGGAAATTTTCTTCAAAAATTATAGAATAGATATTTACTACACTATGTGAAGGGCATGGAATTTTGAGGTTGACTCTGACAAACTGAACATAATGGAAGTCTGTACTGGTGAAAATGAAGGACATCAATGGATTACTAAATTTTGTAATTGTTAATTCATAGTTCCTGCTTGTCTTGTAATATGGACTGAAGAGTTTTAAGGAAAGTACATTTTGAGTTCTTCCTAGAATTTCTTGGTACTCTTCAATCAAGCATCTTTTCCTAGTGATATCAGTTTGGCTAATCATCATCACCACCACCACCACCACCACCACAACCACAACCGCCGCCACTGCAACTGCCGCCACCACCACATTCGACAACAGCAAGGTATGAGACACTCCAGGTTTGTGTCATCTTCATGGGTGTTGGTCTGTCAGCCTACATTTCTTCTGCTGGTCAGAGTGTGTTCATTAACTGACATGGGAATATGTGTCTTGTTCATCCTAAACTAATTTTAATTTACTAGAATTCATCCTTTTGTTCCATGGAATGTTCACTAATAAATTTTTAAAATAGTCCAGCCAACACAAAAGTGTTTATGGTACATATCTTTTGTACTTTCTGTTGTGTAAATTTTGTAGCAGTGAATGCAAGTGATTTATGTACACCTCTCATGCGTACTTTCTACATTTTTCAGATTTAATAATATTCCAAGTGGTTTTAATTTTATTTTTAGAGTTTACAATTATTTTATCATAATATAATTTTTTTGTTACTTTAGATACAATTTTGCAGTACAATTTATAGTTCTCTTTAAGTTCCATATCACTACTGTTCCTACAATTCAAATAAAGAACTCTTTTATGAATACTTGAGGTTTTACACCTGGCATCGTCCAAGTATTGCATTTAGGTTAAAAAAGTATTTTTTAGTAAAACTAGAATAAAAAATCCATAAAAAACATTAGAAAGTTGTTAAATATTACATTAACATCATTTTCAACAAAGATATTGTCCCAGGTTTCGTTACTCAGTTTAATCTTTAACTTTGTTATAGAATACTTTTTAGAGTTTCCTATAATTTTGATTTCATTGGATTGTCTTTGTGTGTTAATATTGTGTAACTTTATAATTTAGATATCATGGTTTGATAGCCTGTTAATAAAAGGACACATTGCTATGATTTCCATTGTTAGTTATGTAAGTGAAAATATCTATTGCTGAATCTGAGCCATTTGGACTAGTTGGAAAGTGGTCAGAACTAGTTAAGTTATAAGAAGCTAGCAAGGTATCTAATTGTTGTCTTTTTTTTACAGTTGTGAACAAGATAGTTTATATTTATATCTCCACAAGGAATAAACTCTGTATTAGTACTGCATAGTAGATTCAGAATTTTGTCTAAGCCCTTAAAAAAAAGATGTGCAAATTGCCTGTAGGTAATATGTAAATGAATATTATACATATACTTGTAGTTGGTAAGTTTAGTTTGACTGCACATACTTCTGTATCGTGCTCTTTACCATTTCTTGTAAGTTACTGTAAGGTCTTGTTTGATTAGAGATTCATGAAAAGAAATACTTACTCCACCATTTTTTAGGGTTTGTCTACAAAATTTGGCACCTAAATTGTGATGTTCTGTGGATATTCTTTCTAGTTCATATTTTTTTAAAATAATATTCTGTTATGTATAAGATATGGGGGCAGTGCTGGAAGTAGTAAGCTTATTAATTCATTTGTTTTATCCTTAGACCCCTAATATTTTGATGAAATACATTAAAAAGTTTGTGAGTAGGAAAATGCAAGAGAGAATTGTTACTTGTTAGGAATTGGTGAATTTATGCTTGAACAATCTTGGTTCTTATTTTATTGGTTATTGTTTATAGTATTAGTTAATCAATCAGAATAGTTTAATATATAATTGCCTGTTTCTTCTTGGGTTTGATTTACCTTTAAAAATCTTTTTTCCTCGTTATTGGAAATCTTTTTTTATCTGTTTGATGTTATAAAAACTGTTATTTGAAGATATGTTGTGTCTGCTTGGTTATTTTCACTTCCCATGTTTATGTGTATGTCACTGATGTTTTTTAATACTTGGATACATATATCATTTCGTAGGTCCATAATGCTGCGATATGACAGTCAGGACATGAAACTTGTCAGAAAGAAAAAAACACTACACACAAACAAAACAAATGAAGACAATACAATACAATACAATACAATACAATAAACAAATATCAATACTACAGACTCCAAGATCAACACTGTGCATAGCACAACAACAAAGTAATACAATATACATTACCACAGAAATAATTTATAAAATTAATTATCTCTGCTAAACTCCAAAAGTTCTTTGACAGAGTAAGATAAGTTAGTTAAAAGGTATCATGTTAGGATTGTTTCCTATCATTCTTAAAGTTTAAAACATTGCTGGGCAACCCGTTATATATTTAACACCAGAGTAATTACTTTTGAACAGTTGTGATGTTTGCAATTGGAATGAAAGTTGATTTTTACATCTTGTATTTAGTCCATGTTTATCTAGGCCTGTCCAAAAATTCTTTGGATTGTCATATATACATATACACGTACACACACACACACATATATTTCGTCAATCCATGACATCCCCCAAGCGGCATTTGGATATGAAATATAGTCAGTCTAAATATTATTTTACAGGAGTCAGTCGTCCTTGAGTGTAGTACATTAAAACAAACAAGATATCAGACAGAACTAGGCAACAGGCAAACAAACAGAGGGCATGCCAAAGATACAACACAATATAGAAAGTAAAACTATAGTATGTAATGTTGAGTTATTATAATCCTCATTATGACGGAAGCCATGCCAGGCCTGATCTTACATGAGGGTATTAGTCATTTAAAAATTCATCTAGGGATTTACTTACTAGGTATTGCTTTAAGGTCGACATAAAAATCTTGTTATTTCCTGCTAAGTTTGTTATGTGTTTAGGCAACTTATTAAAGACCCTTCTACTCATATTGTACACTCCCTTCTGATATAATGTAAGGCTACTTGAAGTTCTGTGTAGTTTTAGTTTGTTTCTTGTATTAAAATTGTGTTCCTCAATGTTGGGTGTGAACCTTTCCTGGTTTTGTAATACAAAATTCATTAGAGATAAAATGTATTGGGAAGGTACAGTCAGTATTCCCAGAGATTGGAATAGTAGTTTACATGAGGCTCTAGACCTAGAACCACTCATAATTCTGATTATTTTCTTTTGGGCCAAGAAAACTTTTTTGCATTCAGTAGAGCTTCCCCAAAAAATTATACCATAATTTATTATCGAATGAAAATAAGCAAAGTAAATAATTTTAAGCATGTTCAGGCAGCTAATTGGGTACATGGCTCTAACAGCATAACAAGCCCTATTCCATTTTGGAAGTATTTTTATAACATAATTCATCCAATTTATGTGGTTATCTAATTCTAGCCCCAATAAATTAATATTTGTAACTTCTTTAATTGAGTAACTGACGGAGTCACATTGATGTAGCTGATTGTGAGAGTGATTAGAGCTGAATTTTATTATGTTTGTCTTATCCATGTTGAGAGTTAATCCATTAAAGGAAAACCAGTCAGTAATATGACGTAAAGTAAAGTCAACTTTTGATTTTAAATCTTCCAAGTTTTTAGCAGAGACTAACACACTCGTGTCGTCTGCATACATTACGGGATTAGCAAATTGGTTGACACCACAAGGGAGATCATTCACGTAAATAATAAATAATAGTGGTCCCAGGATTGATCCCTGGGGTACACCATTTTTTATTGTTTCCCATCTACAAGATGAGTCTTGTTTGCAATTTTGTGAGGTAATTTTGACCTTTTGCTTTCTGTTAGTAATATAAGTTTTGAACCAGTTCAGGACTACTCCGTGAATTTCATAGTGACGCAATTTGGCGAAGAGAATTACGTGGTTTAAACAATCAAAAGCCTTTGACAGGTCGCAGAAAATCCCCCCTATTTGTTGTCGCTGGTTTAATGAGGTCAGTATATATTCGGTCAAAGCAAAAACAGCTTTTTCTCTATTACTTTCTTTCCTAAAGCTAAATTGCTCTAGAGCCAAGATTTCATTTGTTTGTAGGTATTGATGCAGTCTATTAAACATTATTGTTTCTAAAATCTTAGGACAAGATGTCAATAAGGAAACAGGTCTGTAGTTTGTCATTATGGATTTATCCCCCTTCTTATGTATGGGTCATATAATTACATATTTAAATCTGTCTGGGAATACTCCTGTAGCTAGAGAGAGGTTAAATGTGAAAGTCAATGGTTTACTTATCTCATTTACACATTGCTTTAAAATATTATTGGGAATTCCATCATATCCTGATGAGTTTTTATTTTTAAGGAATTTTATAATATCGGTCACGTCAATTTCGGTTACTGGGATTAGTTTCATCTCTTGGGTACTTTCAGGATAGGATTTCCTTAATGATTGCAGTGCTTTGCTTACATCACTGAAATGGCTATTTAGATTTTCAGCTATATTTGCAAAGTAAATGTTAAAGGCTTTAGCTATGTCATTAATATATGTTAACATACCAGCATCGGAATTTATTTCCATTTTTGTTACTGTTGGTTGGGTTCTCCCAGTGATGTCTTATTATATTCCATGTAGTCCTCACTCTGTTGGATGAAAGTTCAATCTGTTTGTCATAATACAGTTTTTTTGCATCAATTATTACTTTTTTTAGAATCACGCTATATTTCTTATAGTATTCCTTTACCTTAGGAGTGTTTGAATGTCTGTATACAGAGTAGAGATCCCTTTTCCTCTGGCAAGATATTCTTATCCCTTTTGTAATCCAACCATTATGTTTAGGTCTGTAAGATTTATACGTACTGGGGAAGCTGCTTTCAAAGTGTCTTATGAGGATGCAGTGGAAGTTATTGAATATATTGTTTACGTCAATAGAATTGTAGATTGAATCCCATTCTTCCTCCTTCAGATAAGATAAATTAGCTATTGAATTATCATCCATTAGCCTAGTTTTCTTTGTATATGTATATTTAGAAGGTGGGACTCTTATGTTACCCAAAGTAAGAATTTGAGCAATATGGTCAGATAGGCCACTATCAAAAGGATGAACTTATATATTATTGAGTTTTGTGTTGTCTAAAAATATGCTGTCAATTAGTGTACCTTTGTTATTGCATATTCTTGTTGGAAATGTAACTGCTTGAGTTAAGTTAAAAGTTTTCATTATTGATTCTAGTTTTGCTTCACTGAGCTGTCTACAAGAAAGTTTATGTTTAGGTCACCACAAATTACCAGAGAGAGATTTGACTGATATAGAAGGTTCAGTGTTTTTTCTAATAGTTCTAAGAAATAGTTAGGATTCTCAGATGGAGATCTATACACACAGCAGAGAGTCACTTTTTTGGAGCATGTATTTAGTTTAAGTGCACTTATTTCAAAAACCTTTTCTTTGCATAGCTTATTTAGGTCAATGGCCTGATAAGTCATATCGTTTCTGGCTAGGATGCATACTCCTCCATTAGAATAAGTTTTGTGGCAAAAACAATTAGCTAATTTGTAGCCAGGGAATATGAAATCCAGCATCTCCTCTTGCCTCATATGGTGCTCACTCAGGCATATGAGATGCAGTCTGCCTTGGCTTTCTGGTAACATGATGTTTATTTCGTCTTTTTTCTTATTTAAGCCCCTTATGTTTTGATGATATATGGTTAAGTTGTTGATCTCTTTTCTCTTATCAATTGATTCTAAAACCATAAAAAATCTTCATTTTTTGCTTTTAGACATTTCTTATCTCATTTGGGTAATATGACATTGTTAACACTAGCATCTGATGCAGAGTTTAGGGGGGTTGCATCCTTTGGATTACCCCTGTTAATAATTGAGTTTTCATTATCGCATTCAGTTGATAATGACTGATTCTCATGCGTGTCGCCTGCTGTCCTATCCATGCTAGATCCAGTATCACATTTCCATGTCATAGCAGTCCTCTTGTCAGTATCTTGCTTCTAGTGCAGGGGAATAGTAGACATTTTCTTCTGGTGGTTCCTTCTGTCCAATCATTTTTCTGGTCCAAACTGATTGGGATTTCTGCTTTTTTTTCAGTAATGTACAGATTTGAGCAACTATTGTCTTAGAAATTGTTTTTTTCCCTGTGCGTTTAAATGTAGTCCATGGGGAATAAAAAATTCCCTGTCCATTTCCAAAACTATAATGTGTTTGAAAGTTTTTACATTTTTCATTAGTTTTCTGTTGAATAATCTAATTTCTTTGTTTACAGAAGAGAATTCCATCCCATTGTGTCTATGTGGAACACTTAGTACAATGATGCTAGTGTGATTATTTACTTCGGTAAAATTTATGATATATTTTAAGGCCATCTTGGCATTATTTATACCCACACCATTGACACTACCACAAAAACAATCACATAACTTTTTGTTAAATTCACTGTGTCTTTAATTGTAGAATTCAGTACTATATAAACACCAGTGCTTGGTTTAACCAGACCATTAACTTCAAATTTATTATTTAAATAGTTTTTCTTTCTCATTGCACATACTCTGGAATGAGTATTGCCTATAATTATAATTTTATGTTCTTTTGTAATTTTAGTCCTATTACTGCACACTTTCACTATTTCATTATCACCATCATTTGTTTTATCCTTCCTTAGTGACACAAGTCCATTGTCTTCTGTCAATAACAATCTGTTGACTATAGTTGAAATGGAATAAGTTGGGTTCTCATAGTAGCCTCTTGGCTTCCTGTGCTTTGTCACTTGATCTTGTAGGTTATATAGTGAAGTTGGCTGTGTAGAAGGATTATTAATTTGCTTATGTGATGCAGTTTTATCATTCACAAGTGTATTGATACATATGTTATTTACTAATTATGTTAAATGTTTCCTGTTCCATTGTTTGGTTGACTTGTTACAACTTCTATCTGTCTCCTTGAGGCCAGCCAGTATTGAGTACCAATTTGATGTTGCAAACGTCTGGCTGTTTGGGACAGGTGCATGTTCCTTAAGTTTCTTTGGATCACTTGATTGCCTTGAAGTTACTAGTTCCCAATTATTTTTCACTTCATGATATACTTCTTCATGAGGAGTTGTAGATATGTTGTTACTTACAAGCTCAGGAGCTGTACTCATATTTGAGCCTTTCTGATGTATTTCAGTAATTAATTGTGCAAAACCAATCATGTTTATACAAACCGCCTGATCAACATAAGATACGTAGCTGATGCCAAGGACTCTAATTTCTTCAAAGAAATGATTAAAATAGCTTAAAAATACTGATATTTAGTCATGTTTATGCAACAGTTTTACTTAATGATTTTAAAGTATTTATTGTTAAAATATACATCTGGCCTGAAACTCATGAATCCCTGAAAACTGTCATTCATCGGCTGACTGACCAAACAATTTTACAACTCTATCATAGTAATAGTTGTGAATTTGTCAGATCCCGTGGAGTAAAATCAGAATTGTCAATTTATATGTAATAAATTTTATTTTATTTTAAATATTGTATTGTAGCCTGATGATGGTCAGTTGTGACCAAAGCTTGTAGCTGCTGTGTTGAATAAATGTAGTTGTGTTGGATGGACTTTTAAAGATATATTATTGAATTAACAGATTTTGTTACCTCTAGCATCTGTAATGCACAATAATTTAATTTGAATTGTATATATTAAGTTCTTCTTTGTTGCGTAACTTGTTATTATAATGGATATTATCCCATTGCCACAAAGCATCCTACTACAAGTTTTCAAGTTGTATACAAATGTATTGATGTTTAATGTGATTTTATATAAGAGCATGTTTTCCTGATTTAATGCACTTTGTCTGTTGAAGCATGGTTCCATATGTTTAAACCAGCATTTGAAACCAGACAAGGGTATGTAGAGAATCAGAAGAGAATGAGTTGAGGGTGAAAATGTAATTGAATAGCATGTGAATCCTGGTATTAAAATTTGGCCTGCCAGTTGATGTTAATAACACTATTATCTCTTGAATTCCTAAGAATTCTTATTGTAAATTGTTGCCTTTAGACTCTACTGCATGTTTCCTTGATGGAGTTTGAGATGGAATTTTCTTTTAATAAAATCCAAGCTATCACATTTCACCCAAAGCAAGATTGTGTGGACCTGATACTGTGTTGCAATACTGCATTCAACTTTAACTGTATTCCTGTGAAAATTATGTGATGGTCAAAGGTTTATTAAGGGATATTTTCATCTTAGTCTGCATTAGGAAATTGTGTGATGGAGTTTGCAGGTGCAAATTTCTGGGCAGTACAGTATATAGCCATGGTTTGACCATACATGTTTTCAGCCTTCTGCCATGGTGTAAATGAGATCTGCGCTGTTTTGGGATTTTTCGCAGTGTAGATTGGTAGTTAGTCTCTGACTTTTTGGTACAACCTATCAGTTCCATCTTCAAGGGTCAAGTAGTCTTCTTGACTGCCTGACCTTTGAAAATGGGACTGATAGGTGGTCCCAAAATGTCAGAAGGAACCTACCATTCTACATTGTGTAAAATCCCCAAAGAGCACCGAATGTACGGTTTGACCTTTTCAACTATTCATGCTTGTGTGGCTAAATTTGATCTTTGGAAAATTTCAGCAAAGGTACAACAGGTTGTGCAGAGTAATACACCAAGGATTTTGGACTCCAACATGAAAACTGATAATTGGCAACTGAATGATACTGTGTCCTCACAATTTTGATATCTATAAGCATCATTAAAGAGGAAATATCTCTGTGTTTGTATGTTGCTAAAACAATACTTTATCTACAAGTTGCTTTACCAATAATACACTCATTCTCCAGAGAAACACTACTTTATTTACAACCCACCACCAGCAGGAAGTGACAATGAGGAGCTACAGAAATTGTTCAAACTGTTGTCTGCCATGTTCAATGTTGCCACCTGTAGCAAAATACAATTGAATGCAAGTGAAAGAAATCACTGTGAAATACTTCAGTGTCTCAGTAACGCGACATTTAGTACTCCTGATGTATTAGATTTCTTTACAAGGAATCATATGTACTGATCACTAAAATGTTGGGTGTATGTATTAGTTTATTATTTTTGTCATTCTTACAGGTATGTGATTCTTGGTGTTCTTTAACAAAATATTTTCTTAGATTGTTTAGAGGTGATATGTTGTGTAACTGAAAATTATGAGTTATGATTAAACTGTTTTTGAAATATTTGCATGTAAGAATGGAGAAAAGCCACAGATAGCCAGTGCCGAGCAACAAATTGTTATTCATTGGTCTTCCATACCAGTCACTATATCCACTGCACTGATGTAACTTCCACTATTAAGGAAGTATTAGTCTAAATACGTTTGTAGGCTTCCTGGATGAACACTTGGTCAGTTGCATTTGACACTGAAATGAGATGAAGTTATGAAATATGAAAGATATTAGAAGAAGGGATTTATTGACATATGTTATGTATACTTTTTAAAATATATTTTGTTCAAGGTAATACCTGTACAAACAGTAGTAGTAATTAAATTAACCTATATACAGGAATAAGTATTTACACATGTCTTGAATCAAAAGAGTGTCATTCTTACATTAAACACATTGCTGTGTTCTGGCTACATCAGTAAAAATAGGTTAATGAATTTGCCATATTCAAGAAGACTTGTAACAAAACAATTGTGACTTCTTTATAGCCGGTATACGGTGTTTAAGTCCTTTATTAGATGTCAAAATTATACAGGTGGTAGATAGGACAGATCTGTTTAAAATTAGTTATTTAGTTTATGGTGGAAGGGAAATTGTAATGAGTCTGTATAGCAGCTTACAGGGACAGAGAGTTTTATGGCGAGTATAGTGAGCTAGCAGTTTCATCATATGTCAGTGTCAAAATTAATGGCTTAGTGAACATTTGGAACAATTGATGTTATAAACTTTGACAGCTTTTGGATATCTTAAATCTTGCTAGAAAGGGTACCAAATTAGTCACACTTACATGTTAGAGAAACCAGTAAGTCGCATGAAGGAGTTCACACATGTTACATAAATGGGAGTCAATGGAGTTCAAGAATTCAAAATTTTGACTTTTGGATCTATTAGGAAGTAATGAAATTTAACATTCAGCCAATCAGGAACAGTAGGATTATATGGGGGGGATGAATTTGGAACTGTTCGACTTTTGAAAGCTAACTCAAGCAAGGAGTCTGTTTTCTACCAAGGATGTGATAAGTTGTGTATGTGATACCAAGGCTAGCAGTGCATACATTTTCAAAGGTGCATCTATACATGCAAACATCTGTAAAATCTAATAATCATGAAATAATACAAAGAATACTAATGGTGTCCAATTAGTCATAAAATTACTGTCCCACTACTTAGAACAATTAGATTCCCTGAGATTAATTCATCCGATGCGACTGATGAGTTGGGTGGGTTGTAGGTTCTAGCCAGCAACATTCCCTTCCTATGCAGAGAGTATGTAGTCAATTCAAGATGTGTTGATGGTGGAGGGAGAAGATAATATGATTAGTTCTTATAGTAATTGTGTCTTTACGACATGTATTCCTATGGTGAAAACCCTTTGTCATGTACTCCTTTCACTTAATCTTTGACTAGCTGCACAAAGCAGCAGTATTCATTACTGTCACACACTGTATAAATCATTAATTCATTCCACAGTCTGACAGGTCCATAACCTCTTCCAAAGCAAGTTCTCCACAGAATGCAATCTAGTGCTTACTTGTTCAAATTACAGTATCCTTGCATCCTGTTAAGGTCATTCAGTAGCTGTTTACATCTTCTTCCTCTTCTCCCCATCACTTCTACCCTTCTCTCTATATGTTCCTTAGTTTTTCCGCAAGATGTGACCAATCCATTTAGCCTTCCTTTTCTTTATTCTACCTATGATATTCCTCTCCTCTTTGACTCTGTGTAATACTTCTTTATTTTTCACATGATCGGTCCAACTGATCTTCTCCATCTTTCTCCAGCACCGTATTTCTGATCTACTTTCTGAAGTGTCCAGTTACAGCTTTAAACCAACCCATGCTCAAAATATAGCACCTCAAAAGTTTTTCCCCCTTAAATTGAAGTACAGTTTGCTTCTTTTTAAATGCTTATTTTGCCATGGCAATCCTGGATTTAATCTCGTTATCACAGTTACCAGCTAGTTGAAATTTTCTACTTTTTCCAGTTAAGTGTTTAGTCAATTGTGTTCTGGGGCTAGTGTTTTTATCTGAAGAAGGAAGCTGTTTGCTTTCGAAACGTAGTGTGTTGATTTGAGTATTTTTATGACAATGGAAAAAGTTGTCGTACATGATGCTGACGTCACTCATGTAAAGCATTATCACAAGCTATGTTAGATGTGTCCATCATACCTGTGTCTCTTACACACTGCACTTGATTCTCACTGTGGATGGCTTATTAAAGCCGGAACGCGTAGGAAAGTGTGTATAATGAGATAATATACGTTTGGTAACTGTAAGTGTGGGCCGGGATAGCGTAATCGATATAGCGACTCGCTACGGGCCAGACGGTCCGGGGATCAAATACCGGTTGGGGCGAGATTTTCTGCACCCTTCCAGACCGACTCTGGGGCCCACCCAACCTTCTGTACAATCCGTAACGGGTTTGTTTCCCTGGGATAAAGCGGCCAGGGCGTATCGTTGACAACCACCCCCCTCTAGCGCCGATGTAAAGGAAAGAGTGGAGCTGTACTTCTACTTCCCTCTGGGCCTCCATGGCTGTTTTAAGGGTGAATTTTACCTTCAAGTGCATTTCGTTTGAATTATATGAATAACTTGCTTAATGCATGTAATATGCATAATATGACGATTTTGTACAAATTTCTAACATCTCACACGTCTGCTATTGTTCCCTGCACCGTATCCTGCTTGATCTGATGACCATAATGTGTAGTGGGCGTAGAAGTAACATGGCTGACTATAGATCTTTATTCAGTCCCTTGTTACTTCTGTCTGTAGGGCCACTATGTTCCTCCACATCCTGTTCCGTATTGTCTTCCTGTACGTGTCTGATTACTATGTTTGGGGAAAGTGGACAATGTTAAAAGTGGTCGCTCACATTTCTGTTTGCTTGCATGGTGCGAGGATATCAAAAGGCACGTAAAGTTAGTAGGCTGGTTACGTGATAATAAAGCGCTGATACAGGAGACACAGATTTATCTTGCTTATGAAATATTTATATATTTACGTCCCCCTCCATGTCCTGTCGTGCCCGTGCGTGACTGTGTCAGGTATGCCTGTATTTCGCGTTTGTCACTATCAGTTATACGCCTCTAAACACTTTACATAATATTATCTCAATATTTCATGGAGAATATGCAGTATGTGTGTGGGCCGGGTAGTTCAGTCGGTATAGCGACTGAGCTACGGGCTGGACGGTCCGGGATCGAATGCCAGTGGGGACGAGATTTTCCGCCCTGGGGCCCACCCATCCTCCTGTAAAATGGGTACCGGGTCTTTCCCGGGGG
>Ga0209755_10002997_pt1 | contig 21883 bp, 17 predicted proteins | sample TergutCo191P1_FD_187301 | JGI IMG/M metagenome (GOLD analysis project Ga0209755, IMG submission 187301) | Cornitermes sp. P1 segment gut microbial communities from Petit-Saut dam, French Guiana - Co191P1 (SPAdes) (version 2) | ecosystem: Host-associated > Arthropoda: Insects > Digestive system... | reverse complement strand
CTTCCCCTCTGCGCAGGCTCAAGACGCAATGTAATACCGGCAGCGTTTTCTTTTCCTGCCATAATTTTTGAAAAGTTTTCCGTGTGTTCATTTACCTTGCTTATAGATTCCCGGTACGTTACTTGGGGGTTTCCCGCTTTCGCGCCGAGTTTAAACTCTTTTAAAATGCGCGTAACAAGCACGTCAAGGTGAAGCTCTCCCATTCCCGAAATTATTAGCTGTCCTGTTTCTTCATTTTCCCTGATTGTGAAAGTGGGGTCTTCTTTGGAAAGAATCGCGAGTATATCTTTTAATTTGTCCTGATCAGAAATAGTTTTAGGTTCAATTGAAACTGAAATTACAGGCTCAGGGAATTGCATCTTCTCGAGTACAACAGGCCAGCCTTCGCTTCCTATTGTGTCTCCTGTCTGCGCAAGTTTCATTCCGATAATTACGCCGATATCTCCTGCGCTTAATGAATCTAACGGTTCCGATTTATTGGAATGCATCCTTAAAATTCTGTTCGCTCTTTCGCGTTTTTTCTTTCCGATATTGTAAAGCGAAGTTCCCGATTTTAACGTGCCTGAATACATTCTTACATAGCAAAGAGATCCTGCTTCGCGATCATTTTGAATTTTAAAAACAAGTCCGAGCGGCTGCTCTTTAGGATCGCATGGGATGCTGATGTCTTCTTCTTTTTTTAAATTGTGTCCAACGGCAGGAGCACTTTCGTCAGGCGCGGGAAGGTAATCTACAACAGCGTCGATCACAGGCTGTACGCCGAGATTGCGGCGGGATGCGCCTACGAACATTGGCAGTAAAGCCCTTTTTAAAACTGCCTTTCTAAGTTCGCTTTTTATAACAGCGGCTTCAATTTTCTCACCTGTTAGATATTTTTCTGTAATGATGTCAGAAACACCAGAGAGAGCGTCTATTAATTTGTCATGCCATTCTTTTGCGATTTTTTCCCTCTCCGGCGCGACAGGAGAGAAGGCCATCTCCTCTCCGTTATTTATCCAGCGGATTTCACGCATTTCGATTAAATCAATAACGCCTTCAAATGAACTTTCTTTGCCAATCGGAATTTGCAAAGCGACTATGCTTGTTTTTAATTTATTACTTACATCGTCAAGAACATTAAAAAAATCCGCGCCGGCTCTGTCCATTTTATTTACATAGCCTATGCAAGGCACATTGTACCTTTGAGCCTGACGCCATACAGTTTCCGTCTGAGGTTCAACTCCGTGAACAGCGTCAAAAATCGCAATCGCTCCGTCAAGAACGCGAAGTGATCTTTCAACCTCGGCTGTAAAATCAACATGACCCGGAGTATCAATAATATTTATCTGATGATCTTTCCAGTAAGTGGTGGTTGCCGCGCTTTGTATTGTGATGCCGCGTTCCTGTTCCTGTTCCATCCAGTCCATTATCGCTTCGCCGTCATCAACCTCGCCTATGCGGTGGCTTTTACCTGTGTAAAAGAGAATTCTCTCTGTTGTTGTAGTCTTTCCGGCGTCAATATGAGCCATGATGCCAATATTTCTCATTTTAGAAAGCATGGGTTATTGTAATAAATTAAAATAATGAATACAATATGGTATGAGTTTGGGTTTATCTTATGTCCTTGTAACACCGTATACTGTAGCAAAGAGCAGAACCGGAGGCGTGTTATCCCGTCTTTTAATGCGCACAGACCTTGAACTGGTCGGCGCTCAAATATTCGCTCCGGATCAGGAATTCGCGATAAAGTACGGTGAATCACTTCGCGCAAGGGCTCCGTCAAACCAGCTTGTTCTTTTAGCGGATTATGTAAAAACATATTTAGGGCCGTCAGGCGGAAGGCCGCACAGAACGCTCTTATTGCTTTTTCGAGGCGAAAACCCCTGCGAAAAGCTTCTTACAGTCTGCGGACATTTATACACTCAGCATGTTGAGGTTGACGCTCTGGCGGGCGAAACAATCCGCGACACATATTCAGACCTCATTTTTTCCGCCGAAAATCCCAATGATGTGCGTTATTTTGAACCTGCGGTACTTACGCCGAGGCATCAGGATGAAGCAAACAAAGATTTAAAAATGTTCGCCGAATTTTTGGAAGGACATGAAAACCTTGTTAAAAATGTTGTTCATCCCGATCCTTCAAAAATAGAAAGAACGCTTGTCATAATAAAGCCCGATAACTGGAAACATAATTCGTCGCGCCCCGGCGCAATAATCGACATGTTCTCACGAACTGGTCTTCGCATAATAGGAATAAAAGTTCATCGTTTTACCCTGGGACAGGCTCTTGAATTTTACGGTCCTGTAGAAGGAATTTTAAAAGAAAAATTGTCAGAAAGTTTCGGGAAGAGAGCGCTTGAGCTTTTAGAAACAGAATTTAAATTTAAAATAAGCAGGGAATCGGCGGAAGCGTTAAGTTTGACATTCGGAACCGAGTGCGCGAAAGACCAGTTCCACCAGATAGTCGAGTTCATGTCGGGGAAACGCCCTTTAAAAGATTCGTCTTTGGAAGAACTTGAAAAACCCGGCAATGTTAAATGCATGATTCTGGTTTACGAAGGCGAGAACGCGGTAAATAAGATACGCGACGTACTGGGTTCCACAGACCCGACAAAAGCCGCCGAGGGCACAGTACGCAAAGAGTTTGGAAGCAACGTAATGATAAACACGGCTCACGCGTCGGATTCATCCGAGAGTTACGAGCGCGAGCAGAAAATTGTGCGCATTAATAATAATTCACTGTCGGCGATTATTAGAGAACATGTTGGCTCTTAAGCGCATGCTTAAATACTGTTAATTAACTAAAATTATTGACAAAAATAGCTCTGATTGGTATATTAAATTACCTCTTGGCCCCTTCGTCTATCGGTTAGGACATGAGATTCTCAATCTTAAAAGAGGGGTTCGATTCCCCTAGGGGCTAAACCGCTTGCCATCTGTTTAGCAATAACATATAATGAGCCATGAGGAAGATCCCTTTTATTCTTTTAATACTTCTCGCGTTTACCAGCTGCGATAAAAATCCTCTGACAGGAAAAGGCAGTTTAGCTTTTATAAGCAACTCTTATCTTTTTCCAATGTCGTTTTCCCAATATAAAGATTTCCTGAAGGAAAATACGGTAATAACAAATACAGACGAAGCCGAAATGATTTTACGTGTCGGAGAAAATATAGCTAAAGCGGCGCAGAAATTACTGGAAGCCAACGGGCGGCCTGATTATTTAAAAGATTTTGAGTGGGAGTTTAAACTTGTAAAAGACGATTCAATAAACGCATGGGCAATGCCGGGCGGAAAGATTGTTTTCTACTCGGGAATTTTGGATTACGCAATGGATGAAAACGGAATCGCAGTTATAATGGGTCATGAAGTAGCGCATACGATTCTTAATCATGGTCAGCAAAGAATGAGCGCAGAAATATTAAAACAGGCGGGGGCTATCGGCCTTTTTTTGGTGACCGGATCAAGCGAGATGCAGTCGTTAATAATGTTTGCTTATGGTCTGGGTTCCGATATATTCGGCACTTTGCCTTACAGCAGGCAGCACGAAATAGAAGCGGATCAATACGGATTAATTTTGATGGCTCTCGCCGGATACGAACCTGACGAAGCCGTAACCTTCTGGGAAAGAATGTCTTCTTCCGGCGGAAGCGATGTTCCGGAGTTTCTAAGCACTCATCCTTCTTACGAAAATAGAATTGGAAATTTAAAACTTTTTTCTCACGAAGCTAAAATGGAAGCAATAAAACTGGGCGGAAGCTTTTAATCTATTCGCTATGATATTCTATCAATGTCGTAACAGGGGTGGGGTCCAGTATATTTTTATAATTAAGAAACGGAAGCCCTACTACTCCGAAAATTTCAGGAATTTCAACGCCGCCTTCGATTAAGAGGGATCTCGCCGCGTTTAATGTGCCGCCTGTTGCGATTAAATCATCTGTTAAAAGGACGCGCTTTCCTTTTGGCACGTCAGCGATGTGAACTTCAATTTCCGCCTGAGCGTATTCAAGATCGTATTTCTTTGACAGCGTAACGCCCGGAAGTTTTCCCTTTTTTCGAATAGGTATTATTGGAATCCCTAAATTATACGCGAAAGGAGAAGCGATTAAAAAACCGCGCGCTTCTATCGCCGCGACGGCGTCAATATGCCTGTCTTTATAAATCTCTACCATTTTGTCTATGCAGAATTTGAACGCGGCCGGAGAGGCAAGGACGCTTGTAATGTCATAAAAAAGGATTCCCTTTTTAGGAAAATCCCGAACTTTTCTGATGTAATCGTCCAAATTTAATGACATGCTATTTTACAATTCCATTAATCCATTTTTTTAAGGCCGGTTTATTAATTATTTTACTTACAACAAGAAGAGGAGCGCCGGATTTCGCTTCGCAGGCATTTACGATACCGCATAGATAATCCAGGGTTTTTTCCTTGACGGTAAAAACGCCGCATTTTCTTGCTGCAAGATTTATATGAGCAAGCATTTTTTCAAGATATGAAAAAGAAGGGTGCGAAGGCCTCTCGCAGCCAATGAAAAAAATATCGGCAGAAAGAAGATCGGTGCCTTCAAATTTATCAGCGGAACATACCTTTACCTTAAAGTCATCCAGTTCTTCTGAAATTGACTTTGCAACGTTTTCTATAGAATCTGTCCCATCGGTAATGATTAATGCTTTTTTGCTCACAATGTTATCCTATACAATAAAATTGCCTCTGTCAATCAGCGATTGGCTTCGGTTCCCATGGCCTGAACTGAATAATTCACAATTATCCAGAAATTATCTTTTTTTTCAAGATAGTACGTATACTGCCTTAATTCAGTAAAGCTTGGCATTCTGTATCTTTGTAAAACTACTACGGTAGCGTCATTATTGGTGTAGCTGGTTCTAAGCACGCTGAATGTTGTAGGTATAACTACAATGTCTCCGTCAACAACCGAGTTTTGAAGATTTCGCCTGTATTCGCTGACCATTCTCTGGCGTCCGGCTTCATTTTCATTATTGAACCTTCTGCTGACTACAGAATCACGGCGAAGCATGGTTTCAAGGTCCATGTACAGGAAAAATCTTTCCCATTGCGATTCCTGACGGGCTGTAAGCATATACGCAACAACTTCATCGGGAGGAATCCGCTGTTTAACAAGAACCGCGCCTGTCGCTACGTCCATCTCAACAGGTACGCCGTCCGGCCCATAGATGAGCTCTGGCCGTATGCTTATATTTAAATAATTTGATTCAATGGCCTGAGCCGAATTTGAGCGAAACAGTTCAGGGTAAACAAGAGCGCGCAATCTGAAAGAGCCCGGCTGCCCGAATGAGATATAATCGCGGAGATCTTCCGTAAAAGAAAAGGATTCGCCGCTTTCTATTGTGACTTCGCGGAAAAAAATCTGGCTGTTCTGAGTTCTTTTTCTTATTAGAGAATCCGCATGCGGAAGCTGCCGGTTCGACATCGACCTGATATCAAAATCTACGGAAAAAGCCCTGTCATCGGCAAGTTTAAAACGGTACGGAGCAGCGCTGTTATTGGTGATGGTTACTTGAACTAAAATAGGAGCTGACTCTACATAATATATGCGCCTGTCAAAAAAGCGTATATTAAACTCAACCTGTCCCGCGGCATCCGCAGCGTACAGAGAAGAAAAACCGGAAAAAATAAATAAAAATAAAAACAAATTGCCAATAAAATACTTCATTACACATTCCTTTCCGTGATACATTTACAAAAAAAATCAATTCAGGGTGTTCAAAATAAACACACTTCTATATTATAGTAATCGGTAGATTTAGATGGAATCATTATCATTTCCTGAACTTTTAAGCAAAATAGACGCCTCAATAGCCATAAAAGGCCTGAATTCCGCCGTAAAAGACCGCAAATTCCCGATAGACATCGAAGGAAGCGAAGGAGCGTTTAACGCTTTAATTATAGCACATATTCACGCAAGTTTGGGCGGAAAATTGTTTATCATTGTCCCTCACGAAACCGCAGCGGACGATCTTCTTTTGGACCTTTCTTCATCAGGGATTCCGTGCGTCAAGTTCCCATGGTGGGGAAGCGTTCCATACCGTGAGCTTACATCTCAAGCCGCTGTTTTCGGCGAAAGAGTCAAGGCGCTGTTTGACCTTGCAGAGAAAAAACCGGGTATTGTGATAATCAGCGAAAGAGCGCTTTTATCTTCGCTCCCTCCGCCGTCCTATTTAAAAAATCTTTATGTAACTCTTAATCCGGGAGGACAGATCGACACAAGCGCCCTTGCGAAAACCCTTGTATCTTACGGCTATACGCGCGTTCCAAGAGTTCAGGTACACGGCGAGTTTGCTCTGCGCGGTGAAGTATTAGATATTTTCATGGGAGGCGACGAGCAGGCAGTAAGGGTTCTTTTTGATTTTGATAAAGTTGAAACAATAAAACACTTTGATCCTGTCATGCAGGGTACAGGAAGCGCAAAACAGGATGAGCTGATTATAAGGCCGATGAAAGAAGTTGTCTGGACAGACGATAGAATTGAAGAGCTCGAAAAAAATCTTTTGTCATTTAAAGAGTTTAAAGACAGTAAAACCATAATCGATGATTTAATATTAAAAGGGTATACAAAGGGTGAGGAAATATTTTTTCCATTTGCCTTTAAAAAGGCCGGCAATATTCTTGATTACTTAAACGAGCTGGATACTCTTGTTTTAATTGACAGAGAGCGGCTTGAAAATATGCACGAAAGTCTTGTGCGCGAATACCAGGGAATGTATTCGAAAGCTGTTAGAGAAAAATGCGAATATCCTCTTCCTGAAAGACTGCTTCTGAATCATAACGATCTGCTTTCTGAACATACAAAAAAAAATCCGCGTATCATTTCTTTCAGGACAATCAGAGGAGAGCCGAAGCCGGGCGTTTGCCATATCGAACTTCCATGCGAGCCTGCGCGAAGTTTTTTTGGCAATCTTAATTATTTAAAAGACGAGTTTGCTTCCCTTATTGGAATCGGCTGGCAGATAACAGTAGCGGCGGAATCGGAAGTACAGGCTGACAGGCTAAAGGCGGTACTTGATCCTCACGATTCCTTATCTGTTATGGCTGTTCCCATGACCGCAGGTTTTTCTCTTCCTGACATTAAATTCATGCTTGTTCAGGAAAATGAAATTTTCGGAAGGAGAAAAAGAGCGCCGCATTCTTTAAAGACAGTAAAGTCGCGGCCTATTGATACATTTGTAGAAATAAATCCCGGCGATTACATCGTTCATGTGAATCACGGCATAGGTCTTTTTAAAGGAATAGAAAGGCTCACGTCTTTTGGACATGAAAGGGATTATATAAAAATAGAATACGCGGGCGAGGAAACTGTCTTCGTTCCTGTTGAACAGCTAAATCTTGTCCAGCGCTATATCGGTAACGAAGGACAGCCGCCGCGTCTGGATACTCTGGGTTCCAAGAGCTGGGAAAACCGCAAGAACAAAGTAAAAAGTTCTGTAGAAGACATCGCGGAAAAATTGATTGAACTCTACTCTAAAAGAAAACAGGCTCAAGGGTACGCGTTTCCAAAGGACAGCGAGTGGCAGACAATGTTCGAGGCTGCCTTCCCCTTTGAAGAAACAGAAGATCAGCTTAGGTGCATAGACGAGATTAAACATGACATGGAAAGCTCGTCTCCCATGGACAGGCTGGTCTGCGGAGATGTCGGTTACGGAAAAACAGAGGTTGCCCTTCGCGCGTGTTTTAAGGCAGTGATGGGAGGCAAGCAGAGTGCATTTTTAGCGCCTACGACAATACTCGCCGAGCAGCATTATGAAAATTTTTTGGAGAGGTTTTCCAATTTTCCGGTGAATGTCGCCATGCTCTCCCGTTTTGTAGACAGAAAGAAGACGCGAATAATTTTAGAGCAGGTAAAAAAAGGCGAGATTGATTTATTAATCGGCACACATAGAATTATACAGCGTGATGTGCAATTTAAAAACCTCGGTCTTATTGTAATTGACGAAGAGCAGCGTTTCGGCGTAAAAGACAAGGAACGCCTTAAAGAGCTAAAAACAAACGTAGACTGTTTAACGCTTTCCGCTACGCCCATCCCGCGCACTCTCCACATGAGCCTTGTAAAAATCCGAGACATGAGCCTTCTTGCGACAGCTCCGCCAGGAAGACATCCGATAGAAACGGTTGTTGACGAATACGATGATTATTTAATCGCTCAGGCGGTAAGACGCGAAGTTGAAAGGGGAGGGCAGGTTTTTTATCTTCATAACAGAATCAACACTCTGCGCGACACCCGCGTCAAACTGGAAAAACTTTTACCGGAACTTTTAATTGAAACAGCTCACGGGCAGATGGAAGCGCAGGACCTTGAAGACGTTATGCGCCGTTTTATACACGGCGGTTTTCATGTTCTTGTTTCTACAACAATTATAGAAAACGGGATTGATATCCCCAATGTCAACACAATTATTATAGATCGCGCGGACATGTACGGAGTCTCTCAGCTTTATCAGCTAAGGGGAAGGGTAGGAAGATCAGATAGAGTAGCGTACGCCTATCTTTTTTATCCCGAGCAAAAAGCGCTGACAGAAATTGCGATGAAAAGGCTTCAAACAATCTCAGATTTTACAGAACTTGGAAGCGGCTTTAAAATCGCCATGAAAGACATGGAAATCCGCGGAGCCGGAAACCTTTTAGGAAGAGAACAATCCGGGGATATTTATTCTGTCGGCTTCGATCTTTATGTAAAACTTCTTGAAGAAGCGGTAAGACGCTTGGAAGATTCAAATTACGAAGCAGAAACGGAAACGCTTTTAGAACTTGAATACTCAGGTTTTATTCCCGACACATATATTGATTCTCCCCAGGAAAAAATGGAAGTATACAAAATGATAGCCGCCATCCGCGAAAAAGACGATTTGGATAGAGCATACGAAGAACTGCTTGACCGCTTCGGCCCGCTTCCCGACGAAGCCGCCTCTCTTCTTGCGTTAGCTGAAATAAGAATCATTTGCCGCGACCTTGCAGTTTCTTCTTTGAAAGAAAGATCAGGCGTTGTCAGAATAGAATTCGCAAAAGTTTCGCGCATCAAAGTAGAAAAACTTATCCGTCTAATGCAGGAATCATCAGGCAAGGTAAAACTCGATCCTAAAAAGCCAAACATGATTTTGGTAACCACAGGAAATATTGGCCTTAAGGAAAAGAGCGAGTTTTTGAGAGAGAAATTGTCATCACTTTCATGAGATTGGAAGTGTATGCTTAAAGATGCCATGAAAGGCGTGAGCGCAAAGCCCCGCTGGCGCCGAATGGCAGAATTTAATTTATTAGTGCATAGCTCTTTCGCTTCGCGAGCGGCGTTAATAAGACTGCGTGAAAAACAGCCATATGTTGTCAGCGGGGCTTTGCGCCCACGCCGTTCTAGTAGATTTATTAGCGTACACTTCAGATATAAAAAAAAATGCAATTTTTTTTATTCTCAGTCTAGTTTTCTTCGAAAACTCAAATTACTGCGTAATTTGTGACTCAAAAGAAAAAAACAAAGTTTTTTTCTTTTGAGTCATGCGCCACGCATGCTCACACCATATATAGGTACGGAATTTTCACTCTCGAAAGTTCTGTCAGGGCTGTCTTTTGACGGTTCGGGATAAAAACAGTCACGGCTTATATAAAGACATCACACGTAGGCACAAAGGCACAGAGGAGGCTTAAACGAAATGAAAACTTTTACAAAATTTCTATTTTGGGCGAGGAACTTATTGTTTCCTTCGTCATGCGCTCTATGCGCGTGCGGTTTGGCTGGCGTAAAGGAAATACGTGAATCACTATGCGGGCAGTGTTCTCTTTCCATTGAGCCGATTAATGAACCAGTTTGCAATGTTTGCGGAAAGCCTCTTGTCTCTGAAATTAATATTTGTCTTCCCTGCAGAAACAGTGAAGAAGTAGGAAGGTCTTATGAACGTTTATGGGTGCTGTTCCCATATACAGGAAAATACAGGAAACTGCTTACTTCCTACAAATTTGCAAAAAACCTCTGTCTTGCGAATTTCTTTGCGGAAAAAATATTTGATTTAATTCAGAAAATTCCGGAATTAAAAGACGCTGTAGTTGTTCCTGTTCCGCCGCGTCCCGGGAAAATAAAGGAGACAGGATGGGATCAAGTTGAGTATCTTGTAAAAAAGCTTAAGAAAAATTTTAATTTTACCGTAAGCAAGTGTCTTAAGCGTCTTAAATCAAAAGCGCAAAAAAGCCTTAACAGAGCGGATCGTATGGAAAACCTTAAAGGGAAAATTTACTTTAACGGAAAAGTTTTGGAAACAGCGCTGCTCATTGATGATGTTATAACAACAGGTTCAACCATGGAAGTGTGCGCGCGTACTCTCAAAGAAGCAGGCGCGCAAAAGGTGTACGGGATTTGTCTGTTTTATGATTGATTTGGCTTTATTAAATTGCCGCAGCCTTTTTTGCCTGTAAGAGCGCCGTCTTTCATTATAAATACGCCTCTTACAATTGTCGCGGCAGGAAGCCCTTTTACTTCCATGCCGTCATAAGGGCTTGTCTTACTCTTCGAGTGAAGTTCGCTTGCCCGGATCACTTTCTTTTTGTTCATGTCTACGATTGTTATATCTGCGTCAGCGCCCGGAAGAAGATTTCCTTTCTGAGGATAGATACCCCATATTTTTGCGGGAGATTCGCTCGCAAGGCGCACGTAATCGCTGATTGTAATTTTTCCTTTATTCACTTCATTCAGCATAAGAGAGACAGAGGTTTCCGCTCCGCAAAGACCCGCAGGCGCGTCCCAGCCTGTTTTAGCTTTCTCGGCTTCTGTATGAGGAGCGTGATCGCTTGCAATCATGTCGATTGTGCCTTTGCAGACAGCTTCCCAAAGCGCTTCGCGGTGGCTTTCATCCCTTATAGGAGGATAAACCTTGTGAGTGTATTCTTCACAGTTAAATAAAAGATAATGAGGGCATGTTTCCGTTGTCAAGTTATAGCCTTTTTGCCTTGCTTCTTCAGCAAGAAGAGCTCCGTCTTCGGATGTAATATGGTGAAAATGAAACTTATAATCCATGGATTGCACATAACTTAAAATTGTCTGCATCGCGTTTAATTCAGATATTACAGGCCTTGCGTAATCAAGCCAGAAACCGTCGGGGGTTTCGGTTTCTTTTTTTGCAATCGAAGTAAAGCTTTCGTTTACTTGGTTTGTTTCAGCGTGAAAGCCTGTGCGTAATCCGAGAGAAACCGCTTTATCCATCTGCTGCGTTAATATTTCATGCGAAGGGCAGGCTATATCTCCTGTTGATGTGCCGAAAAACACTTTAAAGCCGGCGGCGCCTGCGTCTTTTAGTTTTTCCATTTCTTTTAAATTATCATTATTAAGAAGAGCAAAAAGAGCGAAATCTATATAAGAGCTTTCCTTCGCGATTTTTATTTTTTCATTGAAGAGTTCTTCAGTTGAAGTAACAGGATCTACATTCGGCATATCAAAGACAAGAGTAATTCCTCCGAAAGCGGCGGCAATGCTTCCTGTTTCAAAGTCTTCCTTGTACGTAAGGCCAGGCTCTCGAAAATGTACATGAGCGTCAATAATGCCTGGAAGAATATGTTTGCCGCTAGCGTCGTAAATTTCTTGCGCGCTGTCGCCTGAATCAATAACGCCGGTCTTTATTATTTTTCCGCCGCTTACGGCAACATCACCTGTAAAACATTCTTTCGGCGTGACAATGGTTCCGCCTCTTATAATTAAATCGTAATGCATTTTAAAGCGATGCTTCCGTTTAACCCGGCACTTTAACCGACATTAACATGCGATTTAAAGCGACAAGAGGATCTTCATACATTTCAAATCTGAAACGCATCTCGTAGTTTTTATCGGAAACAACGCGGATTGTTTTATTTATACAGTCTCTCACCTGATTGTTGCCTATATCGGGGAAATACTTTGCTTTTCTCGGAGTAAATGTAAGGGTGCTTCCGTCTCTTCGGATTTCGCCGATACCTGCCGGCATTGGAACAAGGAAGATGAGATAATCATCAGACTTGCTGCCGCCGACAGAAAGATTGTAGCCGGATTTTAATGAATGAATGTTGCGCTTGCCGATCGACGTATTTTGATCTGAAACAAAAAGATTTAATAGAAGCGGACCGGTTGGATTAATTGCAGGCAGCTCCTTCTTTAATTGATGATCATCGTAAGGAGTTGAGCGCCTTGTGCTTCCCGCGCTTGCCGCATAAGTTGCGAGGTCTTTGCTGTGATCTTTAAATCTTGTGTTATCTTCTTTAGAACCGGAAGACGCAACATCCGCCATTACGCGGTTAGGACTTGAACCAAGCCTGCGGGAAGACAGGAATAAAATAAGAAGCAGAAGTAAAAGAAGCGCAAGAATTATTCCAATGATTAAAGGAAGCGATGAAGAAAGCGAAAAAGAACTCTTGCTGTCCTGCCGGCTTGTAGTTTGCGACGATGTGCCTGTTCTGTCTGAAGACTGACCGGATGAGGTGTCTGCCTGACCGGAAGTTCTTGAAGTTTCCGAAGTATCCGAGCCTTGTGTGTTTGTTTCTGTTGTCAAAGGAGTAGAGACTAAACCGGAAGTTGAATTTTCGTTTGAAGAACTTTCTCCGGAAGTAATTTGAGATGTTGTTCCGCTGGAACCATTGCGGGAAGGTTCATTCTGCGTTGTTATGGAAGGAGAAGTATCTGACGCGCCGCGTGCGGCATCGCTTGTAGTACTGCGGGATGTATCGCTTGTAGTTGTAGTGCTGCGCTGGACGTCACTTGTTGTTGTGCCGCGTGAACTTGAGCCCGTTGTGTCTGCTGATACCGTGCCAGTTCTCCCGGCTGTGGAAGCAGTTGTTGTTGTTCTTATTTCTGAAGGACGTCCAGAAACCGGAAGATTTGTAAGAGGCTGCCCCGGCGTTACCTGAATATAATCAATGGTGTTTCTAGAACCAAGCCTCTGTCTTGAAGCGCTTACAAGGTTACCTGTATCTGAACTGCCTGTGGTGACAAGGATAATTTTTTTCGGGCGGCCGGGAAGAGTAGTAATGTACAGCTCCGCGAATGATAAAGCGGAACCGACATTGTTTCCGCTTTCTACAGGGTATTGAAGAAGCATACGCGCTATGATTGTTTCAACATCTCCGACTCCTGTTATGCGCCGTGCAACATCAAGCCTTGGATTTCCGGAAAATGGTATTAGGTGAAATGTATCGCCTACGCGAAGGAATTCCGTTAAAAAAGAGCCTGTTATATAATTGGTGACGTTATCGTAGGATGAACTCATGTTTGAAGACGTATCTAAAACCAGCAGGATATCATTTGGAGCTGCATTTTGACCATAAGCGCCGAAAAAGGCGGTTAAAACCAGTATTACTGCTAGAACGGTTTTTTTCATATTCTCCCCTTAATAATTCCTCTAATTCATCCTGTTAAATCTCAGCCGGTACTATTTCTTCTACCAGATAAGAAATCTTCTCCTTGTTATTATTGACGTATTCAAATTTTTCTCCGACCGTTTTGTTAAGTATAGCACGCCCGATAAGAGATTGATAGGAAAAAATATTGTTTTTTGGATCGGATTCCCACGGCCCAAGGATTGTAACTTCTTCTTTTTTTCCAAGCGTTTCGTTGAAAACAAATACTTTTGTGCCGAAAGATACTTTTGAAGTATTAATGGAATTAGGATCGTAGAGCTGAGCCTTCTCGATATCTTCTTTCAATTTTGAAACCTGGGAATTAAGCTGCTCCTGTCTTTCTTTCGCGGCCTTGTATTCTGCGTTTTCGCGAAGGTCGCCGAGAGACAGCGCGTATTCAATTTCCTTGGAATTCGCCGGCACTTCAAAATCCATGATGTGGGTAAGCTCTTTCTTCTTCTCTTCGTATTTGGCGCGCGTAACAATAAGGCCACGCAAAATTTTGACTTCTTTGTCTTCGAAGAATTTAAAGTTAGGAAATTTATCCAAAATTCTGAAACGAAGATTTAATTTATCCTGAGGATCCAGATTTTTAACGTCGTTTATGAATGTAAAAGTTCTTATAATCGCTTCCTCATCGGCGTTATCTATAAACGTCATCAAATCGCCGTCTTTAAAAAGAATATTATGAACCATCTTGTTAATTTTTCTGTTTTCTACAGTATCTTTTGAATTATCGATATCGCGGTATGTGACATCCATTATATTAATTAAAGTAATCAGCTGTTTTTCAACGCCGATATCTGCGGATTTAAACCAGTCTTTGCCTCTTGCGTTCTTGTAAAGCCACACAACAGCTTCGCGGTAATCGCGGTGGCGGTCAAAACAATCTGCGCATAACGCCGAAAGTTTATCTGCAAACCCTTCTTCTTCAAGCTGTTCAGGAATGGACGCTATCTGGGAATACGGGAAAAGTTTGATGTAAATATCCGGCCAGCTGCTGATGTGTTGTTTTACATTACTAAGAAAATCCATTTTTAATTTTCCGTCTTTAAGATTTTTAAAAAGGGCCGGAACGTCCTTAATGTTAGAAAAAACATCTGCAAAACTTACCGTAATTGCCGATTTTAAATGTTGATAATTTTTATGGGAAGCAAGCTCGTTTATTAAAAGAAATGTACAAAGAGCGTATTCGGCGTTAAGATTCGCGGATTCGGCCGTTCTTCTGGAGGAATCCTGCGTCTCCCGCGATGCTTTAAGGAAAGAGGTAAAATAAGAAAACATTTCTGTAAAATATTCCGAGTCGGCGGACGTTTTTTTATTGTTTACATAGTCCCTTATAGCGGAAACCTTGTCATAAAAATTACGCTGAGCCGAAAATTCATTGTAGAGTTTTTCCGTAACGCTTACGGGTCTGTCGCGGACAATAAAAATATCGCTGTTTTCCGCGCTTACGCCGAAGTCCGGATTTGTTTTTAAAATATCGCGCGCTTTTGAACTCCATGTTGTCCATTCGCCTGCGGATAGAAGAGCGGGAGAGAGTTCCGTTTTGATTTTTTTAATATCGCACGCGTTTCCAAAACTTTTAATAATTGTCTTTAAAGTCCAGATTATATTTTCATCGCTGTCTTTAATTTTTTCACGTAACTCGTCTTTTTTCTTTGTGGCTTTATACACCCAGATATGCTCTTTGGAAAGAGTTTGAAGCGCGTCCACCGCCATCTTTAAGGACATAACATGTCCTCTTTTTTTGGAGAAATCAATTTTAATTTCATCGCCTACTATGCTTGCGATTCGTCCGACTCCCCATGTGCGGTGAAAAACAAAGTTGCCCTTGTCAAAAGCGATGTGTTTTTCAAAATCCGCAATCGCCTGATGAACAGCGCGGTAATTCTGCGAAAGATTTGAAATGCGGATATATTCTTCAAGCTGGCTGTGAAATGAATATTTCTTTTTGAAACATTCTATTATTTCCCTTCTGCCGTGCATGTCTTTTTCGTCATACTCAAGAATGATTTTTAAAATAACAATCGCAATGTCAATATCAATATCTTTATACTTGGCATAAAGTTCGTTTAATAAAATTACGGCCTTGTCGTCGCTGACATTCTTCGCGATTTTCTTCTGAATGTGAATAAAAAAGTCGATGTCTTCCGAGTAAATACTTATTAATTTTTCCCAGATTTCCTTGATACTGGCGAAGTTTCCTTTATTTATATAACGGTGCAGCGCTTTCTTGTAAAAATCGATCGATTCTTCTTTATTTTTTTGTTTTTCATAATGCTCGGCAAGCGATTTGGCGATATCAGCTTCATCAAAATCAACTTTTACAAGTCTTTCCCAGATATTTAAAACCTTGTCTTCTTCGTTGTCATTTTTATAACAATCCGCAAGAGTGCGAAGCGCGTATTTTGATTCTCCGTGATCCAGAATCCTTTCGCACAGGTATTTAACAATTCCCCATTTATGATTATCCAAAAAAATCGACACAAGATTTATCATCGCTGAATCGTCAATTATCTGGCGGGATAACGCGATCATGCCGGAAAGGTAAAGCGCGATGATGCTGTTTCTTGTGTGGGAAAGATGATCGTCGCAGTTCTTTTTTAATTCATCAATGACTTTCTCTTCGCGCGCGTTTTTAAGAATATCATCAAGTTCCATGAACTGGTTAGTCGAATAATTACCGAGACTCGCTCTTGTCCATTTTTCTTCATTCAACGTTTCCTGTAAATTCTTCAACAGTGTCTGAGCGCCCTCTGTTTGCGTTGCTGCTGTTTCGACATTACTCATAAATATTTACTCCTCATTCATCTCACCCGGCATACATTCCGTAAATAGCCGGATCCGTACATTTTATATTCAGCAAGGTTTCTTCGATTAGCGATCGATCCTCGCCCTTTGATTCATAATAATCAATAAGCCAAAAATACTGATTTAAAAGACGCGGCTTTAAAATCACCTGACGCGCCGGATTAGAATCAAATTCGGCTTTCAGGGAAAAAATTGACTGCTTAAGCCTGCCTGCTTCCATTTGTTTTAATTCGCGTTTTACGGAAAACACCCCCCATAAATAACCGTAAACCGGTATCCACTCCAAAAGCTCCTCGCCCTTGAATCCCAATTCAATAACCTTGTCGCGCAGTTTCAGAATAAGCGCGGATTCCAGGAATCTTAAATCGATTTTTGACGGATCGATAAAAAACGCTTCCCTGAAAAGCGCTTTAGCTGCCTTTGTCTGCGCTAAAAGAGCGTTTATGTCGGCAGTTTCAGCTAATATCTCCGCGTCCTCTCTTTTTATATGAACAGCCTGTTCAAGATAATTAAGAGCTTCATCATAATTGCCGATCCCTTTGCAGCACCTGCCTACCAAAAGTAAAAGCCCGGGATCATGCTGATTCGCGGGGCTTCCAAGCAATCCCCCAAGAAAAAAAAGCGCTCTTGAATAAACAAAATACCGCACCGCGTACTGGCACTGCTCGTATATCCTGTCGAATTGTCCCAAAAAAACATGATACTGTTTTATAAGAGAAATCAGAAAAGAGCCCTTCTCGTAGGGATTTTTTATTTCATCAATCCTCCTGGTATGTTCAAGCCACCAATTAACGCATTTAAGCGCGTGCTTGATTTCTTCGTTTTCAAAATCATTATCGAGAGCCTGTTCCATCAAGAGCAAAGCAGCATCAACATCAGAGGCTTTTAACTTGTCATAAGCCTTTTTTATCAAGCCCGCGCTCTCTGGAAGCGTATCCCGCCCATTTTCCATTTTTCTTGTTTCAGTATACCATTTTTTCATGGTTTGACAATAGTGTAAGGGAAATGTATGATGTAAAAAATGAACAAAGTTATTGTTTCACCATCGATTTTATCAGCTGATTTTGCCGATTTCGGGGGCGCTGTTTCCCAGATTGAGGCTTCCGGCGCAGGCTGGATTCATATGGACGTAATGGACGGCTCTTTTGTGCCGAATCTGACTTTCGGCCCCCAGCTTGTGCGCGCTTTACGCCCAAGAACATCCTTAATTTTAGATGTACACCTGATGGTAGTAAACCCCGGACGCTTTATCAGGGAATTTACGGATGCAGGAGCCGATGCAATAACGTTTCATTACGAAGCGGAAGTGCATTCTCAGAAATATTTGTCGGAAATTCGCGAACTTGGATTGAAAGCAGGCATCTCCATTGCGCCTTCAACGCCTTGTTCCGTGCTTGAAGAAGTTCTCCCCTATATCGATATTGCCCTTATAATGACTGTTAATCCCGGGTTTGGCGGTCAAAAACTAATCCCTGAGTGCCTTGAAAAAGTGGAAAAACTTGCCAAAATCAGGAAGAGCGCAGGGCTTAATTTTAGAATTTCAGTTGACGGCGGCATTAACGAACAGACCGCCGAAAAAGCCAAAAAAGCAGGCGCTGACGTGCTTGTTATGGGCTCGGCCTTTTTTGGAGACAGCGACAAAAAAGCGCTTGTAAACAGACTTCAGAATTAGAGCCCGTAAAACACAAATTTACGCGGAATAAATCCGTATTACGACGTTTTATTTGTATTTTTTATTTCAATTTGCTATAATAAGAGTATGAGGCGAAATAGACGCTTATTTTGGCTTATATTCTCAATTTTCTTCTTCTTTTTCACAGGTTTTTTACCGGCTCAGGAGAACGGAGACTCTCCGTTTACGCGCCGTTTCCAGAACGGAGCTCAATTGTACAATCTGTCGCGTTTTCAGGAAGCCGCTATTGAATTCCGCCGCGCCCAGGAAATTGCGTCGACCACCAATGACTGGTCAAAAGCGTTATATTGGGTTATTTTGAGCGAGCTTGCTTATTCGGATTACGGATCGGCTTTAAAGGATATGGAAGAACTGCAAAGAAGGACTCCGGCGTCAAATTATACAAGGGATATGCTTTACCATAAGGCGAGAGTTTATCTAAATCAGGGTTTTTATGAAGACGCTCTTGCGTTGTTCAATCAATATATCAATTCGACGTACGACTCCGATCGCGAATCGGCGGATCGAAGAGCGGCCGCTTTTTTCTGGATGGGCGAATGTCTTTACGCAATAGGACAGTTTGAAGAAGCTGAAAAATTTTACGCGTGGGTTATAGGAAGATATCCCGGAAGCCCGAAAATCGAAGCGGCTTCTTACCGCATAGATTTAATTAAACAAAAGAAAATAGAAGCCGAGCTTTTGGCGCTTTTACAGTGGAGCCATGAAGAATCTTTAAGGACAAGTGAAGATTATCAAAGGGTAATAAGGACATACGAGAATACTCTTAATTCATATCAGAGACGAATTGCAGAATTGACAAGCGCCTCAAACATTCAGGAAGTCATCAATGTTGAAGCGCCCGGTGTAAATCCTTTGGAAGAGCCCGAGAGTGAACTTCATTTGCCAGAGACAGACGGCAGTGTAAGCAGTATTGAATAAGCTATGAAAGTTGATCCCATTCTAAACAAAGCGGTTTCTCTGGCAAAAAAGCGAAATTTCGACGCTGCGTTAAAAATATTAAAGGACGAAGAAGACAGGTATTACGGTTCGTTTAAATTTTATTATCTTTACGGACTTTTCTGTCTTTACTCGGGCAATTTTGTCGAAGCTAAAGAAAATTTTGACATGGCCAAAAAAATAAAAATGAAGGACACGTCTACCATGCTGGGACAGGCTGTTCTTCATTTAAGAAAAATAAACACAAGCCAGGCTGTTGATTATTATCTTGACATACTTGAGCTTGATCCGAATAATAAAATCGCCAAAAAAGCTCTTTTTACCATTCGCAAAAACTCGGCTTCCGAAGCGCTTTCCGACTGGATGTCAGATAACCTTAGCAAATTATTTCCTCCCATTCCTTCTCCCGCGCTTGAACCGGCGGCCGTTGTAAAAGGCGCGCTTTTTATATCCGCGGCCGTTATTTTAACATTAATTGTGCTTTTAAATTTTAAAGTCTTGTCAAGCCCGTTCAAGAAACAGAATTTGCGCGTAACAACGGATTTTGCTCTTTCAAATCAGGAAAGAAATGAACCTGTAGAGACAGGCGGCTCCTATATGTATATTCTTACGCGTGACAACGCGGTTAAATTATATGAAGAAGCTCTCTCTCTTTTTTCTGAATTCCGGGATGAAAAAGCGAAAATAAATATTAATAGAATTTTAGAATCCAACGCTGCGGAAGCCGTTAAAAACAGATCGCGTTTAATGCTGGAAAGTATGAATGTCCCGGGTTTTGATAATTTTAAAAAAGACGATAATGTTTCGTATTCAAACGTAATAACAGAGCCGGTTTTGTACAGGGATGTGCATGTAATATGGCGCGGCATGGCGTCCAATTATGAACTGACAGATGAAAAAACAAGTTTCCATTTACTTGTTGGCTACGATACGCGAAGAACGCTTGAAGGAATTGTTCCGGTTGTATTCAGAAGACCTGTAAGCATTGACGTAGAACGTCCCCTTGAAGTTCTTGGAAAAATTACAGTAACAGAAACAATGGGCATAACGCTGGAAGGGGCAGCGATACATCAGTCAGGAAGACTGGAAAATTAAACAAGAAGAGTTCACACTAAGACACAGAGACACAGAGGAAGTAAAACAAAAGTGAAAGCAGTAGTTCAGCGTGTTAGTAACGCCTCGGTTAGTGTTGATGGAACTGTAAAGGGAAAGATTGACGACGGACTTTTAGTTTATCTTGGCGTTGCGCATAACGACAGCGAATCTGATGCGGAAAAACTCGCAGAAAAAATAACTTACCTTCGTATTTTTAACGACAAAGACGGTAAAATGAATCTCTCATTAAAAGATTTGACAGAAAGCGAAATAGAAAAAAATGTCAATTCAATTATTGGCATGCTCGCAATATCACAATTTACGCTGCTCGCCGATTCAAGAAAGGGCAGGCGTCCTTCTTACACCGAAGCAGCGCCGCTAGAAAAAGCAAATAAACTTTATGAATATTTCATGGAAACTGTAAGAAAACACGGCATTATCTGTGAAAAAGGCGAGTTTCAGGCGCATATGAAGGTAACGTACACCAATGACGGGCCTGTTACGATTGTTTTGGATACAGCGCAGTGCTGAAGTGTATGTCTGCTTAAAGATGCCATAAAGGCGCAAACGCAAAAGCCTGCTGGCGCACTTTTGAAGCGTATGCTTAAATATGCCACAAAGGCGTGAGCGCAAAGCCCTGACGGCTAAGATGGCTGGGTTTAATAAAAGTGTGCCTTGCTCCTTCGCTTCGCGAGCGGCATTAATAAGACTGCGTGAAAAGCAGCCATAGACGCCATCAGGGCTTTGCGCTCACGCCGTTCTGGTAAATTTATTAGCGTACACTTCAGAAGATATGAAGGTGGGATTTGCGATCCGCGGTGTTCACGCTATATGTGGTATACAGTTGCAGCTAACGACACCAGACGTTTTCGGTGCCTGTCACAATTCGCCATAAAAAAAAGCGTGGTTCGCAAGCCACGCTATATATAGTACCGTTATGTGCAATGGTACACTAGACGTTTTCAGTGCCTGTCACTCTGCGTTGCCGACCCCTTCGCCATACGAATATTGCTGGCCGGTTGGAGTTGAGTCAACAGATTACCGGCTGGTGCGACTTCGTCTATTCCACGGCCATCACTTGGGTGTAGCCTGGGCAATCGACCCACCAACCAGCCTATATCTGTAGCAGTGGCGTCCGGGTCAACACCAAGGATTTTGAGGGTTTTATTCCATGTGTAATTAGTATTTAGGGCATTTGTACCCGAAGACTGGGAGACACACAACTTATCAATCTCTTCCATAACAGCATCATAATACCCAGATTGTTGCTCAAGATTTGCCTTTATCTGACTAAAAATTGATATAATATCCGCAACGCCTTTACTCAATTCGGCGTCGGTATAATTAGTCTTTTTGCCATATCTGTTGATTTCTTTCGGGAAAGTGGCCTTTTGTTCTGCCGTTCTATAATCTTGCAATCCGCATTTGTCTGCACCGGTTCTATCACTGCCAAGGCAGGCTGATTCATCAATACCCAAGTGATTCGATGTCGGATGGGCGATGAGTTTCATGGCATTTGCAATCGCGTCATTTGCAGAAATCGTCCAAACTCCACCGGATGGATTTTGAGTGCCAGATTGCGCAATACGAATTTCTTTCGAAACCGTCGCCAAGAATTTCGCCTTGTCGTCAGAATCCGTTATCGTATTCGCAAAGGTATCAATGATTGTGCTGACAGCAGTGGGCAATGCCGCAAATTCTGCACCAACGCGATAAATCGATTTCGGGAATGTTGTTCCTTTGGCATAATTATGATAACCAGTGCAGTCGCCTGTGTCTTTTATGCAGTCTTCGCCGATTCCCAAATGTCCGTTTCCATCATTGTCGGTGTCCGGGCAGTATATAGGTTGTGGTCCCTGTTCTTTCGTGTCAGATAGCTATGATTTGAATAACAAGGAAATACTGGTACTCTGATCTGACGGGGTCAGAGAGCCGGCAGCAGGTTGAAGCGTGCCGTGAGGATGCACGTTATACGTTGTGATCCTCGAGTGTC
>Ga0209755_10002996_pt1 | contig 21891 bp, 13 predicted proteins | sample TergutCo191P1_FD_187301 | JGI IMG/M metagenome (GOLD analysis project Ga0209755, IMG submission 187301) | Cornitermes sp. P1 segment gut microbial communities from Petit-Saut dam, French Guiana - Co191P1 (SPAdes) (version 2) | ecosystem: Host-associated > Arthropoda: Insects > Digestive system... | reverse complement strand
TTAAATCCAATCTGCCATTTGCTGGCATTATTAGGAGCTCACCATATTCTCCACGTTAGCAGGATAAGGGCTGAAGATTCAGTTCCCACATCACAGAAGAGACACTGCAGCTTTCTTGCAATGAACAATCTATTAACCTTTCAAAGACCTGTGTTTCTGTGAGCGAGTGCTTGTAGGAAAACATCTCTAGAAATTTATTTTATGTATTTAGGCAACAAGGAAATTTACTGCCTGTTTAAGATGTATTGCATAATGTCTGTTTTATTTTCTACAAAATGTCATTTATTTCATAAGTTTCTTCTTTTGCTCAAATAAAATGTTTTTTTTATAAACTGAGCACTAAAATTCAAATATCCACCGTGGTAGGATAAAAGTTAATATAGTTCAGGAAAGTAGTCCCTATTTTTTCTTTGGATAGAATGAAATCCATTAACACACTCCAAATAAATTTCAGAGGTTATAATTTTAAAGCACTTGGTATTTATAGTTACCACTTTGCTTGATTGTCTGAATTTTCATGATTTATGCTATGTTATTATCACAATTCTTATTTATTGCATATAATTTGATGCGTATTTAAAAGTAGAGATTTTTAAGTCAGTCTGAGGTTGCATTCTGTCATTCTGTGAAAACTATGCCAGGGAAGATAAAAGAGGCTGCACTGTATATTTTAAATGTTTAAATTTTCCATTGTGGGCTGGGTAGCTCAGTCGGTATAGCGACTGACTACGGGCTGGATGGTCTGGGATCGAATCCCAGTGGGGACAAGATTTTCCGCCCATCCAGACCAGCCCTGGGGCCCACCCAGCCTCCTGTAAAATGGGTACCGGGTATTTCCCAGGGGTAAAGTGCGGCCGGAGCGTGTTGCTGACCACTCACCCTCTTTTAGTGCTGCAGTCATGGAAGAATAGAGCTATACCTCTACACACCCTCTGAGCCACACTGGGCCTGTAACGGGATCACTTTTTTTAAAATTTTCCATTATCCTAACATTGCCACCAATTTAGCTATTACTGCAGTAATGGTCCTGACTCATGTTTAGCAGATTGTCTGGTTGTTGTATCAGCCATGGAAGAGCTAGTGTGAATGAATTTATGGTTTTTCTTTTAGTCTGTCCATGCATGCAGTGAGATAATGTCTTTTAGTTGGCTATGACTACTCCCTCCAATGACCCGTGTAAGTTATCATTCACCCACATTTTAATTTATATGTGACTACAGGCAGTTTTGTACACAAATTTTGTTGTTATTATAAATTTAGGCAAAATAATTCACTTAAACATGTTTTTTTTTTGGTATAATTATTCTGCTTTTAAATAAATTTTGCCCATAAATCTAACAGATTTTGTGACTTCATTAGAATGAAGTGTTTGTGATTGTGGATTGTGGCTTAAACCTTTCTTTTACCACTTGTTTCAGAATGATACTTATATCATATGTAGAATTATTGAGGCTTTGACGTTTAACCCTTTAAAGATGTAGCGCAGACCCTTTATTTAAAGACCCAGCCCGTACTACACTTTAAACACTTTTCATCTCGGTTATAAAAACCAATCAGTTTATGCTGTAAGTGGCACAAGTTGCTGTTTGTTCTCAGATAAATACAAAACATATAAATACAGTGTGGGCAGAGCGTACAGTTGTTGAATGTTAAACTGGTGATGCATCACGTGACCAATAGGCTTTAAAAGGTTAATATTAATCAGTAATATTTATATTTATACAGATTTACTTCGTATTCCTAAAGAACACACTATCTTGTCATTAGAAAGACCAGCCAGGTAATGTTGTACAGGGAAATAATTTGTATTTGATTGTAACAGTTCTTTGAAACACTCATAGACTCAGTGACCAGAATGGAGAGTTTTTTAATGGTAAACCTGGTGATGCATACAGTAACTAATCAACTCCTTAAACTCTAAAGGGTAAATTCCTATTCTTATATTGCCCCAGATGCAATTAATGATCTGCTTGTTAATCTCGGTTCATGTTGGAGTGAAAGTACCTTGAATAGACACCCTCTTCTGAACTTCGTCTGACATTTCTCCCCATTTTTAACTTCTCCTTTGGCTTAGTCAGTGCCCTACTGAAGTGCTGTTATTCCTCAATAAATGTCACTCATTTCCCACTTCCTGATTTTGTTGTTGTTCTTGTTTGGTGTATCTGTCAATGTAGTGTTTATGTGTTTCTTCAGTGTTGCTGTCAGTGGCCCATACTGTGTAGTATCATGTGGTAAGTGGATTTGTAAGTAAGACCAGAAAGGAGTGTTATAATCATGCTCTGAATTAAGGTTCTGTCCTGTCATTTTCCTGGTGGGACTGAGGAAAACCGTGAAAATGCATACTCTTTATGGCCAAGGTTCAAACTGAGCATCTCCTACTACAAGGCAGAATCAGTATCTCGTGCACAAACTTTGTCACTGAAAGGATAATAAAAGTTGGCTATGTATGTGGGCTGAATGAAAAGTTTTAAGAATTCTTCTGTTTCTCTTTCCCCGTATTAGACGTGGCAATGCTGTACTAGGTTTTGTGAAGGTCATACATTGACATGTCTGAACCTGCAGTTGGACAGCTGTGGCCTTGAATATTTGGTCACAGCGAGTGGAAGCACCTAGTATGTTTTGTCATGGCGGATGAGGAAGACGTCTGTGTGAAAATGCGGCAGAGGTTTGTGATTGAATTTTGTGTTAAATTTGGGAAGAGCGGTAATGAAACACTTGAAATGTTACGGCAAGCATATGGTGGTGAAACACTTAGCCGTGCTGCAGTATTTCAGTGGTGGAGGCTCTTCAAAGACAGTAACACACGAGTTATCGACAAAGCATTTTCTGGCAGGCCATCCACTGCTGTTACAGATGTCAATATTGCCAAGGCTACGGAGTTGTTGGAAAATGACCGAAGGCTAACCTTACATGAACTTTCGGCTTCACTGAACATCTCCTTCGAACGCACTCAACACATGTGACAGAGATACTGCAAATGTGTTGTGTGTGTGCCAGGTTGGTACCCAGAAATCTCACAGAAGAACAGATGCAACGACAAATTCGGGTGTGCATGAACACTGTTCAAATGTCTGAGATGATTCCGAACTTCTTAACCTCGATTGTGACATGTGACGAATCATGGATTCATCATTATGACCCATTATCAAAACAACAGTTAGGTGTGTGGAAACCCTCGAATTCGCCACCACCCAAAAAATTCCGTTCATCTCTCTCGGAGGGTAAAGTCATGCTTCTGCTGCTCTTTGATGTACACGGGATGATCTTACAGCACTGGGATCCCCGTGGGCAGACAGTGAATGGCGACTATTATGCAAACGTCCTGAAAACCCATTTGCATGGAGCCATGGGGAAGAAAAGCACGGATTTGCTCAAGAAACAGTTGTTTTTGCTCCAGGATAATGCCCATCCACATATTGCTGCTGTGGCATTGGCAGCGCTGGCTGAAATTGATGGGACAGCTCTAAAACATCCTCCATATAGCCCGGACTTAGCGCCATGTGATTTCTGGGCATTCCCAACACTGAAAAGACAACTGCACGGAAAGAGGTTCTCTTCAGATGATGAAGTGAGAAACACCACGGGCACAGTGCTAAAAGGGATGTCGCAAAACAATCTATTTCATATGTTTGAATTGTTTATAAAACGCTGTAAAAAATGTGTTCAATTTGAAGGATGCTACTTTGAAAAAGAAAAAATTGTAGGGCCTGTAGAGTCATCTGATTCTGAATAAAAAAATCAGTCTTGAAACTTTCCAATCAGCCTTCATACATATAAAGTAAGGTTCATATTGTTTATATCCATTTTTACTGCTATCGATGTCACTTTTGTGGTGAATGAACACTACATTTTTTACTCCCCCTCATAATATAGTCTTGTAAAGTAATGAGTGGTCAACACATCTAGCATCATAATTGTCCTTTAGAGCTTACTGGCACATGAATTGGTTAATACAAATGTTATGATGAAGAGTTATACCTGCATAACATCAAGAGCAACACAACTGGTGGTACTGAATTTGGATTTTAAGTGAAACATAATTGCAGGTATTAGAGATAGCACATGCATTTTGTGTTGCCACTGCTAGGTTTTACCAGATTAAATTATGGAAGAAATTCTGACATCAGAAAAATATGTAAGGTTAAAAATGTGCCAAAATTGATACAAAAATATAAAAAAAACTGTAAAAATCATTTGTAAAGAATGGAAAAAATCTACCTTTTGCATTTGACATTTTTGTTGCCTGCTGAGATATTGGGGCTTCAGAAGATGGATGAACCAAGACCATATCTGGATTTGTGAGATCTAGTCTTAATGATATAGCCCTACTTCATGAGTCATGATAAAAAGAATGAACTTGTAATGCATGTGCCAGAAACAAAATTAAATTTCTCTGTCATGTATATATTGTGCTGTCTTTTCAGGCTGTTGGCTGTGCTCTGTATGTGTTGGGATTTGGGGAGTCTGTGGCTAGTTTAGTTGGCTGGAACTCGCCATGGGCAGAACGAGGTTTTGCTAGTGCTGCAGTGCTGTTGCTTGGCTTGATCAACATTGCAGGTGTCAAGTGGGTTGTGAAGCTGCAGTTCATTTTATTGCTTATCCTCCTTTTGGCTGGATTAGACTTTGTTGTTGGCAGTTTCATTCACACTGATAAAGGTGAGGCACTTGATGTGACATTTCAGTTTGTGGGTATATTTTATGTTTTTGCCATGTTATGTATGCCAGTAATAGCACTTCCTGTAAATGTACTTCATTTGCTAGCATGTAGGTCACACTTGTCAGAAACTAGGAGAGTTACTTATACCTAATATGATTTACTGTTTTTCACAAAATTTCTAGAATGTGTAACATCTACTTTTTATGAGGCCTCGTTGCTGGTGTCCTGTTTATTCACATGAGCAAACTAACCAAACAACCAACTAAGTTCATAAATCACGGTATATAGTAACTGTTGTGCTTCTTAATGTTTCTAACACATGCTGAGAAAACAACAGAGAGATCTGCGTACTACTGGGATATTACTCAGTGTAGAGTGGTAATTCCATACTGACATTATGGGAAAACCTATCTTCAAAGGTCAACAAGTTCAAGAAAAGCAGTAAGACTGAGAAGTTTAGGGAGAGGAGCTTCATATTCTGTACTACCCGACTGACTGACCATGTAACTCAGTGGAGCAAAGTTGTTCTTAAGATGTTAATATTTCCTCATCTGGTCCAAAAATTTCCTCATTTTATGAAACCTGAAGTTTCACTGGGCTCTATTTTGAGCCATTTGAATCTGGTATACACCTTAATGTCCTGTTTAAGTAAGATTAAGTTAATTTCCACCCTCACATTTATTCTTAGGTCTTTCAATTGGTCTGTTTGTTCCAGATTTTCAGTAGGTTTTCAAACAAAACTTTGGTGGTACAAACTTCTAGATCTGTAGAACTAGTAGTTTTTGCTGTAGGAGAGAAGGCTGTATGAGTGCTTAAAACTTGTTGCTGTACTTTTTCCATTATCCCAAGATAAAATGTGGCTGTTAGCCCTGTGGTACCTGGGATATAAAATTTTGTGTTGTCTAATTACAGTTATCAATAACATTGTTACATGTCTTCATTTAAAAATTTCAGACAATGGTTTCACTGGGTGGATGTCCGAAAATTTTGTTAATAACACGTTTCCTGATTTCCAAGAAGACAACAACTGGTTCACTGTGTTTGGAGTGTTTTTCCCAACTATAACTGGTGTTATGGCTGGTATCAACATGAGTGGAGACTTGCGAAACCCATCTAGGGACATTCCAAATGGCACTTTGGCAGCTATTGGAACAGGGTGGGTGTATACAGAACAGAATATGAAAGTAGTGTTACATGTCGCCTCTCTTGCCTGCGTCCTTATGCCACATTTCATATGCTGGCTTGGTTGCTGTATCTGTTTTTGAAATTGTTTTCCTTTTCTCATGTAAGTGGTAAACTAAAGTTTATGCCCTTTCTTTTTAAATGTTGGTCAGTAAACCAAATGAACTTCAAGAGATTTTTCAGTCCTGTCAGATAAATTGCAGAATACTCCTACACAGTAACTGCTCCATCTCTTATTCTTTCTAATTCACTTGTCATAATCATCTTGGAGTTGAATGAAGGGCAAGTAACCTTTATGTCTGATACATTGTCATTAAATAATATTGAATTAGTTGCTTATCTTGCTTGATGTAATGTACTGTGGTGGACTCAGACTGGCTTTGAACTTGATGGTGGTTTGGTAGGGAGTTAGAACACTAGCAGTTCAGGACCGGTAACTGATATATTCCAGTTAAAATACAGTGGGCTTAAGTGCAGTTGTGTTTTGTATGCATGACTTAATAATATGGTTGTCATGTTCTGTTTGGTTGTAGCTTTGCGTAAATTTGACTTCAGGCTTGTTATAAACTGAAAATACAAGAAATTGTAACCAGCAGGTCAATTTTGAAACCTGAACATGTCAATTTTATTTTTTATGTTGGCTTACAAATTGAGGTAGATGTGTACATCCTCTGGCTTTGGAAATCAATCAGCCCAGCGGAATGCTGTAATTTATTTTTGGTGACCCCAATCTTGCAATAAAAGAATATCTTGAGGGAGGTCACTATGAAACCTTCCCTTGGACGAATTATAACTGGAAGAAGGGTCTAGTGTGGGATTTCACAAAAACACCACAACATGTCCCTACTGCTTCAAAGCAGCAGGGACATGTCGGGCAGGGACACGGCAGCCGTCTTCTAGCCGTAATTCGTCCAGTGGAAGGTTTTATAGTAACCTGCCTCAAGATATTCGTTTATTGTGAGATTGGGGTCGCTGAACATAAATTAGACCATTCCACTGGGTTGTTTGGTGTGGTCAGTTTTGTTAATTTTTGGAAAGTTAAATATGACCTATTGGGGACATCAAAATTCACATTTTGACCAATGAAAATATTTCAACATCTGGAGGGAAGATATCTTTATAGTGCAGACCAAGGACATGAGCTCAAATGCAGGGACTGTGTTTTGGTATGTTGGTATCAATTGTTGCCTAATTGTCTTACAAAAAATTTGATCTCCCACAACAAAATTTATAGTCCAATTTGAGATATTAATACATGAATGTATCGTGAGGTGTTTTATTATATTCCATAGGCATACTTGATGATAGTGAATTTCAAATTAGTTAAACAAAAACCTCACTATGAATTTAAAACTTAAACGATGCAATTATGATACTAAAATGATTTCTTTAACTTGCCTGCCCTGCTGAACCATAAATGTCAGCACAGTATGTTGAATTCATGACACCACTTGCTTACCAAAATTCACGTGAAACTTGTTTCTTTGGGGACGCATCGGTGAAGTGAATACTTGTGCTGGGATAACTCCATGTAATATTTCCATAGGAGGTAAGGTCTTACTTCTTCAACTCTCTGCCCCATGCAAACAAGATGAATGGTAACACGGTAGTGATAATGATAGAGACACGTGTTTTTGGCACAGCCTGTTATGATTTCTCTGAAGGCTAGCTTGGAGATAAAGTAAAACAACCCACACTGTCAAGTTCAGAGTTGATCTTTATCTGTAAATCAAACTATACACTCTTACAAAAAAATCTCTGCATATATCATTACTTCATATTTTCTTCTTTCCATTATGCTACTTGTAAATGATTTCTGCTTCCCTTTTTATACTGAAGATTTGGTACAACAATTAAAAGAAGTATTTTTTTAATAGACAGTTGTGATCAATTCATTTGTCATCAAAACAAGTGATAGTAGTACTCTTGTGTACTGTGTGAAGTTTATTATATATGACATGTGTCCCTTTATTTTCAGAACTTTTTTGTATCTGGTCTTTGTGCTTGTTCTTGGTTCGACATGTGAACGTGAAACACTTCTAACTGACTTCATGATAGCTGCCACAGTGTCTGCAGTTCGTAAGTACCATAGGTTCATATGTTTCACCTTCTTACAAGAACATAGCAGTTGAGGGGGTAGCACTCCAGCTTCATGTTTGGAAAGTCCCAAGTTCAAATATCAGCTGAGAGACACGTTGTCCTCACTGACATTTGTCATGGTTCCTGTCCATCAGGCAAATATTTAATAGTGGCTCAAAATAGGCCACAACCTCTTCCTTCAATATTTGCTTATTTTCCTGTCATTTGACTCTGTATATGGTCTGAGCTACACAACATGTGACTAGCTTAACTGTATATTGATAAGTAGAGCAGGCTGTCTCATGTGTTCTGTAGATTTGACTTTCAGTTTTTCAAGAAATTTCATGGCCCATAAGTCAGTCAAGTGGTTAGTCAAATGTACAGTAAAATATATTGTAAATTTCTTTATTATTTACTGAATTTACAAAAATTGCACAAAGTGAGAGCTGGAGTAACTGAATTAGAAACAGTGGGTGCAGGCCAGTCATTGCAGTGTTAACACATTTAAACTTGAACATACCTGTCTTTGGTTAACTGAATTTGGGCCACTCTGTGGGTGTGTTATATTTAACTGAATACTAGATAACCTACTGCATGTTGCTAGAAAGTGGTTAGTACTTCTGTTCTGTATTTTGGAGGTCTGAGTTTCAAGACCTGTGACACAGTCCAGCTCATCCAGCTTCCTTTTGTATACTTGAGAGTTATTTCTTGCAGTTGTCCTCCTGATGTATTTAGTCACATCAAAAGTAATTGAAAATTATGTAATTTTGCACTATTTACTTTTAATAATGATTGATATGTTTTTGGTTTTGGTATTTCCTTACACAGCTGTCCATAGTTCTGTTTCATCCTCACTTCTACACAGGCGCATGTGTCTTCCTCAGCACCATGTTCTCAAATGCCTTCAGCCTGTGTTTTCCCTAAACATGAGCAGCACACTGGAAACAACAAGCAAAATTATAATTTTTTATATTTTAATATTTAAATCTTTAGATGGCAGACAGAAAAACAATATATTCGAACTGAATGATAACAAGCATTCGCCTTGTATGACCTCCTTTTAATTTTTTTGAGAAAAAACAAAGTGAATATTGGATGTGTATGTTCTTGTATGTAAATCATTGATGACCCATGGTTGTAGTATGGTGAAGGGGGCAAATAATACTTCTTCTATTAGTGCATATATGACAGAAGTTGCCTACATTTAAACGTGACTAAGGTGCTGTGAAGGCAGACTCATTTGTTTTGTATGGAATTTGTGTTATACCTCCATTCTACAGCATAAGTTGAGGTGAGTGAAGTTGAGGGCCTGCCTCTGTAGCATGTTAATGAATCAAGCCTATTTCACATCTGTTTATCTGCCAGCAACCTAATCATTTTGACCAGTATTTTTAAATCTCAATTGTGAGATACAGGTAGTGCCTATGTAATTAGTAAGGAAGGAATATGGGGTATAAGGAGTGCATAATTGAGACAGTTACTGACATAAGACATGAAATGCAACATGTTAGGCAGAAACACTGAGTGGAGTGACACCTGGTTTCATGCATGCAGTTGCAAGGTGGTCTTTTTGGGTGGGGGGGGGATTATTATTTGTAAATGTCAAAGTTGATACTAATACTCATATGTTGAAAATTGTTTATGTATTCACTGCTGTACTACACTGGCACTTGGTAAAGCTCTAAAATTACCTTGTGTGTGATTTTAGGCTTCCACCATTAAGTAGGTGAGAACTGCACTCTTCTTGGTTATTATGTGGTCAAGAATTCAACCCCTGAAGATGGGACCGATAGGTGTTCCTGAAACATCAGTAATAAGTTACCATTACTTGCTGCGTAACCCAGAAGAGTGCAGTTCTCAAGTTGTCCCGCAGTTTACAGGGCTCATTTTGCTCCTAAAGACCCAAACAACAGAGTACTGAATTTTGGTGAACTTGCTGCAGGTGTGTGTGCATGAGAGAGAGAGAGAGGGGGGGGAGAGAGGGAGGGGGAAGTATTTTATTATTAACTGTGTGTGTGTGTGTGTGTGTGTGTGTGTGAGAGAGAGAGAGAGAGATTGGAAATATTCTATTATTAACTGTTATTATATGTGTGTGTTATTTTACATACAGTTTGCAGTGGTATGTTTTGTACTGTGCCATAAAAATGATAAATTCATAATTTAACTTGCTGTGTTACCATACTCTACAGCAAGATTAGGTAGGAGGAGGAGAAGTATGAAAAAGGTCAATGAAGGGGATTGAGGGATGAAGATATGTATATTCAATTTCAGGAGGTATTTTCAGCTAGTGTTGTATGGTACTCTGAAGTCTGTGAATGGCAACGTTCTTACAGCCTGTATATCCATGTACAGGTTTCCTGCTCCTGGCTGGCCTGTATGTGTCCTCGATGTCCAGCTGTCTGGCTGCAATGTATGGCACTCCACGTGTCCTGCAGTCCATTGCCAATGAGAATGTGATTCCATTTATTCAGATTCTAGGCAGAGGGGTGAGTTGACGCAAGGCCCAGAGTTAATGTTCTGTTCTATACATTTTGTTTATATAAACTGCACCAGCTTAGCAGAATTCCAGTATAATCTGGAAGGGCAAACCTTACTTCAGTGCTGTGTTACTTAATTGTAAATGTTATCCAGTATGGTGCTTGTTTTAAGTGTGGTATAGGGAAAGTTTTAATGCATCAATTGAAGAACTGAAGAGTATTGTAAAATTATATAATGTAAACTTAATGCCCTGTTTACTTTGAAATGGTCAATGGGAGTAAGGCTCTTCACTGAATTGAAAATTTAGGACTATGTATGTATTCTGTATAATAAGCAAACCTTAAATTTACCTGCAACTGTTCCCTGTTGCTTGGTACTTCATCAAAGTGGCTGGAATTTTGAAGCATATTTTAAATGAATAAATAATGAATATTATGGATTCAGTGTCTGCTGTTGTTACAAGCACTAGAAGAAAGTTAATTATTGATGTAACCCATTTAGTATGTGTTTAATTGTCATGTTATAATGGAGCAGTGTACTAAAAAAGAAACACAGATTTGATATCAGTGTAGTCTATGTGCAGTCAAGATTCTCTCTCACTCTTTTATTTGTTTGTTTTCTTGTTTCTTTCTTTTTTCTTTCCTTCTTTCTTCTGAATGAGGAGTATTGACATGTTTGTAAGTTGATTTAGTCTACATATTTTAAAATATGTGCATTTTGTCCATTTTGTTTAACTCTTTCCTAAACTACAAGACTTTTTTAAGATTTTAAAGAAAGCAGGGCATTGTTGTGTTTTTGTGTTTCTGTTTTATATCTAATATTATGTTTGTTGGCCTGATAATGACCTAAATGATCGAAACAAGTCACTATATTAAACACTTAAAAAACTTAGTTGCATTGACTGCTTCTAAACTATTGAAAGACTTGCTCATAAAATGTATTGGACATAAAACATGTATTTCCAGCTTAATGTCTCATTTTATGCGATTTCTTTTTGCATGATTTTGCTTTAATGCAACTTGAAAATGTACATCACTTTGCAAATTTATGCAGTAATTCTCGGTTTAATGCAATTTGGCATAGACGATCCATGGCTGCACTTTGCCTTCTGTAGGAGGCTAGCAGAAAGTGACATCACTGTCATAATGTCAGTCATGTGTAGGGATTGATTATGTTGGCAATTTAATCATACGTTTCACATAGTTTCCTCTTCAACGTCATTGTCTTTTCGTACCAACATGAGTGAGAAATGTAGATCTGTGTTATCTATTGGAATCCAAATTAAAACTAGCAAAATGTAATCATTATTGAAGAGAAATTAGGTGTTATAAGACAGCTTGAAAAAAGTGAACGAGTTGTTGAGACAGGCTGTAATGTTAGACTTGTTCATAAGAGTTTAAATACAATTCATGATAATGCTGATAGGTTTTAAAGAAATTGCTAAGTCAGGAACTAAAGTGAGTGCTAAAAGATCTTCTTATTCAAGGAGTTCAATATAGAACATATGGAAAAATTGTTGAATACTTGGATAGAGGATCAGAATCAAGACCACATGCCTGTAAGCATGCTTTTGGTTCAAGCCAAGGCTCATTCTATTTATGATGATCTGCTAAAAGTGTGATGATAATGTCAAACCATTCGGTGCATGTACAGGTTGGTTTAGTAGGTTCACGAAGTGATATAATTTCTGCATTGTTACAATGACTGGGGAAGCTGCTTCTGTTGACACTGTGACTGTCATACACCATATAGAATGAGGCTGTCAGTCCCCTAACCCCCAGGATACGCATTGTTTTAAATGGAAATATTTTGTTTGATTTGCATGATGTTTTTCAGGAACGTACCCCTGGTGTAAAACAAGACCTGTGTGTATTTTCTGTGCATTAGGTGATTACTAACAAGGCTCCAACAGAATTCACTTGTGGTCTGTTTGCATATATTATAATTGCATGCATGATATCTTACATGTTTTGGCCCTTTCTAGGCTGCAATCATGGGAAAACCATACACAAGGAAAAATGTATAAAAACACTATGCGTGTAACAACATTAGAATATGCAGCTGGTGTGTGTATAAAGCATAGTAGCAAGCTAAATATATACAGTATGAATATTGATTAAAACTTGGACAATGAAAATTAGCGTTGACAAGAGCGTGTACAGTTGTCATAATATACATAAAAATTTGCAATACAATATTAAATTTACATTCAAACAGCTGTCCCTTTGTCATTGAAATGTAATGTTGTATTGCATCTTCCTGTGCTTACAGAAATTAAGACAATTGAACATACTCTTGTTAATAGTAATTCCACTTACACAAATTTTAATCTGTTTTCTTATTGTGTATATTTAGCTTGCTGCTGTGTTTATGCACACCCACACTTCCTGAATTTTCAGATGATATTACACAGTATGGTTTTATACATTTTTTCTCTTTTCTTTGGTTTCTTCATGACAATGGCCTAGAGAGGGCTGCAACATGTGATGATGATGGTGATGATGATCAAATTTTGTTGGACCTTTGTTAGTAATGTGTTCCAGTCCTCCATACAGCTTGTTGTATGAAGGACAATTTTTGCCGCAGTAAATCTGTAGGAAATGACACTGAAGGTGCATAGAAAAATTAATCTAGATCTTCATATAAATTGGTCGTTAAAAAGACGGGCAATGTACATGTAACGTGACATTGAGGCATTTTCTTTCAACCTTTGTTGCAGTGGAAAAACGATACGTAATTACATATTGTGAGTGTGTGTTTGTAGCCTTAGTTATCCAGCATGCGATGTGCATGTGCCATATTGTCATCTGTGGCCTACCTCGTTCTGCAGTGTTTTTGCACTTTATCCCATAAATTGCATGATTTTAAAAAAAGTTTTTGCATGCAGTAATGTGTGTTTTGATATTCTCTACAATTTTTTTCTAAACATTTCTCATTCTTAGAAGAATTGAGCTAGATATGATCAAAAACGTCTCAGTGGTCTTCAAGTAAAGTACCCATTATTCTTGTCCTATTGTTATGAAACTTAAATTTTCTCAGCAGTTTTTAAAAAAAATGCTCAAGTATCAAATTTCATGAAACACTGTCCAGTGGGAGCTGAGTTGTACCATGCAGACAAGCTGATGGGCAGACATGATGAAGCTAATAGATGCTCTTTGAAATGTTGCGAACACGCCTAACAATGGCCCAAGTGAAAGTTATGGTTTTTTTTTTGTAAAATTCTCTATTATTTTTATAGTTTTTACACACACACACATGGACAGACATGTACTGTGGGGATGCAGATGCATGTAGACGTCTGAAAAATATTGACATGTTATAAACAGAGGGAAAATTGAAAGAAAATTAGCGCTGCTTAAGCATGAGTACTTTCTGAAAGAGTCTCGATGTGTTTTGTTCCATCTGAAACTCTTGGAAGACTTGGACATTCTTGGAATAATTTGGATCAGTTCATTGAAGTTTGTTCCGTTTTATCACCATAGTACAAGCAGAACACACAAAATGCTGACCCTTTTTAATGTAATATTGCCCAATATGTTTGAGGCATGGGAATGAAAATTGAACTTTTTTTTTTTTGTAGGTTTATCATCAAGTTTATGTGACCCACCTTTTACATTTTTATAGATGTTCAATGAGTGAACTGTGAGCAGTCTGGCACATGTCATACCTGTATTCAAGTTAAATCCACATATTTATATGCATGGCAGTTATACATGTGGCTGCAGCAGTGGTAACCCCCTATCCAGTTCTTGGAAAGTGGTGGTTGGTGGTTGAACATTAACAGTGTTATGTAGTTGAGTGATGCAAGCCTAGAGGATTGACATGACTGGGTGTTAGTGCCTCCTGTATTCTGTTTCTGTATAAACTTTTGATCCTGGATGTTCACTTGAATTGAAGCTGCAGTGGCTGGAGTAGATGTCATTAGGACCTTCTTCTTCCAAGATGGGTATGGAAAATTCCACCAACATGAGTCTGTATGTCACAAAATGAGTCTGGCACAAAAAAGACAGAACAGTTTTCTTGTTAGCATACAGCTCACAAGACATTGAACTTGGGACTGTCCTTTGTGTGTTCATTTGCTGAATGCCAAATTATTATGTTGTTGGTTAATAATCCAGGAGGGATGGAAAGTGGCTTTGTCTCTGAACACAGTTTTATCAGCATCTTATTCTGAAAGAACATCACAGGTCAACTACATAGCAGACTTTTTTAAATGATTCATGACTATGCACTGATGATTCATTATGAGAAATGTGACCAACAGTAATGCAAATTTATTTTATTATAAACAGTGTAGCCTCATACATTTTTCTGCCATGCAATTCAGCACAAACAATATTATCATTATTTTATATTTTAACATACATTTTAAACTTTTATTTAAAACTTAACATTTTATATTTGTAAATTGAGTTATTTTGATGTTGTATGTAATATAGCCTTAAAGAACCTCCCTGAAGATGGTCAAAATAGGTGTCTGAAACATGTAGTCAGCTACGCTGTTTATAATAAAATAAACTTACTTTCTGTATATGCACTTGTTGGTCATATTTCTCATAATATAGTGGACATGTTTGTTTTAAGGTCGTTAACATATTTTAAAACTTTGTATTTGCAACTTTTAAATGTCATGTGAGGGTTAACTTCAGTGCAGCTTTCACCCACAAATGTCATGAAAGGCAGTGGGACACTATGTGTGCAACATTTCAGCAGGGCACCCTGTGCCTAAGGTCCACGCTGAGGGTTAACTTCAGTGCAGCTTTCACCCACAAATGTCATGAAAGGCGGTGGGACACTACATGTGCAGTATTTCAGCAGGGTACCCTGTGCCATAGGTTTTGATTATTTGGCAGCGTCATGACGTGGTCCATTATACTGCTTTGGAAAAATTCTGTAGTCCCATGGGTTTGAAGGCTAGGTTGGACTCAGACAGTCTGGACATGGTGGCAAGGTGAAGAATTTCTACCGCTACCAAGAATGAAATCTTAGTTTTCAATTTGATAGCCAGTCACTGTGCTGACTGACCCATCTCAGTAGTATTAAATACTTTGACTGCACACTCCTAATTTGTTTCTGTTATTTTTTGTTTCAGCGTGGACCTAATAAGGTTCCTGTATATGCTATGGCTGTAGTGGCAGTAGTGACACTAACATTCATTCTTTTGGGCCAGATAAACACCCTGGCTCCAGTTGTGACCATGCCATTTCTGCTTACATATGCTGCTATAGATTATTCATACTTTGCATTGGCACAAACATTTGATATTCAGCTGAGAAGAGAGGAACGATTTAGAGCACAGGATTTCCAGAGCCCAACATTCAATGCAAATCCTCATGAAGGTTATGGAGGTATGGGGTATAGGCACTCTGAGGCAGTGGACAAATTTGGCAGTGACCTCGACAAGCTTTTTCCTGAGAGAACTCATCATAAGAAACAAAGTGTAAGTTTGTTTATTGGTGCAGTATAATGTGAAACAAAGTGTAAGTTTGTTTATTGGTGCAGTATAATGTGATACTCCTGCAGAAATTGAATTTTATTCCATATTTCAGTGAATCTACTTTGATATTATTTGAAGGGTTCATGGAACATATTTGTTTGATCATCAAGTGCCCACTGAAGAACAGTGAATTTTTTCATCTTCTAGCATTATTTTTACAGTGATGAATAGACAAAAAGTCCCTGGACTCTTCTGTTATTTCACAATTTTTACATTTGACCTCTTTTCATCTTTTCCATCTCATCTTGATTTTTTCCTTTGCCTGGCTGAACTGTCATGTTCTGGTTCTTCCCATACGGTACTCATCTTTGGATGTTAATTCTAATGCTTTTCTTGGTGTCCATGTTCTGTCCATCTTTTTTACATGGCGAAAATGTTATACCAGTTTGTCTTCTAAATCTTTTAAGAAATTCTGAATTCCAGCATCAATTGTATAACATTGAACTATTTGTGGTACGAATGTATAAGATACGCAGTAAATGATTTGTGGTAAGAATTTGTAACTCATAATGATAACTAACTCCTTGGTTTAGTGTTTTCTGAACGCATATCTATTAACTCTCTGAGATATTTCTTGTTGTCCCTATTTTCACCATCACCATTGAAATACTTACCATGACTTTTTTCTCCTCCAGGTGATTCCATGTACACAGAATCAGAATTTGGCAATTAGCAGTTTAATGATCTATTTTTATGTACAATTTATACCACCATAAACTTGCAATGCATCATATTGGTGTGACACAGTTATCTCATATTGCTTCAGCAATTTGTAGTTTGTGGATAGGAAACATATACTGTATATGCTAGTAATCCACACTACTTTGTAAACTGTATAATGTATGTCTTAATGTGAATTATTACTCTATACAGTTAATCCAGTATTTGATGATGTCTGTTTTGTTTTATTGCTGTGGCCATTTGGCTTGACTTCCAAAGATGTCTGGTTTGGGTTTCAATCAGGACATGATTATACTCAGTTCCCCAACCTTAATGCCAGGTCACTATCATATGATTCATATCTGCAGTTTCTTTCCACAAATTTCTCCATTTCGTCCTTTACTCCCATCCTCTTGTTTGTTGCTGTGTAGTCTTGAAATAGTGACCGTTTTTTACAAAACAAAATGATGCAAAATATCTCACATTATATGAAGATCCTGAACAGATTGAAACCTTTACCTTTGGCAAATATAAAATTTCGGGTGGGTGAAAAATACTGGGTTCCTTCTGTAGTTTGAAACTGATACTAAGCTGTAGGTTGTCTATGCCAACAGCTGTTCTCAAGGTCACCTAGTCAGTGGGGTAGTAGGATGTGCTGTGTGGGTGTTTCCACCTCGGAAATAGATTGTATTGCCTTGTGTAGGTGGGTAGAGGCCAGAATTCAACACAGTTATAGCAGGCCACGAGAAGACATTGCAGGTGGGTAGGCAGGCCAGCAGTAATTTATGCTAAGCTGCACCCCAAGGTCATCAAACTTCTCACCTGCACTACAGGGGAGGCAAATTCAGCATAAATCATGTCTGTGAGACAGGAATATAGTGTGTTCAGGAACAGTGTACTATACATGTGTGTGGTTACCATGCATTCATGGCTACATACACTCTGCCTGCTTGTGGCATGGATGTGATAATTTTTCTGAGGGCACTTTGTAACAGCAACACACACATATTCCAGTGTAACAGTCACCTGGCTTACACATGTGGTTTAATCTTCATGGTGCATGGTTTAGGCTGTTGCATTTGGTCTGACTAATGATTGGTTTTGGTCTTTTCACCACATTTTGGATCTTCCTATTCATATATTCTGTCTTCTTTCAGATTATAGTATAGAAGTGCTTATAGTACACAGTCCAGATCTGTTCTTAATACATGATGGCACCAGTCTGATTACATTCCTAATAGTAAGCTTTTGTCTGGAGTCTTCACTGAATGTATGCTCATTCTAATGATGATGATAATTTTATTTATGAGATCTGTTTGTTATGTCAGTAATGTCAAGTTTCAAATCTGTGCCCTTTGACTGTCCATCCGTACACTTTGTAATATAGTTTGTATAATTGTGTGTAATATCGGTTTGAAATTTTGTAACTGGTTTCCTGTATTGTTTGTTTTGGGTAAATTATGAATCTGAAGCCACTTAAAGGATTTACTGGATTAGAATATGTGTATGACAAACAAAAATAAGTAAAATGCTATTTGTTGTGACATTTATAAATGTAGGCAAAAACATTATCATGTTCTGAAATTATGTGCCCTTCATAGAGCATGTACTTTTCTTCTTTAACAATTTGCTGTCTCTTTTGTCTTGTTAGGGAACACTCAGCTCTGGAACATCTAGCCTTGTATCATCGCCAGATGAACATTCAAGTATACGGAGTGGGGAAGAAGATGGTGTGAAGAGTCAGCAATCAAGAGACACACACATACACTCTAAGCCAAATAACTGGTACTCTGGGTTGTGCAACCGTTGGTTTTCTCTTGTTGGGGTAAGAAGAAAATTGCAGTCCAGTTTCATGTATGTGTTATGTGTATATGAAAACCTGGTAATATTATCAGTGGTGAATCCTGTTCCAGATATCAGGTTTAGTAGAGTGGTACACAGAGGCATTTTGTACCCTTTGGCTAGACCTGACTTGTGGATCACATTTTGCCACTTTATGTCATGAATCTCACTGAATTCCACATTCTAGTGACTATCTTTATATTTTTGAGGTCCTGGTTTCTATTCTCACCCCAGAGGTCAGCTATCACTACTGATCCTTGTTATGTATTTTCTCACTTGTGAGAGATATACCAAAATAGTTATTCTACTTAGGCTTCCCTTTCTGTTCTTGCATAATCATTATTAAGTAATCAATGTGTCATTTGACAATACATGTTCTGAGCTATAGACATAATTATTAAATAAACTATAAATAAGTAAATAACTTTATGTAAGTTATGCTTTGATTATTAGACTAAGTTGCATCAGTGTCATGGAAATTCCCACCTTCCAATGATGGATATTAAGAAAGTTTTTTTTATTAATTATCAATATAAAAGTATTAATTCTAGTTGTGAGATTAGGAGCCAAAGTAGCGTAGTCTGTATAGTGACTAGACTATGGGCTGGATGGTTGTGGGTGTGAACCCAGGTAAGTACAAGAGATTTTTTCCCATCTCCAAAATGTCCAGACTGGTTCTCAGGCCCAACCAACCTCCTATACATTGGGGTACCAGGGTTCTTTCCAGTGGTAAAATGGCCAGGGTGTGATATTAATCACTCACCTCCATCTGGTGCCAAGGTTACAAATGAGTGGTGCTATATCTCTGCCCCCATCTATGTCTTCATGGTGTGGGCAAGGAAAACTTTACCTTATTACCTTTTTAGGGTTGTGTGGTCCTCTTCTGTTGCCTCACATTGGCTCCAGAAGTGCTCGGTTTTCTGGCAGTTCTCATTCTGTTCCACTATACCTGGGAAAAGTAAGGTTCCCTTTGATTAATTTAGCACCACAGCAAGAATGATGTACTGGGGCGTGGAAGTAGAGCTGTAATCTTAACATTTTGCATTTGATGGAGGTGTGTGAGCTGCATTCCATGCCCCATTCGTGCATTTGGCATTATTTTCAGGTTGTATGAATGGATGGGCTCTAAGTGTTGGGATGTTTGAGGAAGTAGTTTGTTTAATCAACAAAATGTTTTTGGGGACAAGGTGATTTTCATCATAGATGTGTGTCTTCTCTTATACTGGATTTAGTTAGGAAACAAGGATGGTAAAGCCACCATTTTAGTTTTCTTTGGGAAACTGCAGATTTGACACTAAACTGAAGAAAATCTGAAATGAAGAAAATTTACCATAGGTTAATGACTTGGGATAATTAAAATTAAAAACACAAATTAATGAACATTAAATAGCAGTTCCACTGTACAGGTATTTCAAAACTGTTCTTGCCTGCTTGTAACATATTCATGTTTCTTGAAGATATTCATAACAGTGTAATGCAATTACTAAAAGATGTTTGCAACATGATAACCATCATGTTTTCTGTTATTTCATAGTTAATGGAATGTGTCAAAACGTTTAATGTGACCACACATGGTATACATATTAGTGATAGGGTTCTTCTCTTTCTGGGATCATTCCATGCACTTACCTGTAATATCTTATATACATAGGAAACAATTTATATTCTGCAAGACCACTTTTCATTAAATTTTTGTTTTAAAGTTTGCTTTCACATTAAACAGTTACTGTATATTACTAGTTATTTTAGATTGGTTCTCAGGACCAGTGGATGGGAAGTTGTAGTTGGTGTAGAGACTGAACTACAGGCTGGACGATCTGGAGTTCGAACCCTAACAGAGGCAAGGTATTTTTCTCTTATCCAAAACATCCAGACTGGCTCTACTGTTCACCCAGCCTCCTTTTGAATGGGTATTCATAGTTTCATTCCTAGGCATAAAGTGGCCAGGGCATGAAGTTGACCACTCACCTCCATCTAGTGCCAAGTTTCAGAATGAGTGGGTTTGTACCTGTACTTTCCCTGCATGTTTTTGTAGAGTGCAGAGGGCAATTTTACCTTTACCTTTTTCTTGGGTTCAGAGGAATTTTTCAGTAAGAATAGTTTAGGCATGTTTCATTGTATACTAATATGGGGGATATAACTGTTTTTGATATCCCTCATGCCCATGGTTTCTCACCAAGTCTGTTGAGATTAAACGTGGAATTAATGTGTTCTGTATTTAGGCCATTGTGAAGCTGCTCATCATGTTCTTGGTTCACTGGCTGTATGCCCTACTTAATATTGTGGTGATATTTGTGGTGTGGTTTTACGTTGGTCATGCAAATCCTGCTGTCAAGCCTGGTATAGCCTCAGAATTCCGGTTTTTCACTTGGCTGAAAAATGCTTTTCTCCGTCTAATGGGGTAAGTACATAAATGGCTGTGTCAGAGTCAAGCTGTCTCATGATTTTGTTGTAATATTAGGATATATTGTTCCATTTTCACACAATTTGATCTGCGTCTCACATTCTCAGTTGCATATCAGAACAGGGATTTTTTAAATGTTTGAATGCAAATTAGAATAAGAAGATATGATTTTAGGTACCATTATCTCATTGTGTTTATCAAATCAATATCAATTATGGGGTTCAAATAACAGAACACTCTGGGTATTATATATTACATCTTGCTACATTGTGTTTTGGCCACCTTATACAGCCATCATCAGGTAGTCTTACACATAAAAGGGTAGTGTGTTTTAAAGGAAGAGACCCTCCCCTTGACATACATTGAATATACTATTTTAGTCACTTGGATATCATTCCAGGTAGTGAATAATAATAATTGTGAAATAACAGTTAAAATTAATTAATATCAGATTATGCTGCTGATGTCCTGAGGTTTGTTCACAAGTGTTGCATGTTGTTCTAACAGCGTATGCTGTTTATATTCACAACAAGAAGTGTAGTTGTGCTTTGTCCAGGCTATCACATCTGACTTACATGAGACAGGAAATACACTGTGATGGTACAGTATTTCTTTTTCAGCACACTCATTGAGAATATAGATTTTTCTCTTTCTTAATATGGTCTCAGATCTACCTTTTATTTTTTGGCTAATTTCGATCACTTGTTACTGATTACAGTACCATAAAATATAGAAAATTGCTGTAGTACTACTAAATATTGCTGGCTTGGAAATAAACCAGCTGCAGAATCACTAGGGTTGACAGTTGGCGCTAAATGCAAAAGAGTGGGTGATTGTAGGTTTGTGAAAGTGAAATGATTGGGAAAGATGCAGTTAGGGTCAGTCATGGCATTCAACCAAGTTGATTTCATTGATGCGCCAGCATGGATTTGAACCTCCCAGGTGCAAGCCAGATATCTTACTGCTTAATCCTTCCTTCTGTGTCAGAAATCTAACCAGTATTAAGAATTAGCAATCATGCAGTTTTAAGTCAGGTCAGTGAAAGAATGTACACAGATTCTCCCCCCATCCATCTGCCTAGCAGCTCTTTCC
>Ga0209755_10002995_pt1 | contig 21898 bp, 9 predicted proteins | sample TergutCo191P1_FD_187301 | JGI IMG/M metagenome (GOLD analysis project Ga0209755, IMG submission 187301) | Cornitermes sp. P1 segment gut microbial communities from Petit-Saut dam, French Guiana - Co191P1 (SPAdes) (version 2) | ecosystem: Host-associated > Arthropoda: Insects > Digestive system >... | reverse complement strand
CTTAACTTCTCGTCGTATTATTATTATTATTATTATTATTATTATTATTATTATTATTGGGTTTATGTTCAGTACACATATTTATAAAATGCGGTCTTGAAAATTCCTCCTCATTTTTCATATTTGTGAAAAGTATAAACAAATTAATAGCAAATAAAAATAATAACGTAGAGAAAAAGCTGTCGGTCACAACTGGGAATGTTTATATAATATACATAGGAAACTATTACTTACAACATGTTTCGGCCACAATGGGTCACCTTCAGGTCATACATAAATCTCTTTCTCTCTCTCTCTATATATATACATATATATTAAATATTACTGCAATGTAAGTTGTATGTAATTAGCAAAATCTCATTTTAAAAATTAACCACTTTGTACTGAAGGGTAATTTATGGTGTGTATAGATGTTGGTTATATTGAAGTGTTTCGTAGAAACACTTAAGGGAATTCTGCTCTGAGCCACTTATACTATTATATTATGTACCATCATCATCACCACCATCGTGTAGCTAACGTACCATATTACCTAACATCCTCTTCCTCCTCCTCCTCATCATCATAATCATCAAGCTAATATGAGGTTGGGCCACTTGCTGGCCCGTTCCGGTTTAACCCTTCTAAATTTCTTTGTGGTGGTCTCCCCTGGTTTCCTCTGTCTTTTGTTTTGTTGTTTTCTATTATCCTTGGTAACCTGTTACAAAGCATTCTGTTATATTATTATTATTATCATCATCATTATCATCATCAAAACGGTACGAATCAAGTTCAGACTATAGCAAATAAAGAAACATTCCTCTCCGAAGTTTCCAAGTGCTGAATAATAACACTATGGGTTTCTGGTATGCGACGCCGTGCAGTATGGTGCATAGTTAACAAGGTTGCAGAGGAAACTGCAGCCTCGAACTTGAGAGTAAAATTGAACACGCCATCTTCCTCAGAAATGTTCGTACAGTCTTCAATATTACAGGGCAGATCGTAATCCAAGACATGAAGATTTTTGTGCAACGAAAGGTGGTCAAAATGCCATCCTGCATGTTATTTTTCACTCGTGCCATTCAAACTGGGAGACACAGTATGCACGCAGGCATTTATACCATTGACATTAAACATTTGCTACAATTATTCATCACTGTGTTCATATCGTGTAGATTTATGCATTATGTTGGCTTGTATTTAAATGCTGGGGAAGACGAACGTTAGAAGTAGAGTGTTCTGTTTAACACGGAACTGAGCCCTGCACAGGAGGGCAGTGTAATCGGTCGCTATGGAGCATGATAACGTCCGCGGTGCTTTGGGCAACCCTGCCTCAAAAACCCCTGTCTATAGAAATCGAAACACATGAACGCTTCTCTGTCGTGGTGGCCCGTAGTTTATTTGCGCTGGTGAAATTTTTTAAAAGTATGAGATTTTAGACGATAATGGAAAAGAATATTAAATTTACGAACTTCCGTGATGTGATACCACGTAGGGTCTTAACTGGCATTTGGCTTGATCCGATACGTTGGTACGTACGTATCAGAGTACCAAGCCTCACTCCTACAGGAGAGAGCAATGTGAGTCTTGAAATACACTTTATCTCTTAACCGTTTAAAGTTCATTGTTTGTTACACGTAGCGTCTGCTTTGAACTTCAAATAAGACCCTGTATTTCCTTACACAGTGTGTGTATCTGTTTAGCATGATTCTCAGCAGCAATATACTATTTTCATTACGCATCTTTAACAGAATCTCACAAGCAATGTAGTATTCTGTGACGTGGAAAGGGAATTTTATACATAATTTTGATTAATTTTTGCCTTTCAGTGGTCAAACCTTCATGTAAGCTTCAACTTAGCCAGTCGTATTGTGAACCTGATGCCCTCACCGTGTTTGTAACTCTCCTGTCCAAAGCAGCAAGTAACTGCTGTAAAAACGCCACCGTCCCTCAGATCCTAAACCAAGGCAATACCCTCCGATAGTAACTTCACTAGTCAGAGTCGATCTGGCGTCTTTCCATAGAACATGAATTCAATGGCAGGTTTCATTAGAAGTCTCAGTGAGCTTGAAGGTTTTCTGGTAGAGCTAGAGGATTTAAAATTGAAAGAGGAATCAAGTGATATGAAGCCATTCGTCCAGACACCGACTGGGAAGGAAGGGAAACATGTTGAGCCACTCAGTACGTCCATACCCCAACACTGCACATAAGGACAGCTTTCAGACCTTCAGGATAACTGAATGGAACTCCAAAAAATTTCCCCTTTTACTTGCCGATTCTTATGCCAGTTTCTCTCAAAATGACAGCGTAAGTGAAATGGTGCTGACAGCATTTCACATTCGCTAAAACTTGTGAACTTTGTATTGTTCATTCCGTGCAATGTCGCAACAATTAACCCTAAAATGCAGATTGCTGTCCCTCAGATACTTATATTACAATATCACACGAAACGTACCTTCATGTTTCTATCAACAAGGGACAATCATCAAAGAATCAAACCAATGCAATGCCGCATAAAACCAAATTAGCCATTTTAATACACAGTTTATAAGGTATACAAGAGTCAGAGAGTTAAAACTTGGGCAGTTGTTTTGGAATGTTTTTATAAGTGATCTGGATCTTGATATGCAGTATGTCGGAGGCAACCCACATACTTAACGAAGGTTAACAATAATATCGGCCCATAATTAACGCTTACGAGCAATAACTACATACCACATTGTCATACATTCGTATCACTCATCTCTTCTAAATTAAGTTGCTAGCAATTCTAGACCAGGTTTCAGGAAACTGTGGAATTAGACCCCAAGCAGCAGGCAAAATCTGCTTGGAACAACGGCAAATTCGATACACTGCGATACGGCTGTGAAACAGTGACAGGCATTGCAAGCCAGCAGCAGCAAAGAAACCTTCACGTTACGTCGGTGCAGCTGAGGCCCGAAGGACTGAGATCTTAGAATTTTTATATTTCTACATGAAAACTCGTTTTTTTTCTCTTTCATTTTGTGAATTCTGTTGGTTCTTACTTAAAATGTACCTTTCTACGATTTTTTTTATAAATTAGTTTACGCCAATAACATTTAGAAAGAGTATGAATTAGCGATAGAATGCAATCTAGAAATGCCTCCAGCTCCAAACCGGCCCCACTTTGCCCAGTCATCAATGCACGTTAAAATTTGTATTATTATAAATTTCTAGTTTTTGTGGCACTTAATTACAAGAGGGATGGCCATTCCTGTTCTAGAGATTCTCTTTGCACACGAGGCAACTTCTTTGATCCTGATGCGTACATGAAGGATGAACACTGCTCTCTGACCGAAAACTAGGTTTTCGTAAATTTCAAAACAGAATTAGATCTCAGGTTCTCACAGCAGTAAAAATATGTACTAAATTCTTTTTCTTATGGTACCATGTGTCCTGTGGCAGATTGTTACCAACATTTCGGAGGAATTTGCAGGAGAAGATGGAAACAACAAGGTAATAACAAAATTGACCTTTTCAAAGGTCATGAAGGCATATGGGGGACTGGATTTATAGCTCCACTCATTCTTAACTTGTACATAAGACGGAGAGATGTGGTCTATTGCTTTACCCTCGAAAAACAGCCCCTAATTCCCATTGATTAGGAGACGGGGTAGGTCCCAGAGACTTTCTGGGCACTTTTAGAAGGGTAAATCCCTTTTTCCCTATCATGTCCATCCCCTAGTCTAGTCACTATAACACGTAACGGCGTAGTAACTCAGAAGACAAGATTTATGAACCTATATATTTTTGCGACTTTTCCCAAGAAGCATGACTGGGTTGTTTTAAGCTATAACCGAAGTCGCGGGTGAGGAAGTTCGTCATTTTTACACGGTTATATACATATGTCCTTTTGTGTGTCACTCCTTGTACTACAGATTTCTTTTGATAGTCTTATTGTACTAAAAACTTCAACTTCAAGGGGTCAAAACTATTTATAGTCTATTTCCCCGCATTCCTGCCCTGGAAACACTAGCTTAATTAATCAAAACAACATGACAGCATACGCGGGAGGGTTTCGCAACTACGCACTAATAAATAAGGCGTTCTATACACGTACTGTCTACCGAATGCTTTACTGCCTCCAACCCAGCGCAAAGAACATTTCTCTTCCTACAGCATCCCTTATTTCTCTCACTAAACTGTAAATGCTACCAAATGAAGATGAAATGCCTGAAAACCTGGTGATGACAGTTGTTAATGTTCTTAGGATGAAGCAATTCCTGAAACAGGCTTTTTGTTTCACATCTGATAATTACGAGACTCTTTAAGAGATTACCTGTTCTTATGTATTCCAAGCCTCTTGTCAGTGTTATCAGAAAAGCGATCCAAGGGAATCTATCCTGACCTAATTGAATTACTTATATGACACACTAAATTAGATACCATTTGAGTCCAATAAACTTCAAGTAGCCCTTTGGAGAACTTAGTTAATTAGCTGCTTATTTGATAGGTGCCATAAAGATTATTATGGTTGAGGCACAAGTTTTTACCTTATAAAATTCGTCTTACAGCAGTAAAGGGTGAGAACCAATTGTTATGTAATAACAAAAAAAAAAGACAGTATCAGGATTGTCCTGATCTAACAGTAGCTTATATGGTCAAACTAAACAGAGATAACGACACTGTGCGTTGAGTTGAGGACAGTGGTTGGTTGGTAGACACGGGCAATGCATGATAGCATTTTATGGCAGTGTATATGGAAGTTTGTGAAAACGAAAGAATTTCGTATTCCTAGTAGTCGTACTGAGCATTCAGCATTCTACATTTCTCACAATTCATCTTCATCTCCATCTCCTAACTCATTTTTCTTCGGAATCATCTTGTCTTTTCACTCGACTGATCTACGCAAGATAGATTTCCACGGACTGTTACGAGGATCTGATGCTATTTTACAGGGTCTATGTATTCGCAGGAAAATGCATGAAAAGCAACTTTGTGGTAAGACGCAATACCGCATTGTTTGATGACAAAGCAGCAAAAAAAGAAAGTTTTTACACAGAAGACCCTATCTCCAAACGCACTATTAAAACTGTCTACAGTCTTGTTAAGTCAATGGTTTGGAACAGATTGTTGAGGGGAATTTTTGGACTGAACAAGGTGGTAGATAAGGAGATAATGCACGTGATTTGTATTAGGGAGTTACGCAGTTTAATTCCAGAGTATTATAGTCACTTTCTTGAAGATTTCCTAATTTTTTTCACTTTCTACAGGAAAATGTCAATGTAGTAGACTACCTTAATTTTGGCAATTCCCGTTTCCTTTCTTGTTCCTTAAAATTCATTATTTACTGTTGTACACACATTCAAAGCTAAGTAGTCCACGTTACTTAAGACATCGTTAAAAGAAATATTGAACAGGTAAATAAAGAAGAAAAATATTACGCGGTAAGGAGACGAAGGCATTTGTGAGGAAGTTAATGAGTTAAATTTTAATAACCATTCACTGGAGAAGTGCTTAATTTTGCTTACGTCAAAATTCACAGCTTGTGTTCGAGAACGCGTTAGTGACACAAGTGTCTGGATTTACGAGGGATGAGGTACCGTGAGGGTGATCGAAACCGTATAATAAGAAGCTTCACCCTTTATGTTACTCACTGAATATTATTAGGGCAATGATACTAACGTTGTTGAGGTGAGTGGGTTATGATAGCCACATGCAAAAGGTGAGGAATGTATCCCACTTTTCACCGAAACCCCGAATAGAAAATGCCATTTGATAAACACTGGACCACTTAGAAAAATAATATTAAACTGGATGTTAAAGAAGTAGGGTGGGAGAGAGTATATGGGATTTATTTAGCTCAGAATATGGTCCAGTGGCAGGTTGCTGGGAACGATGTAAGGAACCTTCGGATTCCTTCAAAGGAGGGGAATTTCTTGAAGAGCTAAGGCACTCGTCGGCTCTACAGAAAGAGTGCTCGTGTGAAGAAATAAGATGTGAAGAGTCACTGGCCGTGGAGGCTATTATATTCTGTTTATGACACTGCGTAATTGGGCAGGGGGTTATCAAAATTTCGGAGACCGTTGTTGCCATCATGATTAGGACGTACCATGAGTAGAGGCCGTGTTTAAAATCATAGTCAACTTACGATTTTTAAATACTTTAGCCAGATAAATGTGTATTACATATTTCATTCGTCCTTAGCAAAGAAACTTACCAGATTTTACGTATTTTACTAATGTAAACATATTGGGATCCCAATGTGCACACAGTACCGGTGACTTAGTCTTCTATGTAGGCCTGAAGATGACCGACTGATGGGTCGAAACATTTAGCCTTATGTATAAATAAAAAAGGTAGTGCTGACGTATATAATTAATTTTATTATGCACACTATGTGAAATACATATATTTACTTTTTGGACAATATTAACTGCAAGTAACGTGAATATAGGCCGGTCCCAGTAGCCGCGCGGTCTAATGCGTAGGTCTGCGGTCGCTCGTGAATGAGGAGGCCATGACCCGCGTGGGGCCGCAGCGCCACAAAAAACCGTGAATATAGTTTGTATTTTTGTATGGGACCGAAGCTGGTAGGTCTACATGGCTTATCGAATCGGACTGCGGTACGCGAGGTAGTATATACTACTAACTGATGCAGAAAGTAAGTCAATACCACGATCTTCTGACTGTGACACTGTGCAGTTTGGTGCGTAATGACCAAAAGATAACGACGAAGCTTGCTGCCTCCATTCTCTAACTGAAGAGGGTTTACCAGAAAAATTGCCGCTTATATCTGTAAACGGTTTCATATTTCAAGTGAGCGTAATTTTTAGGCGCTTTTCGCAAAATTGCGAAAAGTGACTATTAGTGTCTTCATGTCCGTCTGTTTGTCCGTCCCTTTGTCTGCAAGGAACAACTCGGCTCCCACTGGACGGATTTTCATGAAATTGGATATTAGAGTATTTTTAGAAAATCTGCCAAGAAAATTCAATTTTCTCTAAAATCGGACAAAAATAACGGGCAATTTACATGAAAGTTATTACACATTTTTTATCACATCCCGCTCATTCCTTCTTAGACTGGAGAACTTTTCAGACAAAAATTTGGAGAAAATCGAAATACACATTTTATTGTCGATATATATATATATTCGAAAATCTTGCCTTTTATGAGGTAAAGTTGAAAATATTGTAGATCGTGGCAGACAACAGACGACAACATGCTGCATGATCAATGCATGTTAGATGCCAAAGGCTACAAAAACACAAACTGATAATACGTAATTTGTACTGCTTTCCCACAACAATAGTGGTTCCACGAACACGTCTCCATGTTAGGCTGTATGTGTGTTGCCTGTCGTGTTAAACTCGCCGCCGTAAGGCTTCAAATTCTGACAGAAAGGAAAAATTGACGTTGAAAAAGGACGAGGAAGGAAGGGAAGATGTGAGAAGGAAGGTGGCTCCGGATGAAAGCGACGCTGCGAGTCATCAGAAGGAAACAACTTGTTGATCGCGGCGTCTGCTTGTCTGAAACAAAGGCTATTACTCCAGCGTCGTTTTGGCGATACGACAAAGTTTAGTAAAAGGAGTAAGAGAGGCACAAGTCTCTTGGTTTATCGGCCGAAATGCACGGTTGATTTCAGTTTAAGCGAGAGATTTGAACGTAACTAACGTTATGCTACCGGTACTAATATCACCGACATTTATAATTTATTAATTAAGTCTATCAAGTTTCCAACGGTCGATCCCGGTGACCGCAAGATCTAAGGCGAGGGTCCGCGGCAGCTCACTTGTTGAGATTGTGGGTTCGAATGCCGCCGTGGGCATGGAAGTATACCTCTTGAAAATGTGAGTTGTACAGGTAGAAGCCTCTGCGACGGACCGATCCCTAATCTAGAGAAGTCCCACCGACTGTGTGTCATTGAGTGTGATCACCTACAATAAGTAAGTAGAGAGAAATCAAGACAAAGAAATAAAGACAGAAAAATAGAAAGAAAAGTAACGAAAGAAAGGTTCCAACGACGGTATATTACCCTCATCATTACTTGCCTTCTCAACTTTGTCAGTCGATGGATAATATATGGCAACAAGAGGTAAATAAAGGAGGTCGTTGGTGTAACGGTTAAAAATTATTCACATTTAAATGAGGACAGCCATTCTGGAAATTTGGCATTCACTCAACAGCTCAAGAAATGCAAGAACTCTTAAGATCGGAGTCTATATTCATAAGCACCATCCCACTCTTTCGTAACATGAACCAGGAAGTCAGGAGTTTGTGTTCACAAAGCCCCCTCTCCCCCAGTCTTCCGTAAATTGAGCCACGTTAATTTTTTTCCACACCCTCCTAAGCTATTTACTTAAGGTGCAGTTCACCAATACCGCTCATCCACGCCCTACTTTTTAGTTCTCTTTTAGCTCTCTTCGCACTCAAGTTTAATTTTCGTGCCTAATTTTCCTTCCGTAGGTATTTCCAAAGACCTCCCAAGTCCGAGCCCCTGTGAGGCATTCCGTAATGTTATTAATCATTTTATGAGCCCAACGGCCCAACCCCACAGTGAAGACGGAACTTTTTCACCTGTCCTCAACAGCTAAGTCAGTAGGTTCGCAGCTCCCGTCCACATCCGGATGCCGCTGTCTGCTCCAGCCACAAGCAGCGTGCGTGCCAGGCTGCTGTGTGTGACAAGGGATCGGTTTAAAATGCCAAATTAATTGAAAGTCAAAGAGAAGAAAATCATTTCATTGTAGATTTGCATTCCGTATTAGATTTGAAATCTGATAACTTGAAGATAGACTCACAAATTAGCCTGTCGTACTTACTGTAGTAAGTACTGTAGTACTCCTTAGAACTTTAAGAAAAGGAAGCCTTTCCTTTCTCAAAGTGAGAACATGGTTTATGCTGAGATGTATAGCAAAACCATCTGGTTCAGAATAGAGACAAGTGACAGTATCTTGTGAATGCGGTAATGAACATTTAGGCTCCATAAAATGCGATGTACATCGGTTAGATTCTCCAGAAGGAATCTGCTCCTAGGATTTAGTTACGGAACAAAACGTACTAACAATGAATGGGGGCGCTCTGGTAAAGAGAAAGGCTATTTATAGTGAAGGTTTCAGTAACGTACGTAAAGATCGCTGCAGAAAATCTAATTTTAAGAGCACACTAGACAAGAGACAGGCCGCCAGTATTACCAACAGCAACAAGTCTTGGAATTAAAATAAAAATATTTATGATTAGAGTGCGTAAATCTTTTACGCGTGCCTGTACTAATAATTGTTTGTGGCGGACAACAAATATCAGAATTTAAAGTATTAATATGTGTGAGTATGTGAGTGTGTGTGTGTGTGAATGTGAGTGTGTGTGTGTGAATGTGAGTGTGTGTGTGTGTGTGTGTATGTGAGAGAGAGTGTGTGTATGTATGTGTGTGTTTGTGAGTGTGTGTGTGTGTGAGTGAGAGTGTGTGTGTGTGTGTATGAGTGAGCGTGAGAACGAGTGTGTATGTGAGTGTGTGTGTGTGTGCGTGCGGATGCGTGAGTGTGTGATACCTAACTCTTAATATATATATATATATATATATATATATATATATATATATATATATATAGCGTCAAAGTTAGGATAATTTATGAGCACTGAATTGGAAATTTCGAAACAGACTCTTCTACAAGACAACGAGGTATTTTTCCAGCCCTTTCTTGCAAGGGAAAGGAAAAACATTTCTCATTCAGGATAAGACGAATAAACAGAGACACGAACCAGACAACACCGGAATACAAGTCTCAATTGTTACCGCTACACCAGTCTGCTAGGTGTAGGATATTAGTGAACACAGCAAATAACGTAACCTGTCCCATCTGAACGCTAAATATATGACTGTACCCCTTGGAGGAGGTATGTTTTTATTCCTGAGGGAGTAGTCGACTACACTGCGCACTTTTCGTTGTCTTTTTACTTGATAAGAAATACGACCGCCACTTTAAATTTCCTTGTGTAACGTATGGGTGTGACCGTTGCAATGTCAATGTCGACAGAAGCTTGTCTTCTAGGCAGCCTTGGAAGGCAAAGAATCTACAGCCTTGTTTTGTGCCATTTGTTGACAATGCTCTTCTGATTATGGAGCGCAGAACTTATTGTATTCCGGTACGTGTCCCACCGTAGCCCGGTGGGTACTGGCTGAGTTGCAGTGGAATGTACGAGTACTTTCTCTATTTTTGGTTTCAAACACCCAGTAGCAGTCTATACATTCATAAATTCGTCGACATTGCAGAGGAGAACACTGACTATACATGTAGGGTATAACATGCCGGATATTCTGGTAGAAATTCGCAGGCGTTGCAACAGAATGCACTGCCTCCATTTTGAGGGTAGAACTGGGTACTTGGTCTAAAGAATACCCAGTTTTGAGAAAAACTCCAGAAGTTTCTTCTTCCAAAACTTCGGTAAATCTCTACCAGACTACACGGCATCATATTGCGGGATAAGGAGATATTCAATTTTAATTCTGTCAGAATCTCAAATGTGACGTGCGGGATACACATTTTTAAATTCTTTAACCTGCTAAACCACGTAAAACCAAGGAATGACACAACAAATCGCAACAGCAACAATGAAAGTAAAAAGTAAAAGAGGGCAAACCGTAAAAGATGGAGGAAGGTTTTTTAATAAGATGTAAATGTAATTGGAATCAGACACAGGCAGGCAATAATTAGAGACCGTCCGGAATGGAGGCAGAACATTTTGGAAGCCAAGGTCAGCAAAGTACTGCAGCGCTTGAGAAGGATGAGCTGGAGGAAGATAAGAAGAATCTACCATTAAAATTTCTACAGGGTTTCATGATGGCAGAATAGTCTACTATACGTTCCGTCTGATCAGGAAAACAAAGACACATGTGAGTTTTCATACATGCTGTCAAGATTCCTGTGAATCCAAAAGGTGAAAAACGTAATAAATTTACTATACGAAGACAGCAACGCAATAAATAGCCCACGTCAAACAAAGTGCAAAATGTAATTATTACCGCTACACAGTCGACGAAATAGTCTTGTTTCGCCTGTGACTGGAGGCACCTGATTCAAATCTGGCCCGAAGTAGAGGATGAATACATTGTTTTTCGGGGGTTAATCGGTACTCCCAGGACATGCAAACAAACAACTTTCTGATTCATGAAATCCCAGAAGTGGTTAATATTAATATTTTGTTGTTCTTGTTTATGGCAACTTGCCTTTCGTCAGACGGTTCTCAGCGTTCCGGAAACACATAATTCGTTCATCTTCTGCTCACCAAAACGAAGGTCGTACACTCTAAAGTACTGACAGTCACCTATCGGACTGCATGCAGTCAATATCCCCAAGACTAAGGGATGCACCTGATTTATTGAAAATCTCTCTCCCTCTGACATAATTATTTCAGCCCACTGAACAATGCCTAAGGCCGCGAAGTGGCTGACACAGGTAGTAGCTGGCTTGTCACCGCGGAATCTCGGGTTCTTGATTTCGGTTACCAAAGTATCAGAGGAACCTTCTGATTCGGTATTCATGCTAGTTGTTTGAAACATTAGATCCCCTCGAATCGCTGGTAAAAATTTTAGGAACTGTGCGTTGTTAAAAACTAACGACTACACTCTTACGATTTCAGTGCAAATATAAAAAAACTATAACGCATATAGTAGATTTTTGTTGCAGTATAATTCAGGGAATAAGTGGGTTTAAGTTCCACACACGTCAACAATTACAGTAAGCTGCGATGTCACTTATTCAGACATAGTCCACTCATGACGTTGGCAGTTTCCAGAACAGAAGGTAAATCAACAGCAGTTTCCGATTGCTGAAGGCAGTGCAGACAAGTGGGCAAGTGAGGGCGCCAATAAAACACGATCCTAAACTTTTCTTTTCTTTAAGCAACGTGTAAAGTTACTTTATTACGTGATATGCTCTCGCCTTTACGTCACAATTTGTAAGACGAATAACAATTGACACATCTGTACATTCAGGTAACGCAACGTGTCGGCAGCTTTTGTGAACTGACGTCACGTAAAGAAAAGCGAACAGCTGCAGTATTGTCGTACTGAATATTACAATGCATGGTTAATATTAATACCACAACTGGCAGAATAGACAGTAAGAATTCCTGACGTGCTACGCCGTGTAGTCCGATTGACAGACAGCAGCAGCTCTTCTGACGAAGCAGCTGCTGTCATCCTCAAGACACAAGAATTAGGTGGAGCAGCCACAGTACATAGGATCACTACGTGGGCTGGAGCTCCTCGCAGTGCTAAGACTTGGACATTGTTGTTGATTCTATGCCATGTAGATTGTTGGAAATATCAAGTTGCCCGAATGCACGCTATAAGAGCAATGATAGAATGCCGGTGTTCCACATTGCCTTAACCTCGGCACTAAATAAAGGAGAGTGGTCAGCTTTACACCCGAACCAATTTACCCTCCAAGGAAAGCGTTACGAACAGAAAGCTGTGTGGGCAGCACAGACAGCCTGGATGTTTTAGAGAAGGGAAAAATCTGTCTCTGTCGGAAATCTAACCGCGATTCTTCTGGTGTTCAGCCAGTCGTCTAGTCACTGTACAGACTGAGCTATGCAGGGTCCTTTGTGGTTATTACTAAACACGTCTCAAGACGCTGCTACCGCTATTTTAGGGGTGGAGGATGGAAACAACAGGCCATTCAGAAAGTTTGGTATCCATCTACGAACCTTCACGACGTGAAGTCTAAAAGTACCGTGACGCAAAACAAAAAAAAGTCTGCCCCTGATATCTCTTTTACGCCATTATGAGCCCAGAATTACAAAACGAGTTGTTGCTTCCTTGCAGTCACGATAAGTGGCTCCTTGTCACCAGAGCATGGCGTGTCCTCGGGTTGCGGAAGGAGAAAGCCTCCCAATGTGGAGGATGACTGCGGATATATTGAATACGCAGTAGCGGACAGCCGACAAGGAATGGTCCTCCACCTGGGGGTTTGGGCGAGGTGCTAACGACTTCTCACCGTGAACCCTGTACTTCTTACGATATTTTTACGTGTTCCTCAGGCCTGGACTGTTCCCTTGTTATGAGCTAAACAATGGAAAAGAAACATGAAATTTGGTAGATGGAATGAAAAGGGTCAGGTTCGGTTACATCAGTATCCAGAAAATGAGCAAGGTATAAGTTACATTTAGTGGGTGTACAGGAGGTTAGGTGGGATAAAATGGCACCGTAAGAGCAGGAGAATATTTTTTTTAATAGAAAGGAAAAGAAAATCAACAATTTGGAACAGGATTTTTTTGTACACCACAGAACAGTGTCAACAGCTAAGAAAGCAGATTATGTTAGTGATAGGATGTCATACATGATTCTGAGAGGTCGCCGGTGTAATATCATTGTTTTGAATGGGCGTGAATCAAGTGCTGATAAACATGATGATTCAAAAGACAATTTTATGAGGAATTAGAGCAGGTTTTTTAACATTTTTCTAAGTACCATATGAAAATTCTATTTGGAGAATTTAATGCGAAAGTGGGGAGAGAGAATATTTTCAAACCGAAGTTGGGAATGAGAGTCTATATTGGGATAGAAAAGATAATGTTGTTAAAATAGTAGATTTTGTCACGACACAAAATCTGATTGTTAAGAGTACGACGTTTCCACACCTGGACCTTTCCTGTTGGCAAGACTCACAGTCAGATTGATCATATATTGATAGGTATGAGACGGCATTCGAGTATACTCGAGGTGTGATCTTTCGGGGTAGCTAACTGTGACACTGATCTATATCTGGTGGTTGCAAAAGTTAGGGAAAAATCGGCAGTAAGTAAAAAAAAAACAACACAGAATTTTGATGTGAAAAGATTTAATCTCAGGAAGCTAAGTGAGCTAGAGGTTACGAAACAGTATCAGATTAAGATTTCAAACAGGTTTGCTGCTTTGGAGAACTTAAGTGTTAGCAAGGACATAAGCAGGGTTTCAGAAAACATTAAAGAGAAAACTAAAACCGCAGCTAAAGAGAGTCTAGTTCTGTATGAACCGAAGCATTATAAACATTGGTTTGATGAAGAATGGTGACGATTTTTAGATCAAGAGAAGCAAAACTAAAATGCAGTTGTTACTGGATCAAAACCAATTTGATGTAGATAATCTAATCTATGTAAGATGGGATTCTAGTGGACATTTCAGGAAAAAATGTGGAAGGAATATCTGAAAGCTAAAATTGATGAACTTGAAACTAAGAATGAAATAAAGAATATCAGAGACTTCTGTAGGGGTATCAATGGGTTTAAGAAGAGTTACCAACCTAGAACTAATATAGTAAAGGACGAGAAGGGTGATATGGTTACGGACTCCCACAGGATTTTGGCTATGTGGAGGAAATATTTCATGCAGACCATGAAGTTAGGGAAACCAGGCAGACAAAATACATACAGAAGAGCCACTGTTCCCTGAACCCTATAAATTTGAGGTTAAGATGGCTATTGAATAGCTAAAAAGACATTAATCAACAGGCATTGAACAAATCCCAGCAGAATTAATTAAAGCGGTGGGTAGGAAAAGTCTCTTTGAGATCCATAAACTTAATAATTCTATTGGGAATAAAGAAAAACTGTCTTAGAAGTGGGAGGAGTCGTCAATGTACCTATTTACAAGAAGGGTAATAAAACAGATTGTAGAAATTACGTATCACTTTGTCAACGACATAACACAATTTTATCCGACATCCAGCTGTCAAGCTCAACTTCATATGCAGAGACATTATTGCGGAACATCGACGTGGATTTTGACCCAACGAATCGTCTGCCTTCGTCAAATACTTGGAAAAAATGAGAATACAATGAAGTAGTGTACCAGGTATTTATGGACCTCAATGACCTCTATAAAGCGTCTGATTCACTTAGGAGGTTTTCTACAATAAAAACGTGTCTGAATGAAAACTATAGCAGAGTCCGGTTAGGAAAAAGTGTATCTGACATGTTTCCTACTAAAATGGTTTAAAAACAAGGAGATGCTTTATCACAGTTGCTTTTAATCTATTCCATTACGAGTGTTCAGTTAAAACAGGATGGCTTGAAATTAAATGGTACACATGATATTCTGTTTTATGCTGATGGTATTAATATATTGGGCGGAAGAGTATATACTGTAAAGAAAACACAGAAGATCTATTGGTTGCTAGTAAGCAGACTGGACTGGAAGTAGGTGCTGATAAATCTAAGTACATGGTCATGACTCGAGATCAGAATGCAGGACGAAGTCAATTAAAAAAAAAGATTGATGATAGTTTCTTTGAAAGGGTGGAACATTTCGAATTCTTGTGAGAAACGCTAACGAACCAAAATTCTATACAGGAAGAAAATAAGAGAAGACTGAAGTCAGGGAATGCTTGCTATCATGCGGTGCAGACTTTTGTGTCTTCCACTTTGCTATCCAAAAAGTATACAGTTAAAAGTATGCCTGTTGTTTTGTAAAGGGTATGCAGATTTGTCCCTCGCATTGAGGGAGGGACGTACGTTGAGGGTGTTTGAGAATAGGTTGCTGAGGAGAATATCTGGGGCCTGAGAGGGACGAGGTAACAGGGGACTGGAGTAAAACTATATACTGAAGAGCTTACTGATCTGTACTATCACAAAATATTATTCGGCGATCAAACTGTGAAGAATGAGATGGGCGGGGAACGTATCACATATGGGGGAGAGAAGAGGTGCATACAGGGTTTTGGTGAGGAAACTTGAGGGAAAGACACCACTTGGAAGAACCAGGCGTAGACGGAAGAATATATTAAGCTGGACCTCCAGGAAGTGGGATGGGAGAGCATGGGCTTCATTGGTCTGGATCTGGACACGAACAGATGGGAAGGCTCTTGTCAAAGCGGTATTGAACTTTCAGGTTCCGAAAAATGCGGAGTATTTCTTGACTATCAGAGAACCGGTTAGCTTCTCAAGAAGGAATCTGCTCCAGGGAGTAAGTAAGTTCTTTTCTTGCTGAGCTGCCCAAGAAATTTCCTGCCTTTATTGGAAACAGAAGGTCAATACATGTTCACAAGACACGTCGTATCCTGAACACGTTTAAAGGCACCAACACACTAACACTCCACTGTATTTATATCATTTTAATATAATTCTCTCTCTACGCATAAATATTCTCTAATATTTTCTTAAGGTTTTCGAGTAAATTTTATCAACAGTTACATCTACCATGCGCGCCACATGCTTCCCCAGTTTGAACAAATTACGCCAGTACCCTTTGTTCTTTCCCGATGGTGTCATTGGAATTTTTCATTGACATAATCCTTCCGATCGCACTATGGCCCTGGGGTCGACTCAGTCTCTAACAGAAATGAGTACCAGGAGTAATTCTGGGGGTAAAAACGGCCGGTGCGTAAGGCTAACAACTTTACCATCATTCTGGGCCATTGTCACTTAATCTGGGAACCTTAACTTCCTGGAACCCTCTGGGCACCTCGGGCCTGTAATGGGACTGCTTTACCTTTACCGCTTCTTTCTACATCATCTCGCATTCACTATGTGGTAATCATCCTACCTTTCGACATCAAATAGCCCTAGTCTTGGTAACCGACAGCACCATTAAATAGATAAGTAAAAGTGAGCCCGTATTTCAAAAGACACTTTGCGCTCGGTCATTTTTGTGACGTCGATAAGTAATGAAGATGAAGTTAATTACAAAACTGTGGTTTGTGTTTTCTGTATTGACTCTGCTGCAAATAACCTGTAGCCACTGCTGGCAGCAGTTTCTTGTGCATCATTCCCTCCCCACTCAGCACGAGTGTCAGCCAATTTCACGGTGATGACTTTCCATCAAACTTTATCGGTAAAAACTATATAATTTCATATCTGAGTTAATACGACGTAATATTTTATGTGGAACACATTCAAGATCCCGACGTCTCTTTCTCTTCCGCCTAGCAAATTTCTTTGTATCTCTGGCGAACGTCCACGATGATTTTACGAGATATTAAAAATATTACTAAAGAATTCTTAAATTTATGACATAGCTCATGTTTCATGCTTTACATCATTGAATATATTTTTTATTCGATTAAATATAATAACGAAACACAAGTCTAACTTTAGAAACTATAAATTTATAAAATGCTAAAACTTAACGAAATAAACATATCAATGTTATGGTTTTCAATGGTAATGCCTTCCGTATAATTTAGCGCAGCGCAAACGGAAAGACGTCACATTCCGTCAGATCCTCACATGTCACCAAAGAAACACAGGCAGTCTCCACGGCTGAATCAAAGAAGCAAACAAAATATTAAACACGAGTACCTGCCCACATCCAGTAAATTAAAAACAATGTAAGGTTGTGGTGACCTTCTTAAGAATAGTCCTTAACAGCGCGCGACAGCAGTTTGCGGATAAAATCGGCTCCGACTGTGGAGAGGAATATACCGGAACATTAGTTTCGTACAGCTGAAAATGGGTGATCCTATTGCTTGTGATTTAGGTGACGGTCTAACAGAGATTTGCCTTAAAATGTATCATGTTTCAACACATCAAATAAGGCTCATGTCTGGACGGATTAGGTCTCGATTTAAGGAATGGAAATAAAAGATAATTAGGAGTGTTACAATAAAACAGAAGGGTGGAAAATGCATCAAGAGTAGTGCAGGTCAGGACAGCATACAAAATTCTAATGGAAAACTGATAGAACGAAAACACTTGGAAGACAAGTGTAGAGGATAAAATGTTAAAATGGATCTTAAAATACTTGATAGGAGAATGTGGACTGGACTTTTTTTTGCGTTAAATAGGTTACAGTAGGGAGCTTCTGTGTGCAGAGTAATGCGCCCAGATTCCGTGCAAGGAGTGATCTATTATCCTTCTGTAAGATTATGAAACAGAAATTAGGTGCTTTGTAGAATGCGCTCTTCAGCAAGTACAGCTGGGTAACCAACTGCAAGTGGATAAGGTGGGCGGAGCGTGAACGACGAATGGAGAAAAGATTAAAGCATAAAAATTTTAGGTTGAAAGGAATGAAAGGAAGAAATCTTTTGGAAAGTGTAGGTGTAGATAGAAGGATATTAAAATGAGGTTGAAATAAAAAATACTGGGTGTATAATCGATTTACCGTGGACGACACTGACCAGAGGTATGCTGTAGTAAACACGGCAATATACTGTCAGTGTCCATACAAGCTGGAGCATTTCGTGAGTAGCTGAGCAACTACTGGCTTCCCATAGACTACTCTGAACCATGAAGCTTGTTAATTGTAACAATAAAAATTTTAAATTATGACAGTCGGCAGTAAAATCTAAAGTGCTTTTCATCTTACTTTGTGAATTTGTACGTTGTTTAGGTTGGAGGAGAAGTGTTCTCACCGACCGCCATTTTTACGTTTCATTACTGAACAGATTTTGTACCATGTCATTCATTCCGTAATGTGTCTTACAACAGGTCCATCGACTCATGCAAAATGAGTTCACCACAGAGTGCGATATAGCGCTTCCTCTTTCAATTTCCAGAATCTTCTCTTTTTCTTAAAGTCATCAAGTAAAGGCTTACGTCTTCCTGTTACTCTTTCCTTTACTTCTATCCTTCCTTCTCTCTTTCCTTCAATGATATGTTCTAGAAGGTAGATGCTAAACAAGATTGTACCCTGTATCAGCTAATAATATGTTATTCTATTAGCAGGTTTAGAAATTGCTGTCTCCAGAAATCGAGTTGTTTTAACACTATAGTCTTCATTAATCAGTGTTATCTACTATAAGGTTTAAGACTGTGAAAAATAAACTTGAGCTACATAAAATGTAAGAACTCAGTTGCTACTTCAGAGCTAACGCAGCATCTACAATGCAGTGATCAGCCAGACAATGCTGTTTAGAAAAATAGCGCTTACTCTTGCGAGAATACTCAAAAGTGCTCTGTGGAAGTCCCTCTACGTTCAAGCAAGTGTTACTCGTGGAAAATCACTGAGTTTGTAAAGGTTGAATAGAACCACTAGTACAGATGTAAAACGTCCAAGTACGGGAAAGTTAAACTACCGTTTGAAGATTCCAAATGAGCATTTTGTTTTCCTTATTCATTTCTTCGGAGCGAACGTCGTCTGGGTGCAAAGCCGAACTCTCATTACTCCTCCTTCATCAATCGGATAGCAGCAAGTTGCCATCGTACTTCCGCTACTGCCTTGCCTTACATCTCAGCCTAATTATATCTCTTCAAGCGAATATTGGTAAGAAGGGAGTGAACTATTTGCCAAAGAGCGTGACAATAATTGAATTGTGCGCCTACTGAGTTTGGGATTCGATTAGTTAGGAGAATCGCTGCTTGATTGTTATTGTAGTATTGACTGTCACAAGTTGCAGCTTAGAAAACATTTTGTTAGAGATCCTTATAGCAGTATTCCTCGTGTAATTGAATGCCTCATTCAGATTATATCTTAGTGTCCAGGGTGAAACATTGCAAAGAATTAAACACTTTATTATCCAAATAATGCACAATATATAATATATAAATACAATTAAAATTATAAAATATTAAAAAGTGCTCCGACATGTTTCGGATCACAGAGAATCCATCATCAGGGAGCCTTGTACAGTGCTTGGCGAAAAATTACAAGAGTGAGTCTATCATGTCTATGTCAATGGACACGATAGAATCATTCTTGTAATTTTTAGCCAAACACTGTAAAAGGCTCCCTGATGATGTATCCTCTGGGATCCGAAACATATTGGAGCACTTTTAAATATTTTATAATTTTAATTATATCTAAATGTTATATATTGTGCTTTAGTTGGATAATAAAGTGTTTAATTATCATTGATGCACGGTGCAAACATGGAGATTGGGTGCAAACATGGAGATTGCAAAGAATTTTAAAGTAACCGGGACTAGAGCGGCATTATTTTTAATAAAGTAACTTGTGTACGTTATTACAAAATTTCTGTATTTGAAGTAATAAACCTAGCCCATTGTAAGCAACAGTGACAGGCCGAATAGTGTGGTGTTTACAGACATCACTCCCAATTACTATCACTACCACCACCACCACTACTACTGTTACTACTACTACTAGTAGTAGTAGCAGTAATAATAATAATAATAATGTCTACAATGAACTTTATCCACTGTCTGTCAGATAATGGGTAATGTCGAATTTATTGGTAATAATAATGATCAGAATACGAGCCATTCAATTACAAAACGGTATTACACCTCATAGCTTTCACTTGCGGCTTAACTAACAACATTAACAGTAGAGCCGACTGTATAGTGTCGGGTGGTAGCGTGATTTATGAAACAATATCGGGATTTTAATTCGTCTTGGCTGCGTGGATTCGGAAATTCTTTCACAATGAATTGCTGAAGGATCTGATAACTGAATCATACATCTTCCGAAAACCGACTCATTTGAATGAAGTGAAGCAGTTTCCGTTTCGTAGCAAGATAGTATGGCAATGTGTCTATTACTTGGAAAGGCTACTTGAAAAGGTTAAAGAAAGCTTTGTGCCGAGTGTGATCTGTTTATTCTCTGCTAGTGACGGCTCTCTGACATCTGACAGTCTGTCTGATGATACAGGTATTGGCTACGCGATCTGTCTGATCGACATCTATATGGGTATGTATTACAACACCATCATCGGCTGGGCTGTCTACTACCTGTTCGCATCTTTCGATTCAGAGCTGCCGTGGATGACCTGCAACAACCCATGGAACACGCGTGACTGCGCGCCCGTCCTCAGCACCCGCACTAACACTTCCACCAGTCCTGCCAAAGAGTTCTTCGAGTGAGTACCCTGAACTGTATCTGAACTCTCTCTGAATATGTCATGCGTTTAACGGACAATATTCAGTGCTACGTTTTATGCTTAACATGGCACTATAATAAGAGGGAATATCTAGAAGTGGAGTTAAACCTCCAAGCTGGGCATTAAATATATGTGAGTGGTCAGTTTCGCAATCGGGCAGTTACCTAACCATAAATAATGTTTTTGAAATAACTGAAATATTTCGCATCTGTGTCTCCAAATTACCGTCGGTCAACTGTGGCTCTCAATATGATTTCATAAGAACCAACACTGGGAAACCGAGGGGGTGGGAGTAATGTTTCCACGATATATCTTATTGCAAAATTTCGCTCAGGTCAATGGTGAAAACTGCTCCAATGTTCGCCTGTATTTCACCAAAGTTTCGATAGGTATGAATTCATTGGTGCTAATATATCTCCTTAACCCTCTCACTAAATATCAGCTAGAATGTTCAGATTTTCAGTTTCTTCAAGTGAGGACTCTTGAGAACTTTTTGTGTATATCAGCTGTGTACATTTCGTCATTTTTGAAACTAAATATTAGATTTAATACATATATGATTGCCTCTTTACAATGGCTTCAATCATACATTTTTAGCTTTCAAGATAAATACAAAACCAACGTTTTATTGTAAAACTATTTTGTTTTATGCATTTGCGCTACCTTTTCCAGTAATTGTGACCATCATCAGTCGAAATCATTACGACGACATACAACAAAGTAGAATTATCAACTACAGAAGCTTCTCTTTTAGCACTAATTTTACCTTGTGTTATATATTTTTGTATAGGGTTTGTCTGATTATGGTCGCCATGCCCGACACATGGAGCGAAACTATGTACAGCAAAATTGTTGTACAATAATATTGTTGAGTTTTGCTACATCTTTGTGAGACCCATATCGAAAACACCACCGGATGTCTCCTCCAAAGATCGTATGTTTTTATTGACATTTTGTTAATTTTACGGCCGTTACAGTTTTTTTTAACTTTTTCAAACCCTTTGAAGAAATCTTAATATCAAATTTGATTAAGAATGAAGAAATAAGGCCACAGCATGTGAGTAGTTTTGCTCACTTAGTTAACTCACTTGTACGTCACTGCTTGAATGTTTGGGCCCACTCTTACAAAAGTTACAAATTGCTGTCTAAATCTACTAAAGACATCACCGCAGAGAAGATTACAATGCCACGTTGTCCTTTCGGTA
>Ga0209755_10002994_pt1 | contig 21902 bp, 18 predicted proteins | sample TergutCo191P1_FD_187301 | JGI IMG/M metagenome (GOLD analysis project Ga0209755, IMG submission 187301) | Cornitermes sp. P1 segment gut microbial communities from Petit-Saut dam, French Guiana - Co191P1 (SPAdes) (version 2) | ecosystem: Host-associated > Arthropoda: Insects > Digestive system... | reverse complement strand
TTCCTTTCGTGCCATCAGAAGATCCGGTATTGGATGATCCGTCAGGGCGAAGAGCGTCCCACCGCTCCCAGATTGTTGTTCCGCCTGCCTTTACCTGAAAAAGCCATGACGGACATTCTTCGTTAGTCAGCATTTTAAAGGCGGTTTCTTCCTGTCCGTTATCTGAAAGAGCAAACAGGATATAAGGAGTTCCGGGAAAGCCTGTTCCAATTTTATAATTATTTCTTTTAACAATTAAAGCAAGATTCTCTGCGGCGGCTTTTTTCTCATTGTCAATAAAAATACTGTAGTAAAGAGGCAGAACATATCCGCTTTGAAATTCATTTTTTAATTTCCCTTTACCGTCTGTGAAAATTTTTAAATACGCGTTCGCAATTTCACTGCTTAATTTAAAATAATTTTTTTCATCTTCATCCATGCCCAATAATCCCGCGATTTTAGATACGATACCGCATGAATAAGCAAAACATGCCGTGGCTGTCCACTTTCCTCTTCGCATCCAGTCAAACAGTCCAAGTTCAGGAGCGCACCAGTCTCCGTAATGATGTCCAAAACTCCATATCCGCCTTTTTACTTTAGAAAAAGAAAAAAATCCTGCCCAAAATTTGCACGCCTTTAAATATTTTTTCATTGAGGCATAAGACTTTTGCAAAATTGATATATCTCCGCGCGCAAGGTATTCAGCCCACGGAACTAAAACGCATGCGTCACCCCAGTGATCTACAGCCATTGTAAAAACTGATTCAAGGTTAGAAGGAAAAACTGTATGTGGAATTGTTACAGGCACACCTCCTGTCTTTTTTTGATCGGTACGGAGATCGCAAAGCCATTTTTCAAAAAAAGAAGCCATGTCAAAATTAAAAGCGGCAGCCGGCGCGAAAAGCGCGATATCGCCTGTCCAGCCCATCCTTTCATCACGCTGAGGACAATCAGTTGGAATGTCGATGAAATTTGATTTTGCGCTCCAGACAATATTCTGCTGCAAACGGTTTATGCGTTCATCAGAGCAGCTAAAATATCCAGTTGTTTTAATATCAGAATAAAGAGAGACAGCTTTCAGATCGAGGTTTTCTTCTTTAACGCCCTCTGCGCTCACATACCTGAAACCCATATATGTAAAGCGCGGAGAATATTCCTCCCATATGCAGTCATCGCCTGTCCGGCCTTTGCAGATATAAACAGCCTGCGCTTTAGCGCTTCTAAGCGGTTTTAAAAATAAATCACCGTCCATTAAGACTTCCGCGTGTTTAAAAATTATTTTTTGTCCGCGCTCACCCCTAATCCTTGCGCAGATTACGCCTGCGAAATTTTGTCCAAAATCGTAAATTAACTTTCCGCCTTTCTGCGTTACGCTTACAGGATCGAACTCTTCATGCGCGCGTACAGGAGGTCCATAAGACGCTGTTATTTTTGGTTTTATTTTTATTTTTTCGATTGATGCGTACTGCCAGTCAAGTTTTTCAATATCATCTTGCGCGTCAAATATTTCACCGTCATAAAAATCAGCGCTTTTAAATGGACCGTCTAAAGCTGTACTCCATGCAGTATCAGTACCGATAATTTGCGATGTATTATCTGCATACTCAATTCTAATTTCCGCAAGAAACGCCTGGCGCGGTACAAAAATTCTATTCCTTAAACAGTGAGTAAACTTCCCGGCCGCCCAGCCACCCGCTACAAAAGCGCATAACGTATTTTCATCCTTTATCATCTGCGTGATATCGTAAGTTTGATACTGCAATTGATTTTTATATGATGTAAATCCGGGTGAAAAATAATCTTTCCCTATTTTTTCGCCGTTTAATGTTAGTTCATAAATTCCTAAAGCTGTCGAATAAATAAAAGCGCTTTTTATTTTTTTGCATGAAAAATCTTTTCTAAATACAATTACCCTCGGCGAACATTTTTTTTTATTAAAGCGGTAAGAGCCTCTTGTAATCCATCCGGCGTGCCAGCTTTCATTTAACCGGCCTGTTCTAAAATACGTTTGCGCTTGGGCGCTTTCTTTGTAATTATCTTCAGCGGTAACATTCACTTTGTATTCTGTGAACGGCTTTAGCTCTTCGCCGCCGTATGTTACTGCGATCTGCTCTTTTGTCCGCGTACTCCAGCCGTTAACGCTGATTAAAGCGCTGTTAAGCGTTACGCCGTTTTTATCGCTTTGTAAACTAAAAGAAAAACGCGGCCGCGCAGTGTCAGTAACGCACGGTTCTGTAAAATTTTCTACTTTAAGAGCGGAAATTTTTAACATTTTTCTTTTTACTCCGGATAAAACAGCAATACACGGAAGCAAAAGCGTTCCGTGTATTAATTAGGCAAACTTACGCGTTTTTCTTTACAAGGCTTAAAAATGTGCCAATCACAGCAGACAACCACGCGGTAAAGTATAATATAAACCCTGTTACTGCCTGCCTAGCGCCGCTTTGAGCCGCGATGTTATCGGATTCAAGATCAGATCCAAAAACATACGCAAGGGATTCTACGCGATCTCCTATAAATATCATAACAGACCATACTAACAGTACCGCGGCTGATATAAAAATGATATCGATCGCAATTTTAGCGCCAATATTTTGCGTAAAGTTTAACTGCGGCAGTATAGCCGCTGCCGCGCAGAAAATAACTGCTAATATTGTCATTATAATAACCTGTAAGTTAACATCATTATAATACTGTGACGCCGCGTTCATTCCGTATATAATCAGCGATACTATGGCAAGAGCCGCCGCTAAAATTGCAAAATAAAAACCGCTTCCTGATTTATTAACAGATGCTGACATATTAATTTTCCTCCTTTCTTTTCAGGGAAATAATTACATACATTACAGCGGAAACAGCAAGTAAAACCGCTGAAATTACAATAAGAGATATAAACATTGATTCCCACCAAGGAGTTACTCTGTAGTTAATAAAATTTGCGGCATTGCTGTTTGCAAGCGCGTAAAGCTGGTACATAATATTTTGCTTTGCATGAGCCATAAGATTCGCGTCCTGCGCGATCCTTGAAGCTGTAAAGTACGGCCATCTTCCTGTAATGCTGGCGGCACCTTCTGACCATGATTTTGTGTTCTGCGCCATCATGGTAATCCCGCCAATAATGCTGAGTTCCGGGCGGAAGTATGCATTCCCATTTACCATATCTGTTGTTACAAGGCCTTTAAATCCCCATTCGCCGCGGAGAATATTCTGCATAATTCCAGTATGTCCGTTAAACGCCGTAGCTCCTATCCGGCTGAAGGTTGTCATTACACCTAACGTTGCGCCTTCTTCAAACGCGCCCTGGAATGCCCTTAAATCGCCCTCGCGCGCTCTTTGCTCGTTCATATAAGGCGCGACGCCGACGCGGTTTCCTTCCTGGCAGTTAAACGCAAAGTGTTTGGGCGAATTAATCGCTCCGTATTCATTTCCTCCCTGAATAAAAGCGGTGCCCATGATATTAGTCAACATCGCGCATTCACTGTAATATTCGTGGTTTCTGCCGCTGTAAGGCGTCCTGTGCGTATTCATTCCCGCGCCCCACAGAATTGTATGACCAATCCATAAGCTGTCATTGCCAACCATTCTTCCGGCGTCTTTTATAAGAGCCGTATTAAAAGTCGCGGCCATCATAGGCGCGTTAGGAAGCGTTCCTGTTCTGTAATTCAAATTAGGATCAACGGGGTATCCGTCAATATTGCCAAGGCTTACAAAACGCGATGCGCCGGGGTCTGTTGTATTCGCGCGCCCTACAACGCCGACCTGTGCGCCGTTATTATTAAATCCATTAGGACCGTCAGTCTGCCAGACAAGAGGAGAGCCAACTGATGTAATTACAGCGCAGTGGTTTCCGCCTCCTGCGATATTAAACAATACTTCTTCCTGGGTAAGCTGGTTTGCAAGCTGACTCCAGCGCGGATCTGATATATCGATTATTCCGGCAAGATCAGAAAGCACAAGTCCGTTAATCCTTCCGAATATCGTTTCATTGCCTGACGCATCAGATCTTATTTCATACTGCATATTGCGAAGCGTCATTATCCATTGGGACATTCTCTGCCCTCCAAGCGTTATAACGTATGTTTTTGGATAGGTAGCATCCCAGTTGCTTCTTGATAAATATGTAACTTCCCCCGGAAGGTAATAATTTAAATCGCCGTCTGCAATCTGATTTGTTATTAAAGTGCCGTTATCTGAGCGCGAGAATGTAACGTTGTCAGCCTCGCCGTCGCCTGAATATGTCCACTTTTCAGCTAACGCGGAATTTCCATTATACGTCATGCCGTTAGCTGTCGTTTTTCCCTTGGCGGCAAGAATGTTATTAAGCGCGTCATGCGCCCCGTTTCCAAGCGCGAAATAATAATCGCCCCAGTCCATGATGTAAGTTTTGGCTTTAGTGTAATCATAACTTGCGATATATTTCATCGGAACAGTTATTTCAACAGTCTGGCTTTCACCGGGGTTTAAAATTCTTGTTTTTTCCGCGCCGATAAATTCAACCGCGGATTTTTCTACCTTGTTGCTTATGTCATACTGAGTATAAGGCGTCTGCACATATAACTGAACAGCGTTCGCGCCGGCGACATTGCCGGTATTCCGCACAGTAACAGACGCTGTAACAGTGCGATTTGCCATTCTTACAGTTACGCTGTTAAGCGTCTGCGTGAATGTAGTGTATGAAAGCCCGTAACCGAATGAATAGGATACTTCATTCTGATATCTCCAGCTTGATGCGCCGAAAGACGCGCCTTTTGCCGAGGAAGCGTTTCCGTTTCCTTCTACCGAGTCAGCGTAACGGGTTTCATAATATTTATATCCTGTATAAATGCCTTCTGCGTAAACTAAGTACCACGCGGCGCGTAAATCGGTATAATTTACGCCGGGAGCTGTATAAATATTCTGCTCAGTTTCCGGAATGTTGATTAAATCGCGGTTTGTATACCAATGAACGCCGTAGTTCATCATCGCAGGCGATGAAGCGGAATTAACAGCGTAAATATTTGGAAGACGCCCTGAAGGATTCGCGTCTCCGTTAAGAATGTTTGCGACACCCAAAAACCCGTAGTTATTCGGAGTGCCGACCCAAAGGATAGCGTTAATTCTGCTGTCATTTTTAAGCTCGTCAATTTCCATCGCCGAGTTGCTGTTAATAAGAATGATTACATTTCTGAAGTTATCTTTCGCTAATTGAATAACAGCCTTTTCGTTAATTGAAAGCCCAAGCGAATTTGTAGTTCCGTATAATTCCTGATCTACTCCAAGAGCGCCCGGGTAATAATCGCCGGCTTCTCTTGACGGGCGGGCGATAACTACAATCGCGGCATCGTTGTAATTTGCAAAACTTGATTTATAATCGCCGTTTACGCCGGCTGCCGCCGCGGCTTCGTTATAGACTGAAGGAGAAGGTTCTGAAATTGTAAACTTGGGTATCGTTCCTCCTGCCATCGCGCCGTATCCGTTATCGCCGACGCTAAAGCCGCCTGATAAATTCTGAACAAGGTTAGAAGGCGTTCTAGCCAGTTCTTCATAAATGCTGACCATTGCGGGATTTACATTAAAACCTTTTTCTTTAAGCGCATCTATAAGATTACGTTGAACGCCTTCAGGTATCGAAGTTGTGCCGTCGTTAGCTGCATTGCCGCTTCCCATTCTTCCGCCCATCTCAGGACGGTAACTGGGCATGCCAAGCAATGTTACTCTGGCTCCTTTAGCAAGAGGAAGCGCCGGGGCTGAACCTGCGGTTTCATTCTTTAATAAAACCGATCCTTCTTCTCCGATTGCCTGCCCGATGCGCACATGCTCTCTTACAAGCTCTGATGTTGTCGCAAAATCAGACTTAAACGCCGGCTCTTCGCCGTCAGGCACTTCAGAAGTTGTGATATAACTGGCTGTACCTAACGCAGTGTCAACAAAGCCGCGCCACGCGTCAGCAATGCCATAACCTGTAATCGCAAGAACAAGAATCGATAAAAACAATGCGGCAAGCCCCCGCCATAATATTTTTTTACCAAACATTAACTTCCTCCTGTTATTTTCTAATTACGCAGCGTCTTTTTTAACGTACTGAAAGAACGACGCCGCAATCGTTACAACTAAAGCAATAACATAAAATATCCATGATGTCAGAAATTGACCAAGCGCATTTCTGGGAGCGTCGCCTGTGTCAAGATCTGAAAACCATGTATAACCCATCTGCTCAACACGAACCGATAAAGCCTTTGTCAGTATGACAGCAAGAAGAACCGCTGTCGCAAGCCGTACAATATCAAGGAGTTTACTGTTCCCCATAACCTGCGGGGCTATCAGTAAGACTGCGCACAGAATCAATGAAATTACTGACATCGTCATAATCGACGCCTGCATGTCTTCAAAGAAACTGCCTGCCTTCGTGTTGGCGATATACATACTAAAGGCGATGATTATAAATACCGCCGCGAGTATGGTAAGATAAAATGAAAAACTTTGCTTTTTAATAAAACCTGCCATAGTTTATGCCTCCTTCTTTCTTAAACTTCCGGTTACATATAATGCCGCAGCTGCCAGCGCTAAAATACTGGAAATTACAATTAATGAAATGTAAATCGCGCGCCAAGGCGTCATCTGCCACACCATTGTTGTTGTTGAATTAACGCCGTTCATTGCATTGGAATTAACAATCGCGAACAGAAACTCGTGGTAATTTTTCTTTACCTGTAAAAGGAAATCCCTGTCTCTGGAAAGAGCTTCAATGTTAAAATAATCCCACATAAGGCCTTCCGCGTTTGAGCTGCCGTTAAGACTGCCGTAAGCAGCAGAGCTGGAACTGTACTGAGAAGGGACCTGTCCGCCGTTCCAGCCGCCCAGCGCGCCGCGGCCGTCATGTGTGTCAAGGTGCGTAGTTCCGGCCATCAATGCTTCGATAGGCGTCATGTAATATCCGCCGTTTATAAGATCGGTAACAGCATAGCCCTTAAAGCCCCATTCGTTTTTCAGTATTTCTGTCATCATGCCTTTGTGAGCGCTGCCGAATGTCGCGCCAATGCGGCTAAATGTTGTCATTGTGCCGCGCGCGCCTGCTTCGAATACCATTTGGAATGCGCGCAGTTCAAGTTCGCGTCCTCTTTGTTCATGGAAAAACTGCGCTAAACCTGCGCGGTTTGATTCCTGGTTGTTAAACGCAAAATGTTTCGGCGCGAAATAGAAACCTTTTTCCAGTCCGCCCTTAATTACATTCGCGCCAATCTGTCCTGCCAGTACCGGGTCTTCTGAATAGTATTCGTGAAGCCTTCCGTTATAAGGCGCGCGCCATAAATGCTGGCCCGGCGCCCACGCAAGTGTCATGTTATTAAAAATTGATGTATTGCCGAATAAGAGTCCGTGTTCATAGGCAAGCTCTTTTGACCATGTACAGCCGATTGTCGATCCTGTTGGGACAACGCGCCAGTCAAAACCGCCGTTCTCTGTTCTTGCCGGATCTGTCGAAGGAACAAACCACGGAGAATCGGGTTTAAGATCGTATTCGTTTGTGTGTAAACCCATCGGACCGTCCTGCACGCCGATTTTTACCATACCGATTGACGGGATTGGCTCTATCTTTCCGTTAGCGTAAATAAAACTGACAAGCCCTTCAAACAAATTAAGCTGTTCCAATAACTTCTCCCAGCGCGGATCATCGAATGTTGTATCTTTAAAATCAGAAAGCGATAAACCGTGGTTAACGCCGAATTTGATATCAGAGGTGTCCTGATTTTTAAGCACATAAGTTCTGTTGCGAAGCTGGCTAATCATAGCAGCCGGTGCGCTTAACGCTCCCTGGCCGTTCGGATGCGATTCCAGTCCATAAGCGTTTACTTTAGCGGCATAAGTTTTAGGCCATGTCGCCTGCCAGTTGCTGCGCGAAAGGTATGTAACAGTGTTCGGCGACCAATAATTAAAGTCCGCGTCATCAAGCTGGTTGGTAACCCTTGCGCCGGATTTTGAATGGCTGAATGTTGTAGTATCCGCGGCGCCTGACCAGTTCCACTTCTGCACCTTGGACGCGTCGCCGTTATACGTCATGCCGTTTGAAGTAGTTCTGCCGAGTTCTGCAAGAATGTTATTAAGCGCGTCATGAGCGTTCTTTCCGATTGCGATGTAATAATCCCCTGAATCGAGGATATATGTTTTTGCGTTTTTATAATCGTAGCTTGCAAGCCATTGTAAATCGATGTTCTCGAATGTTATCTGCTGCGCGCCGCCTGCCGGAATTAAATCCGTCTTTGCGAAATCCAAAAGCTGAATCGCAGATTTTTCAACTCCGCCCTGGATATAAGGAGACTGCGCGTAAATCTGAACAACATCCTTGCCGGCTGTGTTTCCCGTGTTGCGCACCGTTACCGTTACATCGACGGATTTTTTATTACCGGCAACCCTTACGCTGTCAAGCGTCTGGGTAAATGTCGTATAACTTAAACCGTGTCCGAACGGATAGAGAACCTCATCCTTATAATTCCAGTTGTTTCCGCGGGAAGCGAAAATTCCCGCGTTACCTGCCGCATTGCCCTGACCTAACACAATGTCAGCGTAACGCGTTTCATAATAGCGGTATCCTGAATAGATGCCTTCAGCTTCGATAACATACCAGTTGCCGCGGTATCTGGAATCCCAGTTGCCGGTGCCGGCCGGATTTGTCGTAGGATCAATTTCACTGTAATTGGCAAACTCCATGATGCCAAAGTTCTGCATCGCAGGAGACGATGTTGAATCTACCGCGTAAATTGCCTGAGTTCTTCCCGAAGGATTAACTTTTCCGCGAAGAATATCAGCGACAGCAAGAAAACCGTAATTGCCGACAGCGCCTACATACAAAATCGCGTCTATGCGCGGATCGTCCTCAAGAATTTTTAACTCAAGAGGATGCACAGCATTTACAATAACGATGACTTTGCTGAAGTTCGCTTTCGCTTCTTCAATTAAAGCAAGTTCATTTTTTGAAATACTGAAAGGATTTATCATATCCGCTCCGTAAAGCGCGGTTACAAGATCGTCATGAGAAGAGTTTTGATTTAAACCTGCTTCCTGCATATTCTCAAGCAATGCCGGATACTGCGCGATGTCGCCTGTCGCAAGCCCTACTCTCCCCGCGCGGAAATCCGCCGCTTCAGAAGCAGGACGGCCGATAAATACAATCGCCGCGTCACTGTAGTCTCTGTAACTTGCCGTAAAAAGATTCGCGTTTGCCGCGCCTGAAGACACCATGTGCTTCGGCGCCGGTTCAGTTATGCGTAAAGGCGCGAATAAATGCGGCGGATAAAAGTCTGTATTCTGAAAACTGACAGCGCGGTAACCATATGTGTGCGAAACTACTCCCTGCGCGTTTGTTGTCTGAAATGTACTCATTGCGTCTAACTGATTGTAAAGTTCCGCCATAACAGGGTTCACCGTAAAACCGCGCTGGTTAAACGCATCCGTTACGCTGACATTTTGTTTTGCCTGCGCTGAACTTCCGACTTGCCCTCCGTGCAGCGAGCCGTTATTCGGACCGCCTGCTGACTGTACGCTGCGCTGGCCGAAAATTGTAACCCTGACATTCTGTCCCGAAAGCGGCAGCGTGCCATTGTTTTTTAAAAGCACCGCAGCCTCAGCCATCATCCGCTCACCCAGATCTTTAGAGTGCGCTATAAGCTCCGCTGTAGTGTTGTAATCCGGTTTAAAACCCCATGCGTCCTCGCCTTCAGTTTCCCTTGTCTGCATTCTGTAGGATGATGAATCAAAATTTTCATCCATAACCTGTGAGTAATTTTCCATGATGCCTGCAGCGCCGATTGAGAAAGCCAAAATCGAGGCCATGGTAATTAATAACCCGCGCCATAAACTGGTTTTCTTTAACATGTAAAGCCTCCTAAAAATTTTATATGTTCAGCGGAATCCTGTCTTCCGCAAAACCGCTTATCGGATTTGTCCGGCAGCGTTAAAGTTACCGGACAACTCTATTATTTAATTTCAACTTCCGCTTCCGCGTTGCCGTACTGACTTTCCGCGAAAACCTTTACAGTTCCTTTGCCGTCAGGTTTAACTATCGCAAGCGCTTCGCCCAAGTAGGTATCGGTTGTATCCGCTAAATACCCGTCCGGATTATACGGGCAGGCATGCCCAAGACCCAGCAGCGCGCCGTCTGTTATGCGCACTTTTACTGTGCCGCGGATTAATGGTTTTAAATTACCGCGCGCGTCTGTAAAACTTATGCGAACAAAACAAAGATCATCTTTGGATATTTTGTTTACTTCGGGAGTTAATGTAATTTTTGTTTCTTTTCCTGCGGTGTATAGCGAAGTCCTTGCGATTTCATTGTTTCCCTTGTCGTAACTTACAGCTGTTATATTTCCGTCATCATATTTAACATTGAATTTACAGATGCAGCTATTATTTATTTTTTTAGAACCGTATTTTTTTTCATTGATATAAAGATCAACTCTGTGCGCTCTTGCGTATACTTCAACTCTGGTTCTGTTTCCGCTGCATCCTTCCCATGACCAGCTTTCTACCGCGTTTGACATCTTCCATGCGGACGGCGAATGTTTTCTAAAGCCATTGTTCGCAGGTACTACTCCGATTCGAATTTTATCCAGTTCAAACGCGACTTTAGTATAAGCGGCCTCGCATGTAGGCTTTCCGGTGATATCGATCCTGCCGGAGCCTGCGGTAAGCCAGCCGCAGCCGCCCTTAAAATCAGGCGCGTAATCACGGTACACCCATGAACCGATTCCGACTTCACCCATATAATCAATGCCGGCCCAGACAAAATCGCCGATAAGCGCAGGATTTAATTTCGCAGATTCCCAGAAATCATAAGCGTCAAAACAAAAAGTCTCAGTTCCTAAAATTACGCGGTTTGGATATTTTTTAAAATCTTTTTTATACCGCCAGATGCCGTAGTTGTACCCGGCAATATCAAGTTTAGAAAACGCTTCTTTGGTTTTTCTGTCGCTGCCATTTAATGTAGCTCCGAACTTCATAAATTTATCGCCCATAAGGCCTGCAAGATTATTATAAAATTCGCTTCCTACCGCTTTATCTTTTTTTGGTTTCTTACTTTCCTTCGCGGCTTTTTCATTACTGTAGACTCCAAACCCAAGCGTACTTAAATAATTAAAGAAAATATTTATGCCGCATGTAACAGGACGGGTATTGTCAAGCTTGTAAAGAAAATCTGTCATTTCACCTGTCAGCTCTATGCCTTGTTTGTACGCAGTTTCTGAAACCTCGTTTCCAATCGAATACATGATGACAGACGGATGATTAAAATCCTTGTCAGCCATGTCCTGTAAATCCTGTTTCCACCAATTCTGCATAAGACCAGCGTAATCGTATTTTGTTTTATGTATGAACCACATATCCGCGTACTCGTCCAGCACCAGCATTCCCAATGAATCGCATGCGTCAAGCAGCGCTTTTGAACACGGATTATGCGCTGAGCGCACGGCATTGTATCCGTTTTCTTTTAATATTTTTATTTTTCTGTATTCAGCGGACGGATGAGAAGCTGCTCCTAAAAGGCCGTTATCATGGTGTATACAAGCTCCCCGTAGAATTACGCGCTTTCCGTTTATTCGAAATCCGCCTTTCGCGTCACATTCAATTTTGCGTATTCCAAATAATATATTCTGTTCATCATCTTTGAATTTTACTTTGCAGTTATATAGATGCGGATTATCGCTGTCCCATAACTTTGCGTTTTCAATGTCAAATTGAAAAAGCGCCGAATTTCTTCCGCTTGAATTATCCTTATTTGCGGCCGCTGTTTCGCCCGCGGCAAGAATACCGCCGTCATAAATTTCTACGCGCACATCTGCGCTGCCTTCAACAACGGCCTGTATTTCTATTTTTGCGGGATTAACAGAAATAGTGCGAATTTTAACGCCATTCAGCGCGATATGCTCTTTATCCAGCGCATACATCCAGACAGGGCGGTATATTCCCGCGCCGGAATACCAGCGGCTGTTGGGCTGATCTGCGTTATGCGCAATTACCTTTATAGTGTTCTGTCCGCCAAAGTTAAATGAAGAGGCCTGCGCGTAAAAATTCGTATAACCATAAGGGCGGCAGACAGATTTTTCATTATTTATATATACCTCGCAGTTTCTGTATACCCCTTCGAATTCAAAGATAATTTTTTTATCTGAATATTCCAAAGGAAGAAAAAAATTCTTTTCATATACATAATCTGCGCCTTCAAACCACGCGGAATTTTTTCCGCCGGGGTTGAGGTTAGACCTCTTTTCACGCAGCATTGCATCATGCGGCAGACATACTTCTGATTTTGTCTCTTCGCCCAAATTACAAAAGAGCCAGTTATCATTAAAGCCTGTCTTTATCATCACTATTCCTTAATTGTTATTAGCAGCGCAGGAAGTAAAAAAACGCAGTAAGCTTTGAAGGTTTTATTTTAAATTACTTATATTGCAATCACAATATTTTTTCTTGGTTTTTGCCTAAATTAACATTCTCATTGCCTAAACTAACGGAAACAAAATATTAAGATTAAACATATCGTTCTCGGCTCTTATGGTCATGTTGCCGCTGTATTTTTCTACCAGCATTTTTATGCTTTTTAATCCAAACCCGTGATACTCCCCGCCGGATTTGGTCGTTACAGGAAAACCTTCAGTATAAACAAGGCTGCCTATATAATTATTAATGATATGCACCGATAACATCATCATGGATTCCTTGACACGCACGCTTATCAGGCGCTTATCTGTATCTTCAATTTTTTGAACCGCTTCGATGGAGTTATCGATTGCGTTTCCAAACAGCGAATAAATATCCGATGAACGCATAAAAGAAAGCCTCTTTCCGTCAGCAATGCAATCAAGCTTTATTTTATTTCTTTCGCAAAAAAGACTTTTCTCCGTCAGAACAATGTCCAGCGCTTCGTTTCCGGTTTTTAAAGATGAATCATATACTGACACAATCCTTTCCAGTTCATTTTTTTCATCCGATGTCAGCCTGTCGCCCAAAAGCGATATCTGATGTTTAATGTCATGGCACTTTATATTAATTAATTCGATATTCTTCTTTGATGACTCCATCTGCGTTTTCTGCTGATGCAGGATATATTCCATTACTTTTATATCCTGCCGCATCCTGCCGCTTTCAAACATTCCTGATTGTATGCTCAGCGTAAAAACCGAACATAAAATTCCATATACCGCGAATGTAAGAAACATCGGCATATCCATATCTTCTCCGTATTGATCAAACACCACCTGCGTAATAATCGCAAAAACAATTAAAGCAAGGCTTAAAAGCAGCACCTGCGTATTTTTAATGATATAAACAGCTTCATTTTTTCTTATGCGCCTTGCAAATGCAAAATATGAAATTATTAAAACTATTCCTACTACTGTTATATAGATAAATGATGAAATAAAAACGCCGGTAAAAAAATTATCCGGGTCAGCGCCGGAAACTAAAATGCTCAGTACGCTCCCTGTTTTAAAGGCAAGATGCTGAGTAGCGTAAGCTCCTATACTGCAAAACAAAGCTACTCCGAAATTCACTTTAAAACAGAAAAGTATTCCTGAAAACGCGATTAGAAAATAAAGCGTCCAGACAAGTATTTGAAACAGCATTGTATACGGAAAAATTGTATTCCATAAATACGCAAGGCCGAAAAACAGCGCGACAGACAGACAAAAGCGCAGTAAAAATAATTTTCTTTGTTTTAAAGAAAACGTAAATAATAAAAGAGCTATCAGAAGTTCAAAAACATAGCCGTAGCTGATAAAAAAATTATATATAGTATTCATAGCTTACCTTGCCCCAGATAGTTTGTAAGCTCATTCATAAACTGTCTTCGCTTGGGCTGGCTGATTTTTAAGGTAATCCCGTTTCGCATAACAATATCAAGTCCCTTTACAAATGTGATAAACCTTGGATTGACAAGATAGCAGCTGTTGCAGCGCATAAAGTGGCGGCTGTTTAAGCTGCGCTCTAATTCCGAAAGCGATCCAAAACCTTCTATTGTTCCGCTGTTTGTAAAATAACTGAGTTTATGCCCTCTTACCTCAATATAATAAAGCTCTTTTGTAGATATCCGCGCGACGCTGCCCCTTTGCATTACAAGCAGCTCCGCGTCCCTGCCCGCTTCGATAATATTAACAGCTTTTTGAAGCACAAATAAAAGTTTCTGATATTTAACAGGTTTTACGATATAATCAAGCGCGTCTACTTCATAACCTTTTACCGCAAACTGCGCCATATTAGTGACAAAAATAATGATTACATTATCATCTAGTTTGCGCAGACTTTTCGCCGCTTCCATACCGCTTAACCCGGGTAGTTCAATATCAAAAAACACAATATCATAATCAGAACGGTAATTTTCCAGAAAATTTTTCGCGTTCTTATAGCGGATTATATCAATCTCTTCGTTTTTTTCTTTCTTGTAATTTTGAAGGCATGCTGATAACTGTTCTGCGTCTTTATCCTTATCTTCGATTACCGCGGCTTTAATCATAAAGCATTACCTCATGTATGATTATTATCATTTTTTACATGACAGCGCAACACAATCAAATTTTTCTTTCCTGGAAGAAGTTAAGTCTTAGGGATATAATTTGCCACCTCGGAGAATTGAACTCCAGACACGCAAATTTTCAACATAGCTGAACCTCGTGTTAAGGCGCATATAATACATTAACTAAAATTATATTGCACCATTTTTAATAAAAAGTCAATGTTTTTATACATATATAGCGTATTTTAAATGATATTGAATTATTTTGAATTATTAAGATGTATTAATTTATGTGTCGTTTTATATGTCGTTTTTATTTAATTTTTTGACTGTCAAATACTCATTAATACCAGACACGCAGACTTTTGGTCTGTAGAAAATAAAGTATTTCGATTAATTTTTATTATACTCACAGATTTATTTCAAAATGACATAAATTAATAAATGACACATAAAACGACATACAATATCCTATTGAAAATACATACAAACTCCCAACTATAGGAGGTTTTAAATTTGTACTTTTTTATTATTTATTTTCCTGTATTGATAAACCTATTCTTGATTTAAATAATTAATTTTGGGGGTAGGAATGGTTAATGATTTTGGAACGCCTGATGTTTTTAGCCGCAGGGAAGCAGCGAAATATTTAGGTATTTGTCTGACAACTCTTGGTCGCCTTGATATTCCGAAAACAAGAGTACGGCACAGGGTTATGTATAAACGTGATTTGTTGAAAAAATGGGTTGATGAACATACCGAAGTCTCACACTTAAAGGAGTGCAGGAAGAAATGAGCCAGATAAAACTAGAAAAAATTGTTGCTAGATTGCTGGAAAATATTAAAAATGTGAAATATGGCAATGTATCTGTAAACCTGAAAATTCATGATAATAGGGTTGTTGAAGTTACCTATTTGAACGCTGAACAGACAAAAGAGCCAAAAGAAAGCCTTGTTATTAAGAAATAATAGCAAAATCACTGAAAAATTATATTTAAGACTTCCGATTTTTCGGAGGTCTTTTTTTTTGCCCTTTTAAAGTTTTTGCATTTTGTACTTTTTTAGTATTTCTTTCGGTTTCGGGATAGCTGATATTTATTTTCAGAACATGGCAAAGGGGGGTATTTTTGAACGGCTATATAACGGCAAAGGAAGTTACGAAATTTGTGCAGCTTTCGTTACAGACTATTCGGCGGTATACAATGCAGAAAAAAATTCCTTTCCACAAAATTGACAGGGCGGTGCGGTTCAAAAAAACAGAGATTGAACAATGGGTTGAAACCCGTAAGGCTTACTCACAGCTAAAGCAGTGTGCTGTTTTTAAAAATGACGCTGATTTATTGGCGAATGAGCAGGAATTTTTTATTGGTTCTGACAGTGGAGCAAATAATGACTGGCTACGAAAAAACTGTAGAAGAAGCAAGGAATGGAATTCTGCCGTATGAAAGTTGGGAACATCTTAAAGACGAAAGCGCATCGGCTTTTTCCGCCTTTTGCGCATTTCGTGATTTTGGAACTGACAGAACAATTATCAAGGTGATTGAAAGCATTGAAAAAAATGAAAAGTTACGATCAAAAAATTACAATGTCTGGCGCAACTAGGCTTCTAAATACCGGTGGACGGAACGTGCCGCAGATTATGACAGATACACCGAACAGCTTAAACAAACAGAACATCGTAAAACCATCGAGGCGCAGGGCGAAAAGCAAAGAATGGTTACAGGGAAAATGCTCGATGTCGTTATGAAAAAACTGGAGACAATGAACCCTTCTGACTTGGGGAATGGGACTGTCGCTGAATGGGTACAGACAGCGATTAAAAATGAACGTGAGGCTTTGCAATTTGCTGACGCAAATTGCTTTGGAGTTTCGACAAGTCGAAACTCCACGCTAAAGCAAGGTGAACTCTTTTTTGTTTCGGATTTTCAGGTATTGTAAAAATGGGAACAACAGTAGTTTTTAAGCCAACGGCAATACAGAAAAAAGCTCTCGATCTTTTAAAAAGCGGTGCTAAACATATATTAGAGTTGTTCGATAACTTCAGTTATTGAACAACTTCATTGCAAAAATGCATTTTTGTAAGGCTTTAGCCTGATAAAATGCAGGACTTGTGAGACAACTAACCGAGTTGTCGAACAAGTCCATTGCTTTTTGGCGGTTCCCGTTCGGGGAAAACTACTGTTCATGTTATGGCGATTATTTTTCGGGCTTTGATGTACGCTGGCTCTCGGCATTTGATTTGCCGTTATCGGGCTAAAGACGCCAGGTCATCGGTGTTACGTGAAACCTTAATACCGTGGCTGAATAACACTGTCGGTAAAGAAAGTTATAAATACCTTGCGCATGAAAGTATGATAACTCTTTTTAACGGTTCTGAAATTTGGATTGGCGGTTTAGGCGATAAAGAACAGGCAGACAAGATTTTAGGGCATGAATATAACACGATTTATTTTAATGAGATTTCACAGCTTAGTTATATTTCTGTTACAACTGCTTATTCTCGTTTGGCAATGCGTGTTAAGGACTGCCGCAACTTATTTTTCTATGACTGTAACCCCGGTTCTCCTCTGCATTGGGCTTATAAAATCTTTGTTCTTAAAAAAACATTTTTAACTGGCGATCCACTTGAAAAACCTGAACTGTATGAATCAATGCTTCTTAATCCTTTGGATAATCTAGAAAATCTACCTGAAGATTATGTCTCCGATATTCTTGACGTTCTTCCTGAAAAACAAAAGGCGCGTTTCCGTGACGGCCTGTGGGTAAAATCAGAAGGCGTTATTTACGACCGCTTTGAAGAATCAATGATTATCAAGTTTTCTGATCTTCCAGAAAAGTTTGACCGATTCGCCGCAGGGCAGGATTTCGGGTTGAATATCACTTTTGTAAAAATCGGCTGGCTTGGCGATGTTGTTTATGTAATTTGCGACTACGGCGCGTTTAACATGACTACAAAAAGTTTTAACGCTGAACTGGAAGCAAGGGGCTGGCTTAATTATCAAAATGATGGTATTGGCTCGACCTTGTCGTGTCCTGTCTATTGCGATCCGGCAGGCGGCGAAAGAATTCAAGAAATAACAGGAGGGATAAAAGCAAACAATTCTGTAGAAAGCGGCATTGACTATATTAACGCTAAAATTGAGCGCGGACAGTTTTTTGTATGTGAAAAATGCAATGGTGTGTTAAGTGAAATATGGGATTACTGCCGTGATGAAGCAGGAGAAATTGTTAAAGTAAACGATCATTTTATGGACGCTTTGCGTTATGCGATATTTTCTGACATTCAGCATGGAGTGGTGATGTCATGAATTTATTTACTCGTATCTTTCAGAGAAATAAAACCAACTCACAGTATAATCAAAAGTCGCTGTTAGGCGAACCACAGACATTAAAAAATTTGTCGATGGACGAAGATTTTAGTATATTAGGTATTAATAGTAATTCTTTTAACGATACTTACCTTTTATTTGCTTGGGTAAATATCGCGGTTAATATTCTAACCCGAAATATTGCACGAGCAGACTTTACGATTAAAAAAGAAGGTAATGATATTGATAATGGCATTATTTATAATTTATTTAGGAAACCTAATGCTTCATTAAGCCGTTATGATCTCTGGAAAGAAACTGCCGCATGGTGGTTTATCGAAGGGGAAGCGTTCTGGTGGTTTGGCTCTGATTATTCGGGCGGAATTCCCAAAGAAATATATGTCCTTGATCCTCGTAAAGTCAGGCATGAAAGTGAATTTACAGGGCATGATTTTGGATTACAGAAAAAGCCTCGCCGTTGGTTCTATCATGCGGGCGCTGAATTAATACCATTACTCTCTGATGAACTTATTATTTTCCGTGACTGGAATCCCTGGAATTCTGTTCGCGGCGTTAATCCTCTTGTTTCTCTAGCTTTTGAACTTGAACAGGATTACTTTTCAAATAAAGCCAATTCATCATTATTAAAAAACAATTCAATTCCGCAAGGAATATTAAAAACAGAACAGACTTTAAGACCCGAAGAAGCAGATCAGCTTGAAAGGCGGTGGGAAAGTAAATACGGAAACATTAATGCCGGAAGAAAAATAGCCGTTCTCGGAAAGGGAACAAATTTTGAACCTATCACTTTTACGCCTGATGTGATAAAACTTTTTGAGTTAAAACGTTGGAATCTTTATACAATTCTTGCTCGATACGGTATACCGCCAAGAGTAGCGAATATTTCTGACAAGTCAACAGCCCTAAGCGGTAAAGATACTAAAGAGCAACATTCGGCATTTTGGCAATACACTTTAATTCCTATACTGCGACAATACGAACAAATAATTGAAAGTCAGTTTTTTATGCGCTTCGGTCTTAAAGAACGTGGCATTTTCGATTTATATGATATACCTGAACTACAAGAAAGCGAAGACGCTCAAAGTAAACGTGATATTGCTGAAATAAACGCTGGTATAAAAACGATTAATGATGTTCTTAAAGAGCGTGGTAAAGAGCCTAAGCCGTGGGGTGATGTCTGGTATAAACCAAAAAATTTATTTTCCGTTAATGATTGCAAACATGAAAATAATGAAGGTAAGCCAAAACAGGGTTCGCTATGACAGGCGGTACTCTGATTGTCTCCAGAGCTAATAATTTACACAGCCACTATAAAGAGCAATTAGAGGAAATTGGATTTAAAAATTTAATATTTACTGATGTAGATAAAAACGGTTTAGATATGATTATTTATGAAACTGCTCCTAGTCATGTGATGATTGAGGCTTGTTTTTACTGGCGGTCTACTCCTTACATGATGATTGAAATGCTTAATACTTTTCCGCAATTAAATAACACGGCTGTAAATATGTATGATTATCCTGACAGTCACGCTAAATGGTTTATTTTAAACGGTGCTAAATCGTATGTTAATAGATTTGAAGGTATTAAAGAATTTTACAGAGGACTGGAATATGTAAGGGACGGAAGTAAATATGTTTCACCTAACGTAGAAAGAATATTATGTGAAATGAAGGAAATGCCTGAAAAATTGAGCGGTATAAAAAGACGTGAATATGAAAAACAAGTTTAATATGACAGGAGTAAAAAAATGATTGTAAGGACAATTAATTAAAGTACGGAAATCAATGCGGATAATATTTCTTTGCTTGATTTTTTTGGCGATAAAAAAGAAATGAATGGAGTGCAGAAAGTAGAAAAAAACATTGAATTGATTGCGTCTGTTCCGATTTGTCTATCTACAGATAAAGAAAATAGTTTTTCTTGGACTTTATCTACCTTTGACCTTGACCGTTACAATGAACGGATTGATCCGCATGGTTGGGATTTTTCGCAATATGTAAAAAATCCGGTTGTCGAATGGTCACACAGGTATGATATTCCTGCTATCGGCAAAATTGAAAACCTTACGATTGATGATAAAGGTTTACATGGTGTTGTTTTCTTCAACAGCAAGGATTTTGACCTGTTTGGCTGGTCTATCGGGGAACGTGTTAAGGCTGGTGTTATCCGTGCCGGTTCTGTCGGTTTTCGTGTTTTGGAGATTGAAATTCCATCAAAAGAAGATAGCAAAGACGGAACTAATTTTATTTTTCGCAAACAGGAACTTTTGGAATTTTCAATTTGCAATGTACCTGCTAATCCGTTTGCTCTCGCAAAAGGAATGAAAAGTGAACAATTAAAAATGAATAATGAGGAAATTCAAGCGGGCAATGAAAAAAGCGATTTGACTGTCCCGTATTGGGGCGGTTTGATAAATAATTTTTAAGGGGAATGAAATGGACGAATTGTTAAAGGCGATTAAAAAGAAAATCGCTGAAATGAAGAAAATCGGGTTGACTGGTTTTACAAATACGGAAACCGCAACGGAGTATTTTCAGGAAAAGGAAATGATTCTTGAAGGGATTGTAAAAACACTTGAAACTTTCACCGTTCAGGAAACATCAGAAGTGGAAGCTTTGAAAACTACAGTTAAAGCGCTGCGGGAAGAAATCAAGGGACAAGTTTCCGCGCCTCGCGAACTTTCAAGGTGTGAACTTCTGCATAATCTCGGCAAGGGGATTGTGACGGCATGGTCGGGAAATCATAAGGCGTTGGCAGATTTATCGTTTTCACCTAATCTGAAAAATGACAACTGGACTAACCCAAAAGACGTGACATGGAGCGAAAAAGGTTTTCAAGTTTCAAAAGCCGCTCTCGGTGATCCGATGGGCAACATGTCAACCAATGATCAATTTTTGATCAATCCGATTTATAAAACTGAAATCATGCAGGACGCAGCGAAAAAATCGGTGATGATGAATCTTGTCCGTTACCGTCCTATGCTCGGTCCTTCTGTTTTTCTGCCAACTCGCGACAGGGGCGGCGTTGAATTAAATTGGCTCACCGCCTACGGTCAGCAGATTAAAGGCTCGAAGCCTAAAGGCGCAGAGCGTGTCGAATTAAAGGCGTATACTCTTGCTGGCTACATACCGTGGTTTGATGAATTTGAGGAAGATGTTTTTGTCGATTTAGGTCAAATGTTTTTTATTGATGAATTTATCGAAGTGTACGGACAGGAATTTGATCGTCAATGTTTACTTGCCAAAGATGATCCGTTCACTGGCGCGATGACTTGTGAAGATGTTAAGGAAGTTACTATCAAGGAAATTCTATCAACGATTTGACTTGGAAGGATTTCAGGGACGTTGTTTATAAAATTCCAGCGGAAGAACGTAAGGACTGCGCATGGTTTATCAATGAAATTGTACTCAATCATGTGGCGAATATCGAGGACAGCGAAGGTCGCCCGATTTGGCGGCGTCCGACAGAAGCTATGCCGGGTAAACTCGATCTTTATCCTTATCATGAAGTTTCAATCCTTCCGCAGATTGCGGACATTAAAGCAAATGAAATTTTTGCGGCGTTCCTCAATCCAAAGAGAATTCAGCATGGCAACCGCAGAGGTATCGAGATTAAAAAGTTTGATGCTACTACGGAGAGCATGGAGTACGGTGAATTATTCCTTCGCTTCCGTAAGCGTGACGGATTTTTGGTAACTCGACCGAAAGGGAATATGCTTGTGTTAAAGACAAAGAATAGTTAACAGAGAACAGAGAACAGAGAACAGAGAACAAAAGAGAGGATTTGAACACTGTTCTTTGTTCTCTGTTTAATTTATTTAAATTTGGCGGCTTCCTAAACGAACCTGTCTTATAAAATGTGTAAATGACTATTAAGATGGTAGAAATACCAGAGGAGAAAAGATGGTCATGGCACGAAAAAAGAAAGAGAAAAAAAAGGATGTCCTGGATCAAATTCTTGACACCATTGATTTCAAAGGACTAACCCAGGATGAAGTTGTCGGGCACAACGGATTAATCAAACAGCTAACAGGGAAAATACTTAAGAGAGCTCTTGAAGCTGAAATGACAGAGCATCTGGGATATGAAAAGAATTCCAGTGCCGGAAACAACAGC
>Ga0209755_10002993_pt1 | contig 21902 bp, 15 predicted proteins | sample TergutCo191P1_FD_187301 | JGI IMG/M metagenome (GOLD analysis project Ga0209755, IMG submission 187301) | Cornitermes sp. P1 segment gut microbial communities from Petit-Saut dam, French Guiana - Co191P1 (SPAdes) (version 2) | ecosystem: Host-associated > Arthropoda: Insects > Digestive system... | reverse complement strand
CTGTTAGCTTTGAGCCTGTGTCGGACAATGAGCATGTGGTTATATTTAACAATGTTGGCGGCGGACAGGTGCTGGCTAGTGCAAACGGTAGTTCTATTATATCGGGTGCAGCGGTTGCAGAGGGCAGTCACATAATGTTTGAAGCGATTCCAAATGCTGGGTCAAGGATATTAAGCTGGACAATAAATGGAGTGGTTACGCTAGCTTATACAAACAATTTTGTTCCGTTTCACTTTCAAACTCTAAACAGTCAATTGACAGTCACAGTAGAGTTTGAAGCAATTGAATATATGATTAGCTTTGGTGATGACATAACAGCGGTTTTGGATGCTGTGAATATTTCTAGCGGCACGCTAGTATCACCTGATGCGGTTGTTGTATTGACGGCGACAGTGCCTAGTGGGCATAGAGTGCTTGCATGGATTGTTAATGGGGCTAGGATAGTGACAGATAGTTTGACACACAATCTTGGTGCTTTGACAGGTGATGTTTTTATAGATATCGAGTTTATTCAAACCTTTGTTGTGCAGTTTAGCACGCAAAATGCAAGCATAGCTGCGTTTGTGGGCGGCATGACAATATCAAACAATGCACTGGTTGACATAAACCAAAGCGTGCATTTTGAACTGACACCAAACAGCGGATATAGAGTGATGCATTGGCTTGTTAATGGAGCGGTTTTTGCTAGCACACTAAATACATTTACGCATCCTATTTTGACGGGCAACTTGACTGTTGAAGCAGTGCTTGAAACTATTTATGTAAATGTTGTTTATGGCGTGTATCAAAACCAAACTGACAGAGGCACAATCTGGGTTTTAGAGGGCGGAGCAATACAAAGAGGTGCAAGCCGCACATTCTTTGCTCAAAGCAATCAAGGATTTGTAATTTATAGATTTATTGTCAACGGGGTTACACATTCTCACACAGGCAATTCTATAGTGCTGACTATCAATGAGGATACCACTGTATTTGTAGAATTTGATCAAGCATTTTTGGTTAGCTATACAATAATCGGAAACGGGAATCTATCGCTTGAGGCTGGTGGTGTGTCTGTCATAAATGGTGTCACTATTTTAAAAGAGGGCACGCAAATTAATTTTGCAATTGCACCTAGTGCTAGAAACGAGATTGAATCAATCACTATAAATGGCGTATCTATGCCTATTGCTAGCGTGTTTAGCTTTGATATGCCAAATGAAAGTATAGACATAGTTATCGTGTTTAGGGCAATAGAATATAGCGTTGTTTTTGGCGTAAATATTGCAAGCGGCGGCACATTAACAGGGCAAGCGATTTTGGCTGGCATTAGCACCAGTCTATCAAACAGCCCAGCACAGGTGGCAAGCGGTGCTACTATAATATTCAATGCAATGATTAATACAAACTATGTGATTAGTCATTGGGTGATAGATGGCACAGTCGTTGCAAACACTAGTGCTATTCAATTAATCAATCAGCTTAATGGCAACCTATCAGTGCAAGTAGTATTTGAGCTTGTGGGCAACGCTGTCAATTTTTCGGTGACACAAGGACAAGGCACAATAACAGCGTTTGACAATACCAATTCTATAAACCTAGCAAGTGGAGATAGTGCGCCTATTGGCAGTCAAATCAGCTTTAATGCAACTCCAAGTTTAGGCTATCAAATAAGACGATGGACTATTGGCGGTGTCACTGTAGATGGGCATACTGCAAGCACTTTAAACCACACATTGTCAGGCGGTGTTGTTGTGACAGTGGAGTTTGAAAGGTCTCACACTACACTAACATACCAAGCGACCACCATCGGCGGCACTCTAAGCGCTCATCCTCCTGTTAGCAACAACTCACAAATAGAAAGAGGCAGCGTCATTAGCTTTAGTGCGACTCCATCACAAAACTTTGCTATATTAGAGTTTAGAGTAAACGGAGTGGTTTTCCCTCATGTGGGCAATACGCTTACAATAACAATAAATGATGCTAGCATACAAAATAATTATACACATGTGACAGTAGTATTTGAGCTAACTGATGCAACAGTTAATTTTTATGCACAAGGCGGCGGTGTTGTCACAGCAACTATGGCTGGGGTAAATATTGCAAGCGGCATTACGCTAGATCCTGGCACTGAGCTTGTATTTAATGCTGTGCCAAACGCAGGATACAAAATTTTGGAATGGCGTTTAAATGGTGCAGTTGTTGCAGGCGAGGGCGTGACTAGCTTGACTAGGACTACAGATGGCGGACTTTTTAATCTGGTAGTAATCTTTAGCACGGGGCATATTGTCACTTTTGGTGCAGGCAGCGGCGGCAGTATTGCAGGCAGCGTGGGCACAAATGCAATTGCGAGTGGGGATATGGTGTTTGGCGGCAGCACGGCTAATTTTATAGCGACTGCAAACAGTGGTTATAGAATATATAGATGGCTAGTTAATGGAGCGGTAGATAGTGCAATTACGGGCAATACTTTTAACACGGTGATTAATGGCAGCACAAACATATCAGTAGAGTTTATTAGGACTCATAGCGTTGTATTTAGTGCTGGAGAAAATGGCACTTTGACAGCTAATATAGATGGTGAAAATGTTGCAAACGGGGCTAGGATAGATCAAGGCACTAACATAGACTTTGTGGCTAGTCCTAGCATGGGGCACAGAGTGGCACATTGGATAGTCAATGGTGATATAATAGACAGCAATTTAAACACTCTTAGTCACCCAGCCTTAGACGGCAATTTGTCAGTATCAGTTGTGTTTGAATTAATAAATCATACTGTAAGTTTTTCTAGCGGTATAGAAGGGCAAATTAGTGCAGTCAACAACACTCTTAGTCAAGCTATTGCAATAAGCCCAGCTAGCGTTGCACACGGCAACATTGTCACTTTTAATGCGACACCTAATTCACTAGAATATGTAATCAGTCAATTTTTAGTAAACGACCAGGTTGTGGCTCATACGGCAGGCTCTATCACTATAACTATCACAGGTGACACTGTTGTTAGAGTTTATTTTGCGCAAGCATCGCACACAGTCAACTTTATAGCAATAGGAAACGGAGACATTGTAGCAAGAGTAAACGGTGATTTGATTGTTTCAGGTGCAGTAGTAGACACGGGCAATATTGTCAACTTTGTTGCAGCACCAAATGCAGGCTATGTGATTTATGAATGGAGACTAAACGGCACAAGAGTGGCTGGCAGTCAAGCGACATTCAACTATACAAAGGGTGCTAATATTGCACACATAGAGGTTATGTTTGTAGCTGGTCATACTGTCACATTTAGTGCAAATGGCGGCGGAATCGTGTTTGGAATCATTGTGGATGCTTCTGTTACTTTGACTACAAGCCCAGCTAGCGTGCTAGGCGGCAGCATAATTACATTTATTGGTGATCCACATCCAAACTATCGCATTGTTGCATGGATAGTCAATGGCGTCAGAAATGAAACCAACTCTACTACTTTTGTATCAAATCCAATAAACGCTAATTTAACAGTAGTAGTAGAATTTGAATTAAGACAATATATGGTAGTTTTTAGCCCAAATGTTACAGCTAGTGCAAACGGCGTGGCAATTTCAAGTGGTGATGACATAAACGCTGGCTCTAATCTAGTGTTTACGGCACATCCTCCAGCAGGCAGACAGGTTGTATATTGGCTAGTAGACGGAGTAGCGGTGCAAACAAGCGGCAATGTATTTACGCTGTCGGCTTTAAGTGCAAATACTATTATAGAGGCAGTGTTTGACCAAATAGAGCTTCCGCCAGACCCAGGTCCTGGTGAGACGGCAGAGCAATTTGTTGTGCATTTTGGCACAATCGGCGGCGGCGGCACGGTGTCGGCAACGGCAAACGGGGTTGTGATAGTGTCGGGAACTATGGTAGACGCTGGCACTAGATTGGTGTTTAGTGCTGCTCCAAACTATGGATATAGAATCAGCGAGTGGAATTCTGCAGGCAGCACGCTTCCTACAAGGGCTTTAGAGGTGACTATTGATGAGGTGCTAGGGCATATTATTATAAATGTATTGTTTGAACTTATTCCTGAGATAGGCACAGTGCCTATGGGCAGAGTCAGGTTTTTTGACAGCGTTACAGAAGGAGTTGATGAGGATACTTTGATTTGGGAAGGATATGTAGAGTACGGCACATTTATTAGTGATATTTTGCCAGACAATCCAATAAGAGACAATGTGATTTTTGTTAGATGGGCAGGTTTTAGTGCTATGAAAACCGTGACGGGTGATCATGATTTCCATGCTGTTTATGTATCAGAAAATGCAGAAAGATTTAGTGTTTATTTCTTTGATGAAGAAAACAGATTGATTGCATTGTTTTCTGATGTATTGTACGGAACATATGTTTCGTCACTGTTTCCTACTCCTCCTGCAATTGCAGGCAGAGTATTTGTAGGCTGGCAAGGATATGAAGCTGGTATGATAGTGGATAGGAATTTAAATTTTGTGGCTATTTATGTGTCAGAAAATGCAAGGCGATTTGTGCTGGTGTTTATTAATTATGACTATCAGATTATTAGGATAGTTAACAATGTTTTAGAGGGCACTCCTATAGCTATGCATGTGATAAGACCGCAAAGAGAGGGCTATGTATTTGATAGGTGGAACGGACTAGAGGCAGGAATGAGAGTGACTGATGATCATGCGTTTTTGGCGGTATTTAGAGCAGAAGGGGATGCTGGTGATGATCGTTTGGCAGGCTATCAAGATCCAAATGCAAGCTGGATTCCGTGGGCGATTGGTGGTCTTGCAAGCGGTATATTGTTGACTACACTAGCACTAATATTAACAAGAAAAAGAAAACAGGAGGATAGATAATCATGATATTTTTAATAAGCAGTTGGTTTAATAGTATAGAGGCAAGGATAGCAATAGCACTGGTGTGCGCACTTTTTGGCACGCTGTTGACATTGCTATTGTACAACCTGTTTAAAAAAGAAAAGGTGGTAATAGACGACATTGATGAAGAGGACATAGCACCTTTAAAGCTAGAAAAAAAGCAGGTAGAGCCTGTTATAGAGCCTGTGCAAATGCAAGTTGCCCCTATTCAGGTTGTGCAGCAGCCTGTGCAGCCGCCCATTCAACAGCAGCCTATTATTCAGCCTATTTATACTCCTGTGCATGGACAAGGCGGCTTGTCGCAGCAAGAGGTATTGATAAGAGTGGTGCAAGAAGAGACTAAGGCAAAAGAAAAAGAAGAAGAGCCTAAAACTAAAGAGACAAAGCAAGGCACTGACAATACCGAGATGGTAGAGCTTATGAGAGATCTAGTGACTAATGTAAACACTATGATGACAAGACCACAGCCTCAAGCTCAGCCTCAAGTCCAGCCTGTTCCTGTGCCCGTGCCTGTGGCTATGCCAGCGGCAGTGCCAGCTCCAGCTCCTGTGTTTGTGGGTGAAGCACCTAAAAGGATTTTTACATTATCAAGAGAGGACATCTTTGACCATGTGGCAAACATGAATGACGATCAAAGAAAGTTTCCTATAGGCACTGTCATCAAAAAAAGAAGTGAAGAGGGGCAAGCGGATTATTATATGTGCGGCGGCAAAACCTTTGCGATGGTGTTTGATAGAAACGAAAAGGTTTTTAATATCTTTTTGCAGCTAGACAAAGATATCTATGGTGAGTATATAAAGCAGCATGGGGCAACTCCTGCACACTTTTTGCAAGGTGACGGATGGTATAACTTTATTATTGATGCAAGCTTCTTTTTCAAAAAACAGGTTTATGATTTGCTAGATGCTGGATATTTTAGTATTTTAGACAGCGTGGTGCAAGAGCAAGAAAAAGAAAAGCTGCAAAAAGAGCAAGAGATATTAGAGCAGCAAGCGGCAAGCAGTATGCAAGCTATTTTAGACAAAACCATTGCAGCAAGCAAGCATTATGAATCAGAATTAGAAAAATATAAGGCAAAATATTATTCGCCGTTTTTAATCACCAGAAAAGAGATTGCAGAAAAAATCAGTGCACAAAACGATCCTAATACAGAGGTAGTATTGCGTCCTAAAAATCCGCAGCTGCCCATGTCGCTAAAGCAAAAGGGCAAGACCTATTCTATGCTGCACGGAACAGACGAGGGAGTAATCATGGTGGTGCGTATCCCAAGTGACTTTGCAGATGAGTTGTCAAAAAGTCATCCAGAGATTTGCCGTGCAAGCTTTCCTGCTGGTGCAAACTGGTATCATGTGCCTATTGACGGTGCGTTTAGTGACAAAGCATCGGTGTATCGTTTGCTAGAAACATCAAAAAACTTTGTAGAAAGCCTTGCATTAGCAAAAAAGACTAAGAAATAAAAAAATAGAAAAAAAGAGTGCAACATTTTTGGTGTGAGACGCTCTTTTTTTATGTGAATAACATCCTAAAAAGCGTATAGCAAAAATTAAAATTATTAAAAAAAGTGCCTAAAATCACTTTACAAATGATAACAACTACTGTATATTGTTGCACAACAATTGTTTATTAAGCATTAAAAAACAACATTCTGTTCTTTTGCAGTGAATTGTACAAGCATGGAATTTTAATTTAAAAGGAGAAAAATATATGAAAGAAGTCAATTTTTTTAAGTGTGAGATTTGTGGAAACATTATACATTTTATAGTGCAAGCTGGTCCACGAATTGTTTGCTGCGGACAAGGTATGAAAGAGCTAATCCCTGGCACGGTGGATGCAAGCTATGAAAAGCATATTCCGCATGTTGAAATTAGCGGTGATAAAATGAAAGTGCAGATAGGTGCTATAATTCACCCGATGACTGCCGAACACTACATTGCTTTTATTTTTGTTCAAACCAATAAAGGCGGTCAAATCAAATATTTGAGTCAAGGCAGCGACCCAGTTGCAGAATTTAATTTTGCAGATGAAAAGCCAGTTGCAGTTTATGAATATTGCAACCTTCACGGTCTTTGGAAAGCAGAAGTGAAGTAATTTTTAGTGGAGTACTTTGTGTTCATCTGATATATGAGAAAGCATGTAGGGGCGAACGCCCTCGTTCGCCTGTGTTGCTGGGTTGTGTGGGAATCTGCAATGTTGGTGGTATTGGTTTTGTGTAATTTGTAATATTGGTGTTGCTGGGTTGTGTGGGAATCCGTAGGGGCGTTCAGTGAACGCCCGATATAGACCACCTTTTTTTGTAGGGGTGGGGATGTTTGTAATATAATGTTTTTGTAGGGGCGATCGCCCTTTGTCGCCCGTGCTGCTGTTATAGCCGATACACGGGCGACCACAGGTCGCCCCTACGGGTTTCTCAAAGTAAAGGTTATACCAACAATAAACCGCCCCGACAAAAATGTGTGGTTATATCAGGCGAACGAGGGCGTTCGCCCCTACGGGTTTGCCATATATCGGGCGTTCGGGGATAAGCCCCTACATAGCTATAGCTTATGTTGCCCCTATAGGGTTTTTAAAAACAATACCCATAATAAAAAACGAGTCCAACTTTTAGTGTTCGACTCGTTCCTGATTGGCGCACTCGTAAGGATTCGAACCTTAAATGGCGGTTCCGTAGACCGAAGTGATATCCATTTCACCACGAGTGCAAGTTTTGTGCTCGTGGTGAAATCTATCTCAAAAGACCACGAGTGCAGATTTATAATGCAAAGTGCATAATGCACAATGCACAATTATTGAAAGCTTGCCTCTAAGTTGCAAGTCTTTCATATTATATGCAATCAAAATTGATTTGTCAAATAATTTTAGTTGCAATTTAAAAATTGTTGTGATATAATTGCACCTATGAAAGCATGGAGAATTAAAGAAAACGGCATTTCGCTAGACAAAATGGACGCAATCAAGGTGTTTGACTCTTGCATAAAGGTCAAGGTTTCTTATGCGTCTATTACTTTAACAGACCGCCTTTTAGCTCAAGGAAAACTAAAAGGGGAATATCCTTTGATTTTGGGCAGAAGTGCTGTGGGCATGGTTGTAGAAACGGGGCAAGATGTAAAAAACTGCGTGCGTGGTGACATGGTGGCAATAAAACCACTAGCCGTTTGCGGTGAGTGTGCAAAGTGCCTAGACGGCAAAAGCACTCTGTGCGAGCACACCCTTGCTTTTGGCATAAATGAGGCGGGCTTTTTATCAGATTTTAGCGTAATAAGCAGCGCTGATATAATAAAATTACCTGAAAGAATCAATGTTCAAGATGCTATCTTTATTGACTGCATTGACATTGCAATAGAGGCTATTTCTAAAATGCGTTTAGAAAAAGGTGAATATTTGGCTATTTGCGGGGCGAATGATATGGGCATTGTTTTGGCACAAGCGGCTATGTATTATCAGATTGTTCCTATCCTTATTGATATTGACCCGTCATTTTTGCAAATTGCACAGGATTTGGGCGTGTATTATACTATCAATAGCGGTGAAACGGATACAAAAAAACAGGTGTTTGCACTAACAGGCGGCAAGATGGCACACGCTGTGGCATATATGAGTGAGAGTGAATATCCTTTTAATGCGTGTTTAGAGTATGTTAAGGATAAAGGAAGTGTGGCAATTTGCGGGCTTAGCGGCACACTAAAAGAATTAAATATTCCTATGTCGCAAATTCATGCAAGGGGTTTAAGCATTTTTGGCATAAGTGAAAGCAACAAGCATATACCAAGTGCTATTAATATGCTAGCAAGCAAAACGATTGTGATAGACAGCTTGATAGGGCAAGAGATTGAGTTTGATAATGTGGGTGATGAGCTTAAAAAAGAAATAAGCCACGGCAGCACTTATTTAAAAACTTTGGTAAAATTTTGATAGTGGCAAAAAATTGCTTGCTAAACAGTTTTTATTGTGATAAAATTGACTTTGTCCTTATCCCTATTTTGTTATGGGGGTCGATAGTCCAAAAGGAGGTAAAAATAAATTCATGCGCAAATATGAGGTTTTGTACATTTTGGCGGCGGCTTTAGAAAATGAAAAGAAAGATGCTTTGATTGAGAAGTATTCTAAATTGGTTGTTTCAAAAGGCGGCGTGGTTGATAGTGTCAACAAGTGGGGCTTAAAAAAGCTTGCATATCCTATCAATTATAAAAATGAAGGCTTTTATGTTTTGATGACTTATCAAGCGGATGCAGATTTTAACACTGAATTAGAAAGACAGTTTAGAATTGCAAAAGATGAAGTAATCAGATTTATGGTGACTTTTCCTATAGAAGCACCCATAAAAGAAGAAAAGAAAGAAAAGCCAAAAGCAAAGAAAGCTGAAGAGATTAAAGTCAGCGAAGAAGCACCTGTTGAAGCAAAAGTTGAACAAGCTAAAGAAGCTAATACAGAAGAAGTAAAAACAGAAGAAACAAAAACAGAAAACGACTAATAAACGACTAAATTTAAAGATAGTTTAAAAAACAAAATTTTAAAGATTAAAAAATAAAGGAAACACAAAAATTATGAACAAGGTTATTTTAATTGGAAACTTAGTAAGAGATCCAGAAACTGAAACTACTCCTCAAGGCATCACTGTATGCAAATTTTCTATCGCTGTTAATCGCCGTTTTATCAACTCTAAAACTGGCGAAAGAGATGCAGATTTTTTCAATATCGTAGCATGGAGACAATTGGGTGAAAACTGTGGCAAATATTTAGAAAAAGGCAGAAAGGTTTGCGTTGTGGGTGCTATTGAAAACCGCAATTTTGTTGACAAAGACGGCAACAAAAGATATTTTACTGACATTGTTGCAGATGATGTTGAGTTTTTATCACCAGGAAACAAAGAAGCTGGCAGCGGAGCAGACTATGCAGGCTCATCAAGATTTAATGACAAATCAAATGACAAAGGCGAGCTAAAAGCTGTGTCAAATGATGATGACCTACCATTCTAATTGGCTCTTAATCAATCCATAAAAAAGATGTCTTTGTCTGTATTTTTGGATTAAAAATGTCTATTAGCGGTGCTATTAACTGCAAAAATTAGCCATTTTTTCTCTCAAAAATCCAAACAAATCCAAGCATTTTTATAAATTGATTAATTCGCATTCTATTTAAAGGAAACCATTATGGAAAATAAAAAACCAAATAAGGCGGCAGAGGGCGGCGAAGAAAAGGTAAAAAAACACCGCAAAGCCCCAAAACGCAAGGTCTGCCAATTTTGCATAGATAAAGCAAAGGATGTAGACTATAAAGATGTCCAAAAACTAAAACGCTATATTACTGAAAAGGGCAAGATGCACCCAAGACGCACTTCAGGCGTGTGTGCGCCGCATCAAAGAGTGCTTAATATCGCTATAAAAAGAGCGAGAATTATGGCGCTATTGCCTTTTAAAGCAGAGTAAAATAACACAAGATAAAGAGCGTGTTTTTATATAGACACGCTCTTTGGTTTAATAGTGAGGATTGATGACTGACATATTATTGATGATTGATAATTGAGGATTGATGATTGGATGCATACAAAGTATTATAGTTCTTCCCATAATTATTTAAGTGGCTTTAATGATTGTCAAAGCTAAAATTTTTATGGGAAGAAACTAATATTTTTTAAACACATTCAGTTATCAATCATCAGTCATCAATCATCAATAGTCAGTCATCAATTATCAATTAAACCCTAAAGGGGCTAATCATGTTGCAAGTCAATTCAATTTCAGTTCAGTTTGGGTCACGCATATTGTTTGACAATGTGTCGCTTAAGTTTAACAAGGGCAATTGCTATGGGATTATTGGTGCAAATGGCGCTGGCAAGTCTACTTTTTTAAAGGTTTTGTCAGGCGAATTGGATGCTAACAAGGGCGATGTGGCGATTGAAAAATCGGCTAGGATGAGTGTATTATCCCAAAATCAAAACGCTTTTGATGAATATAGTGCGTTGCAAACTGTAATCATGGGGCACGCTAAATTGTGTGAGATTCAAACCAAAAGAGATGCACTTTATGCTAAAGAGGATTTTTCTGAGCAAGATGGCATTTTGGCTGGGGAGCTAGAGGCAGAGTTTAGTGAGATGAATGGATATGAGGCAGAGTCTGATGCAGAGACTTTGCTAAATCAATTGAAAGTGGACTCTAGTCATTTTCATACTCCCATGGGGCAATTAGACGCCAAAATCAAAGTAAAGGTGCTGCTAGCACAAGCACTTTTTGGCAAGCCTGACATACTTATTTTAGACGAGCCTACCAACAATTTGGATGCAAAATCTGTCAAATGGCTGACAGATTATATAATGACTTTAGAAGAATCTACTGTAATCATTGTCTCTCACAATCGTCATTTTTTAAATAAAGTATGCACGCACATTTGTGATGTGGACTTTAAGCAAATCAGGATATTTGTAGGCAACTATGATTTTTGGTATGAGTCTAGTCAATTATTATTAAGGCAAGCAAAAGAGCAAAACAAAAAAGCAGAGGCAAGGGCAAAGGAATTAAAGGATTTTATTGCCCGATTTAGTGCAAATGCATCTAAGTCAAAGCAGGCTACCTCTCGCAAAAAAGAGCTAGAAAAGCTGTCATTAGAGGACATCAAACCATCGTCTAGGCGATATCCTTTTATTGAATTTAAGTATGAAAAGGATATTGGAAATGAAATACTAGAGGTAGAGGGCTTGACTAAAAAAGGGTATTTTGAAAACATCTCTTTTAAAGTAAAAAAGAACGATAAAATAGCTTTTTTATGCTCAAATTCGCAAATTGTGTCAAAATTATTTGATGTTTTGATGGGGCTGGATACAGCAGACAGCGGCTTTTTTAAGTGGGGCAAGACTATTATCCCCACATATTTGCCGCATGATTATGACGACTTTTTTGACAATGTAGATTTAAATTTGGTGCAGTGGATAGACCAGTTTTCTAAAGACCATTATGAAGAGTATTTAAGAGGCTGGCTGGGCAGAATGTTGTTTTCTGGTGCAGAGGCACTAAAGCAAGCAAAGGTATTGTCGGGCGGAGAAAAGGTGCGTTGCATGTTGTCTAGGATGATGCTTCAAAGCGGGAATTTTTTGCTGCTGGATGAGCCTACAAACCATTTAGATCTAGAAAGCATAACAGCACTAAACAAGGGCATGACAAACTTTAGGGGCAATATGCTGTTTATTACGCAGGATCATGAAATAATTCAGACAACCGCTAATAGAATAATAGAGCTAGACGGCAAAGGCAAAAAGGCGTTTGATAAAGATATTAGCTATGATGATTATTTAGAACTATGATAAAAACATTTAAACTTTTTTCTAAAATAGATTGGATACTAACAGGGGTGCTGTGTCTTTTTGTGGCAGCCCAGGTTTTTGCTGCACTAGAGATTCCTTATTATATGGGAGCGATTGTATATAGATATAATACACGGCAGGATGTGTGGGCAAATGCAGGCTTTATGATGATGTATTCATTTATTTCTATCGTTTGCCTTATTGCTATGACGCTTATTGCCTCACGCATCGGAGCAAATGTTTCTAAAACCTTGCGTACAAAAATCTTTAACAAGGTGCAAGCCTTTGCCCCTCAAGAGCTGGGCGAGTTTTCTACTCCTTCACTTATTACTCGCACAACAAATGATGTGGCACAAGTAGGAATGGCAGTGCAAATGTCGCTTAGGTTTTTGATACAAATGCCCATCATGGCAGCACTTGCCACTGTCAGAATTTTGACAGCAAACTTGCAATTATCAATAATAGTAGCCATATCCATTACTGTCTTATTGACGCTGGTGGGCACAATGGTGGCTGTGATTATCCCTAAATTTTCTATCTTGCAAAAACTAACCGACAAAGTAAACGCTTCTGCTAGAGAAAACCTTACGGGCTTAAGAGTAGTGCGTGCTTATAATGCACAAAAGTTTCAAGAGGATAAATTTGATAAACAAAACAAGGCACTAACTAAAGTGCATTTATTTGTAGACAGAATCAACGCACTTGCTGACCCTATCATAAACCTAATCATGCACGGGGCAACGCTGGCTATTTTTTGGTTTGGCGCACATCTAATCAATGCTGATGCAAGCGGGACACTAGCACCAAATGATATCGTGCATTTTATGGGGCTGGCTGCACAAATGATAATGGCGTTTTTGCTTATGATAATGGCATTAATTTTTGTGCCTAGAGGCATGGTTTCTGCAAAAAGGATTTTTCAGGTATTGGATAAGCCGCTAAAAATGCAAGAGGGTGATGGTGCTGATGCTGATGCTATGGGTCAGGTAGAGTTTAAAAATGTAAGCTTTAAATATCCTGACGCTGAAGAATGCATATTGCAAGATATTTCTTTTAAGGCAGACAAGGGGCAAACAATAGGATTTATTGGCTCTACTGGAAGCGGAAAAAGCACACTGATTAAATTGGTTCCAAGGTTTTATGATGTGACAGAGGGCGAGGTGCTGATTGACGGGGTGGATGTTAGGCAATATAAAAAGAGTGAACTATACAAAAGGCTGGGTTATGTTCCGCAAAAGGGAGTGCTTTTTAGCGGCACAATAAAATCTAATATTGCATTTGGTGAGTTTGACGGGGAGCTGGGCAGTGATGAGATTGAAGGGGCAGCAAGGGTTTCTTGTGCAGAAGAGTTTATACAAAAGCGTGAGGGCAAATATGATAGCGATATTTCTCAGGGCGGAAAAAATGTGAGCGGCGGGCAAAAGCAGAGATTGTCTATTGCAAGAGCTATTGCAAAAAAGCCGTCTATTTATATTTTTGATGATTCGTTTTCTGCACTGGACAACAAAACAGACAAAGAATTAAGACAAAATTTAAAACAGCATACTGGCGAGGCTACCTCTTTGATTGTTGCCTCTAGGATAGGCACTATTATTAATGCGGACAAAATTATTGTGCTAGACAAGGGCAAGATAGTGGGCGAGGGCACACATGAGCAGCTTTTGGATACTTGTGAAATTTATAAACAAATTGCACACTCTCAATTAGAAAAAGGGGGTGAGTTTGATGTCTAATGAAGAAAACAAAAATGAAGAACTAAAAAAAGCGTCACAGACGCAAGGCATGACCAGCCGCCGCATGACCTTTGGGCGGGGCACTTCTGGCGAAAAAGCAAAAGACTTTAAAAAAGCACTAGGTGCATTATTAAGATATCTAAGACCAGATAGGTTTGGATTAATTATCGTAATCTTGCTGTCTGTATTGACTGCAATAGGCACGGCGGTTACTCCGTTTTTTATCGTTATATTGGGCGGCATTATAGAGCGGTCTGTCTATCAGGGCACAGCTATCCCTATGGATGAGATTATTAGATATTCATTTATGGGCGGCGGCATAATCATATTGGCTGTTGTGTTTAGATATTTAAGATCGTTTGTAATGGCTACAATTACGCACAGGACACTTAAAAGACTAAGACAAGACATATCCCAAAAAATAAATCGCTTGCCTCTTAGCTATTTTGACAAGCAATCATATGGTGATGTGCTATCACGCATAACCAACGATGTAGACACAATAGGGCAAAGCTTTAATCAAAGTGTGACTACTGTTATTTCTTCATTTGTGCTTATGATTGGTTTGATTGTAATGATGTTTGTGTCTCATTGGAGCATGGCACTTGTATCAATCACAGTAATCCCTGTGTCGTTTTTTATTATCATTGTGCTGGTTAAATTTTCGCAAAAATATTTTAAACGCATGTTTAAGTCGCTAGGGCAAATGAACGGGCACATAGAAGAAATCTATTCTGGGCATGAGGTTGTGCTTGCATATGGGGCACAAAAAGAGGCGGCAAAAAAGTTTGAAGAGCACAATGAAGAGCTTTTTAAAACATCATTTAGAGGCAATTTCTTTTCTGGACTTATGTTTCCTGTTATGAACTTTGTTGCTAATCTAGCACTTGTTGCTGTCAGCTTGTTTGGGGCATTAATGTTTATTAACAGCGGCGATCCTTATATGTTTGGGATTATTGTGGGCTTTATGCTTTATGTTAGGCTGTTTACTAATACACTGCCAGAGCTAGCACAAGTGGCAACCAGCGTGCAAACAGCGGCGGCTGCAAGTGAGAGAGTGTTTGAGTTTTTAAAAGAAAATGAATTGAGTGAAGAAAAAAGCACGGGGAAAAACGCGCCTGTTTGCTTGTCTGATTTTAAAGGTGCAGTAGAGTTTAAAAATGTGAGCTTTGGCTATGAAGAGGGCAAAAAGGTAATAAACGACTTTTCTGTTAAAGTGAGCCCAGGGCAAAAGATAGCCATAGTGGGGCCTACTGGTGCGGGAAAGACTACTATAGTTAATTTGCTTATGAGGTTTTATGAGGTTTGTGATGGTGATATTTTGATTGATGGAGTGTCTATAAAAGACATGACAAGGGCACAAGTTGCCAGCTTGTTTGGCATGGTGCTGCAAGATACTTGGATTTTTGATGGGACATTTAAAGAGAACATTATATATGCTAAGGATGGTGTGAGCGAGGATGAGGTGAGGCAAGCTGCCATCAATGCGGGCATTGACCATTTTATTAAGTCACAGCCACTAGGATATGAGATGCTGCTTGATGAAAACACAAGCATATCGGCTGGGCAAAAGCAGCTTGTTACAATTGCTAGAGTTATTATAGAAAATGCACCCATGCTCATTTTGGATGAGGCTACAAGTGCAGTAGACACCAGGACAGAGGTGTTGATTCAAGAGGCGATGGACAAAATTTCTAAGGGAAGGACTTCGTTTATTATTGCACACAGGCTGTCTACTATAAAAAATGCGGATATCATATTGGTAATGAATAATGGTGACATAGTAGAGCAAGGCAGTCATGAGCAGCTTATGAAGTTGGATGGAAAATATGCAGAGCTATACAAGAGTCAGTTTGACAGGGTGTGATGAATGTTTATCAACCGAGCAAATTTTTTTGCTTGCAAGGGAAAATTTGCGACCGCCGAAAAGGTTTAAAACCCCGCCCCTTGGGGCGGAAGTCACCGTAGGTGACGGGTCTAGGGCTCCGCCCTGGGGTTTTAATACCCTTTATTGTTTGTTTAATATTTATAAAATAAGGTTAAATCATTTGCTGTGTTATAGTGAAATCAAAGCTGTTTCTTCCCGTCATTGCGAGCTAAAGCGAAGCAATCCAGATTTTAAAATAAAGATGTCCTTAGTTAATACTGGATTGCTTCGCTTTAGCTCGCAATGACGGGAAGAGAGGGCACATCAATTATGAAACTAAGATACATTGCTGCTTTCAGCTGGGAGTTTCAACAATGCCACAGCTTCATTCATCAGATGGGATATTTGTTTTAATAGTATAACTATCGTTTCTTTATCATGTTTAAAATTATCGCAAGCTTTTGTTTCAGCTTGCGATTTTTTGCTTTGTTTTAAGTTTTTTGTGAATTTCATACAAGTATTATACTTGACTGGAAGTTATGTGTAAAGTAAAATAATACCCAAAGTTATATAATTTTTGTATGAAAATTTTCGGAGACACTTTTAAAGAATTGAGATTGCTAGAAGATAAAAGTCAAAAAGAGTTGGCTGAAAAGTTGAATGTAACGCAAGCTGCAATAAGTCACTGGGAGGCAGGCAGAAAAATACCTGAAGTCCCCATGCTGATAACCATAGCCAAATATTTTAAAGTATCAACAGATTATCTTTTAGGCTTAGAGGATTGATTATGTCGTGGTGCAAATCAATCGGTAGTAATTTTTATAAGGCAAAGATCTCTCACTTCGTTCGAAATGACATTAATTTAGAATGGATTCATTCTAGTAGTGAGAACAATTAAACTAAAGCGTCATTTCGAGCCGCAGGCGAGAAATCTTTGCTTTATTAATAACTTAAAAGACACGATTAAACAACACTACTCATTATAATAAGAGTATAAATGGGCATAAAATCCATTCTCTTTGTTTAATAGCTGCTCATGCGTGCCCTGCTCTATTATTCCATCACCCGACAAAACAAATATGCAATCACTATTTTTTATGCTTGATAAACGGTGGGCTACAACAATGGTAGTCCGCCCCTTTGACAATTCATCCAAAGACGCTTGAATCTGCATCTCACTCACATTATCTAGCGCACTTGTTGCCTCATCTAATATCAAAATGGGCGGGTTTTTTAAAAATGCCCTGGCAATAGAAATCCGCTGCTTTTGTCCTCCGCTTAGCTTAACCCCTCTTTCTCCCACCTCACTATCATACCCTTTGGGCAAGCCTATAATAAAATCATGAATATTAGCTTTTTTAGCCGCCTCAACAATCATCTCATCACTTGCACCCAAATCACCATACCCAATATTATCCCTAATTGTCCCGCTAAACAAAAACACATCCTGTGCCACAATGCCCACATTCTTTCGCAAAAAATCCCTCCTCACACGCCTTATATCCACCCCTGCAATCTCAATCGCCCCCTCATCAATCTCATAAAACCTAGGAATCAAATGACATAGCGTAGTTTTTCCGCCGCCGCTAGGCCCTACAAACGCAACTGTCCGCCCCTCCTCAATATTAAAACTCAAATCCTTTATCACCTTGGTTTTGCCCTCATTGTCCCTTGACGCATAAGAAAAACTCACACCTTTAAACTCAATGTTTCCTCTTAAATCCTTTATATCTATCAAATCATTTCCATCACACTCGGGCTCAATTTTCATAATCTCTTGAAACCGCCCAAAGCCTGTTATCCCGTCTTGAATTTGTTCAAAAATCCCCACAAACAGTGCAATAGGTTGAATCATAAACGGAATAAACAATAAAAGAGTAGCCAGCCCATCGGGCTCTATCAAGCCATTCATCAAAAACAATGCACCGCTTAAAATGGCAGCCAAATAAAGCAGATTGTTGAAAAAATGTGTGCCTGAAAAGAAAATCGCCATGTTTTTGTATGCATTGCCCCTGGCTTTTTTAAATTCAGTGTTTGCCTTTTCAAACTTTTCAATCTCTTTTTTTTCTGCCGTATATGCTTTTGATACCCTTATCCCAGATATGCTAGACTCTATATTTGCATTTATTTCGCTTACCTTTTCTCTAGTAGTTTTAAAAGCGTGCTCCATTTTTTTGCGTCTTAACACGGCAAACAATACCATAAAAGGGAGCAGCGACAACACTATCAACGCCAATATCCAATGCGCTAGGATAGCGATTAAAATTATTGCACCTGTTAAAGTGATAGTAGACAAAAAGATGTCCTCTGGCAAGTGATGAGATAATTCTGCAATTTCCCACAGGTCATTTGTCATTCTAGTCATGATAGAGCCCGTTCGGTTGTCGTCATAGTATTTAAAGGGCAGTTTTTCTAGGTGTTTAAATAAGTCGCTTCTCATGTCGGCTTGAATGCGTACGCCTAGTGTATGCCCCCAATAGTTGACTGTGTATGATAGTATCATTCGCACAATGTATGCAAGCAGCAAAATGCCTGCAACAATCAAAATGAATTGAAGGTTGCTGTTGTCGGGATTAAAAATTTGCCCCGCTAAGACAGGGAAAAACAATGCAAGCACCGCCATAAAAAAGGCACATGTCAAATTGAAAGCAAACAGCTTGCGATGAGGTCTATAATAGGCTATAAACTTTTTAAACATAATGGTATTATACAGTATATTTTTAGTTTAGTCTAGCAATTTGACATGTTATGCAATCTAATATCAAAAAAACGCAGCTATTTTGTTTAGCTATAAAGGGTATTAAAACCCCAGGGCGGGGCCCTGGATCCCCATCGCCTTTGGCTTTTGTTCCGCCCCAAGGGGCGGGGTTTTGCACCTTTGACTTCGTGATCTTCGATGCGGCGGTCGCAAATTTTCCCTTGTATCGCTAAGAAAATTTGCTCGGTTGATAAGCTTGACATGTAGTATAAAATAGTATACAATGTGCCCATAAAAAATAGTGGCTGAAAATATATAGAAATTATTTTGGAGGGAATACCGACATGAGAAATAGAGTTTTTAGCAAAGTAGTAGTGTTGGTTATGGTGGTAGCCATGTTGTTTTTGACTGTGTTTACATTGAGTGCTTGTATTGAATCTTGCTTTGGTATTATGGGCGGAAGGCAATATCAGTTTCATGTTTGGTATAGGACAGATAGAACTGAATTTGATATTGATGATGTAGCGATTGAGTTTTTTTATGGAGTCAATCATGCGACAACAACTGATTTTTCACATGTAGATAGCGTTGTGTTGTTTTTTGCAAACCGCTTTGATTTTGGTGAATTGGATTTTGAAAATAATTACAACATATTTTTCATTAGAGAAATAAGCGGTGAGGATTTCTTTAGTGGGAATTTTGAGGTGGAAACAAGAGATACAAGACCAGTTAGTGCAAATCATTCTGAGATGATAACAATACCCAGAGAGGTTTTTAGTAGAGATTTTGGGAGTATATATTTTTTTATGCAAGTTGATTATAGACTAGGCTTCATACAAATTCATTATAAATTAAACGGAAACACTGTTATGTTGCTTTCTAAAGAGGGTAGTGATTCCTTTTAATAAAACTATCTAAAAAAGGAGAAAAACAAAATCAAATATGGGTTTTTCTGCTTATGTTTATACCAACAGTGCTATATTCTACATTGTTGCTCAGTTTATATTTGATGTTGTATAGCCGCCTGCAAACCATAGGCGAGCGGGCGTTTTATGGCACCAACCTCGGCTCTATTACTCTCCCCAACAGCCTGACCGACATAGGGCGAGCAGCATTTGAAAACCTGCCCAACCTGGTGGTTGAATTGGCGTCAGGGAGTCGGCTGCAAAGGATAGGAGCGTATGCGTTTAGCAGGAGCAGAAATGCGTTTAGAGGTGAATTGACTTTGCCCAACAGCGTGGAATATATAGGTGATTCGGCGTTTGCAGGTGGCGTGTTAATTAGCAGTGTTTTTATAGGGAGTAATGTGAGGTATATGGGTGGAATGTAATCTAAAAAAAGTTTGGTAAAAATGTAGTAAAACTATTGACAATAAAATCATATTATGAGTATATGATATAAATGTATAATTATACCGACCTGTATGGTCAAAGGAAACAAAATTTTATGGCAAAAATTAAACAACGAATTTTAATACTGATATTAACATTTGTAATGCTGGGGTCAGTATTCATAGTGAGTGGTTGCGGATATGAACAACTCACCAACGAACAGCACATTGAGCGCATATCCGCTAGAGTGCAGGAGCGGTTCTTTGGAGAGCGTGCGGATTACCCGTACACGGATTTTACTGTAACTATACTGTATAATTTTGCTGGTGAGCCAAGATTTTTTATGGTGAAATTTGAGCAGAATGGCTTTTTCTATGGTACAATCTATAGAAACGAATACTATGTGGATGACAATGATAATTTTTTCAGGGGAAATATTGGCATGCCCATGGGGCAAAGAGGTTGGTTGTTACACGAAGTTATGCAGTACAAAAATCATTTTTATGTTGCGAATATAACTAATGAGCGAAAATATATTTTACCAAGCCACTTTGCTAAACACGGCCTTCTGCATCCAATGGTAAGAGATGGAGAGTATTTTGTTGCCGTTGCTGGTGGCGGTGGTCGCAATATTTCTGTCAACAATATTCAAGTAGTGAGTCCAAACTATCGTGGAGTTAGAATATCTAACATTCGATGGTAAAGTATAAAAATAAATCAATTTTAGGAGATAAACAAAATGAAAAACATAAAAATAAAAAGAGTAAAATTTATTACTATTATGGCGATAGCGATATTGCTAGTCGCAAGCACAACAAGTGCTCTAATGCTAGGCACTAATTATGCTTTTGCATTTGATCAAATTGAAGAACATTCAATTTGTCAGTTGAGCGAATCATATTTAGAAAAATATGATTATTTTGGCATTGAGTCAATGTCAGGCAATAACAAAAAAGATGAAAAAGGTCGTCACATTACAATAATACCAACGTATCCCCATATTTTCTTTGAAGGAGCTACCTACATTCCTAACGCTGAGTTTTTTATTAGGAACCCCAATCACAAAGAAAACACATCAAACAAAGATGATGATAATTTTGTTCATCGCTTTGGCGTTTGTACATCAGTTGCAGCACAACTACTAATAAGTTATCACAATTATTTTACAGACAGGAGAATGATTCCTGAAACATATAGCGGTGAAAGATTTTTGGCTGTTGGTTATGGTGATTTGAATTTTTGGCCAGCTTTTCAAGTTGTTGATAGAAATTTGAATGCCTTATGCACAAGAATAGGGACAACTGATGCAATGTTTATGGACAAGTATGATAGAATACTTTGGTCACCAAATGCAATATTTGACCAAACTCCAGCTTATGTTAGAGGGTCTATGAGAAATTTTTTACAAGTTCATTATAGAGATGCAAATGGCAATAGGCTAGACGGGAATGTAACGGTAACTTCTAATAGAACTTCCACTAGTAATGTTGCGACAAGGGCACGAGCTGACATTGATGCAGGCAGACCCATTATCCTTGGCTTGGATTGGAGAACTGGAGGAAGAATTGTCATCCATGCGGTTGTTGCTTTTGGACATCACTATTACTATTTAGATGGTGTTAGAACTCATGGATTTATTGTTCATTATGGCTGGCATTATAGCAATCATCATGTTTGGATTCCTTCAACAAGTTTTGACTATTACATTAGAATGGTAGTAAGCAATGTAAACCACAATTTTGTCCGACAAAATGTGCCGCTGATTACTGGTAACAATAAACAACATCATACTTATAGATGTACTATTACTGGGGTAACACAACCGAGACCACTAATTGCTTGGGAGCAAATCGGTAATACAAATAATGTGCGTGTTAGATTAAGACCTAGTGCTCATACAACAGGCATTTCCCTTGAAATCCCGTCAACATTTAGAGTGGGAAATCATACAAAAACTGTCACAGAAATTGCGGCAAATGGCTTTGCAAACACTTTTTTGTCTACAATCACCCTCCCTGCCAGCGTCACAAGCATTGGGATTGGTGCATTCCAAAACACACCAAACCTGACAAGCATAACATTCGCTCCAAACAGCCAGCTTCAAACGATAGGCATGAGTGCATTTGCAAATTCTGGACTAGCCTCTA
>Ga0209755_10002992_pt1 | contig 21907 bp, 16 predicted proteins | sample TergutCo191P1_FD_187301 | JGI IMG/M metagenome (GOLD analysis project Ga0209755, IMG submission 187301) | Cornitermes sp. P1 segment gut microbial communities from Petit-Saut dam, French Guiana - Co191P1 (SPAdes) (version 2) | ecosystem: Host-associated > Arthropoda: Insects > Digestive system... | reverse complement strand
GCTGGCCGTTTGAATCCAGGCAAGCTTCGGGGTTAAACTCTCTTTTAAGAATATCCGTAATGGTTATCAAGCCTTTTAAGTGGTTTTTATTGTCCACCAGCAACAGTTTTTCAATGCGGTTTGTGTTCAGAATTTCCTTTGCCTTTGCTAGCGAGATTTTAGGAGAGGCTGTTATTAGTTTTGTAGTCATCAAATCTTTTGCTTTTATGCTGAGATCTGTAACTGTGCGTAAATCCCTGCCTGTGATTATGCCAACAAGTTTGCCTTTGGAAAGCACAGGAAAGCCGCTTATTTTCTGCTTTGCCGAAATTTCAAATGCTTTGGATATCGGTTCGTTAGCGTCCAGTGTTATGGGATCCAGCACAACGCCGGATTGCCATCTTTTCACCTTTCTAACTTCACCGGCCTGATTTTCTATGCTCATATTTTTGTGTATAACGGAAATTCCGCCCTGCAAAGCGAGTGAAATCGCAAGCGGTGCAGTTGAAACCGTATCCATAGCCGCGCTTAAAATAGGAATATTGAGTTTTATTTTGCCTAGTTCTGTTTTCAAAGAAGTGTGCTGTGTGGGCAAAACCTCGGAAGCTCCCGGTATAAGGAGCACGTCGTCAAATGTGAGACCTAATTTCATGGATATAATGTAGAAAACTCACCTCACCGCTACTCTCAAAGTTTGGTTTCCTACTTTCACAATGTAAACCCCTGTCTGAACCCCGATTTTCAGGATTTTAGGATTTTCATGATTTGCTGAGTATATGCGCTTGCCTTGCAGGTTGTACACTTCTACTTTTGCGTTGGCGGGCACGTTTTGCAGCACTATGGTTTTGTTTGCGGAGTTGGCTTGTATAGTGATTTTGGCGAGTTGCGGCGGGATTGTCGGTGTACCATATGGCGCCGCAATAATTCTCAAAGTTAATGTTTCCGTGACTTGCTCTATCCCTGCGCCTTTATTCAGTTTCACAGTGAATGTGTAACTGCCGTCAGTGCTATCGTTTGCCTCTGTGAAAACACCATCAGCAACAGTTGCATTAACACCATTAAGTTCAAGTTCGGCAATGATTTTTTCAACATGCAATTTTGCATCTTCTTGAGTATTCAGAGTTTCCTGAGACACAGAACCGAAATCCGAACTCTCAATTGTTTCTTTTGCCAGTGCGATGTCTGTGTTGTCCTGGGTGTTATCATAAGGCGTTGCCGTAATCGTCAAAGTTAATGTTTTCGTGACTTGCTCCGTTCCTGCTCCCTTGTTCAGTTTTACAGCGAATGTGTAGCTGCCATTTGTGCCATTGGTATTGCTAACCGTTCCGGCAACTGCCGCAGTGAAAACTCCATCTACAACAGTTGCAGCAACGCCATTAAGTTCAAGCTCTACAATGATACTTTCAACATACGATTTTGCGGCTTCTTGAGTATTCATTGTTGCCGAATCGAAATTTAAGTTTTCAATCGTTGCTTTTGCCTGTGCGATGTCTGCGTTATCCTGAGTGTTGTCGTACGGCGTTGCCGTAATCGCCAAAGTTAATGTTTTCGTTACCTGTTCCGTTCCTGCTCCCTTGTTCAGTTTCACAGTGAATGTGTAGCTTCCATTTGTGCCATTTAGATTGCCAACCGTTCCGGCACTTGCATTTGTGAAAATGCCATCAGTAATAACTGCATTAACATCATTGAGTTCAAGTGCAGAAATTATGCTTTCTACATGCAATTTAGCTTCCGCTTGAGCATTCAGCACTTCCTGCGATACCGAACCGAAGTTAGTTTTTTCAATTGCTGCCTTTGCCAGTGCGATATCAATGTTGTCTCGTGTTATAAGCGTTATGCCTACAATTTCCATAAAACCTTCGTTATCGGTATTTTTATATAAAATGCCGATTTTGTCATCTTTATTCTCCCAAACTGCTGTTGCGCCTGCTGATACGGTTAAATTTGTGCTCGTGCCTTGCTCGTAAATGTGTGGGCCTTCGCCGGCTGGCTTGTTCCAGGCTATTATTGCGCCTTTGTTGAGGTTGTGGGTGCCATTGACTACGGCAGTTATGTTAGCGCCAATTCCGGCTACCACGCCGCCGCTTAAATTGACTGTGCCGCTTGCACGGAGTATGCCATTGCCGACTGGGGCAGTGTTGCCGATTATCTCACCACCGTTCATGGTGAAAACAGTATTGGCTCCTGACATATATACACCACCGCCACTAACATCAGCTGCATTGCCATTTATTTTGCCGCCGTTCATGGTAAATTTAGCACTGCTCCACACTGTCATGCCGCCACCTCTGCCGGAGTCAGTATTGCCGCTTATGCCAATGGCTGTATTGCCACTTATTTCGCCGCCATTCATAGTGAATGCGGTACTGCTGCCAGACACATCCATGCCACCGCCGTCAAGGGCAGTGTTGCCGCTTATCTTTCCGTCTTGCATGATGAATGTGCCACCAGACATCCTAACACCGCCACCGTCAGCGCCGGTTGCAGTGTTGCCGCTTATTTCACCGCCATTCATGGTGAATGTGCCACCTGTCATCCTAACGCCGCCACCTTCAGTTCCGGCTGTGTTGCCAATGATTTTGCCGCCATCCATAATGAATGTGCTTCCGCTCGCAACATTTACGCCGCCTGTGGCTGCTGAGTTTGTATTGTTGCGCAGCACCGAGCCGTCTTTCATAACAAGTGTGCCGCCACTGCTGATGGTTGCAAGCACGCCGTCGCCATTTTCAAAACTGCCTTCTTTGCCGCCGTCAATGATTATGTTTTCCAAAATGAGCGTGGCACGATTGGACACTGTGAATAAATTGCCGGTTATGCCACGTGTGAGGGTTACAGGTGCTTCCGGGTCTGCACTGCGAATGGTTAACGTACGGCCTACTTCTGTGAGCACTGGTATTGCAATGAGTGAACGAAATGTAAAATCTTCAGATACTGTAACAACCACATTTTCACTCGCTGTTGGGTAGCTCGCTATTTGCAAGGTGAATTGGCAGAAGGCATCGCATTCTATCAATTCTACATCGGCTGTTTCCATAAAGCCTTCGTTGTCGTTATTTTTGTATGAAATGCCGATTTTGCCGTCTTTGGTTGCCCAAACTGCTGTTGCGCCTGCTGATACGGTTATATTTGTGCTTGAGCCAAGTTCATAAATGTGTGGGCCTGCACCAGCTGGCTTGTTCCAGGCGAATATTACGGCGTTGCTGGGAGTGCCTTCGCCTTTGTTGAGGTTATGGGTGCCATTGATTACAGCGGTTATGTTGGCTCCTGTTCCGGCTACCACGCCACCGTTTAGATTTACTGTGCCGCTTGCACGGTTTATGCCATTGCCTGTAGGGGCAGTGTTGCCGATAATCTCACCGCCGTTCATGGTGAAAACAGTATTGGCACCGGATATGTATGCTCCGCCTGCGTTAACATCGGCTGTATTGCCGGTTATTTTGCCGCCGTTCATGGTGAATTTAGCACTGCTCCACACAGTCATGCCGCCGCCTCTGCCTGCGTCTGTATTGCCCTCTATTTTAGTAGCAACATTGCCGCTAATTTCGCCGCCATTCATGGTGACTGTGGTGCTGCTGCCAGACACATCCATGCCACCGCCGTCAAGGGCGGTATTGCCGATTATCTTTCCGTCTTGCATGGTGAAAGTGCCGCCAGTAACTTTAATTCCGCCACCATCATTATTGGCTGTGTTGCCACTAATTTCGCCATCGTTCATTGTGAATGTGCCATCTGTCACCCTAACTCCACCAGCATCAGTTCCGGCTGTATTGCCAATAATTTTGCCGGTGTTCATAGTGAATGTGCCGCCCGTGGATATGCCTCCGCTAGTAGTACCTGCTGTATTATTACTTATTTCACCGCCGTTCATTATGAATGTGCCAATTACAGATACTCCGCCAGTACCGGTAGTCGCAACATTGTCGCTGATTTTTCCGCCTTGCATAGTAAACACTGCTGTTGCGTTATTGATACGCACGCCGCCACCTGTTGCTGCAGTATTGCCGCTAATTTCGCCGCCATTCATATTGAATATGCCATCATTTATGTGTACGCCACCGCCACGATTATCAGTCGTATTATAGGCAATACTTCCACCATTCATAGTAAATGTGCCTCCTTCCAACCGCACGCCACCGCCATGGCTTAAATTTGCATTGTTGCGCAAAACTGCGCCATCGTTCATTACAAGTGAGCCACCATTGTTCACAATTACCAGCGTTCCCATGAAGTTTCCGACATCATCCTCGTCACCTGTTTCCTCGCCATACGAATCGTCATCGTTACTGCCATGAATAATTATGTTTTCTAAAATAAGCGTAGCTCCGCTAGACACCGTGAATAAATTACCGCTTTTGCCACGTCTAAGAGTAATGGGAGCAGCAGGATTTATGCTCTTTATTGTAAGAGTCACGCCTTCTTTTGCAGGAGCAGGAATATTCACAAGCGAATTAAGCGTATCATTTTTGTCAATCACTATAACAGCATTTTCGGTTGCCTTTGCGTAATCCGCTATTTTATGGTAGAAATTCTTTTTTTCAAATATCGCAGCTACTATTGTCTCATCTCGGAAGTGGGTAATCTCTAAAGTGTCTGTTGCATTGTTCCGTACTGCCACGCCGTTTACAGTCCAACCCATTGTGTAGTGAGTATTGTTTGGAACGGCTTTGAATATAACTTTCTTACCTAATTCAAGCGGAGTGCCAGATGCAATATTAGCACCATCAACCGAAGCCGTGAGTGTTCCATTGCCATCTGACGATGCGAAAGTTACTTTTCCCGTGCTGCCCTTTGTAATTACGCCAAATTCTATGCTGTTTGGAATGCCCGGCAAAGAAAGCGTGGCAATTCTCCATTCCCCGCCTGTGGGTCTTATGATGGTTTGCAATTGATAAACACCAGGTTCTACAGTGGCTGGCACAGTGCAAGCCAGTCCTCTTGTGGAACCAGTTGAGCCTGCTGCAAGCGAAGTCACGCTTCTAGTTCCAAGAGTCGTAACAATATTGCCATCGTTGTCTATTAATGCTACAGCAGCTTGACCACCGGGAAATTGCTCCATGCCAACATTCCTAAATCTGTGATTAATGGTAAATGAAGTACTTTCGCCATAAATTGCCACATTTTTCTCAGTAGTAAAACTTGTTAATGCCATGCCGTAACCTCCGCCCGGAGTTGCGCCTTGATATGGAGTTACGGTGAAAGGAATGGAGCTGGGAACGCCATCACGAATTGCAGACATCTTTACAATCTCCCAGTCTCCGCCTGTAGGTCTGGCAACAATCCTTAAATTGTATTGCCCTGGCGGCACGGTTTCAGGCACATAGCTATTTATATTTATAGTGCCAGATGTTCCTCCAGTTCCTCGCTGCCCAGTACTGGCAACACCGATAACTTCAACTATTTTGCCGTTATTATCAACCAACGCTGTTCCAACATGACCGCCGGAAAAAAAACCTACTGCTCTAATTACGACATTTGCCGTGAACATTTCATTCTGAGGTATTGAGTTTCTAGCGACAAAGTTCACTAATGCAATTTTGTTTGTGCCAGTACCGCCCTGATCTGGTTTAATGTTGATATACATACCTTGTCGATAACTATGGTTCATACCGCCATATTTTATATCGTTAAGAAAGTACCATCCATTACGACTGCCTCCATATCCCATATTTATATGAAACCTGCCGGCATCATCATATCCATCCACTACAAAAAAATGGCTGCTTCTACCTTCCGAATCCTTCCCGCTGTGAATAACCGGCAAACCGGAATCTAACTGTGCCTTTATTATTGCCTCCCATTCAGCGTCCGTTTCATAGAATCTACGTGAGTGGCTTTCAATGTCTCTATCATACCCGAAAAAGGTAGTTAAGGGCCCTGGGGCACCGCCTTGACCGCTGCCACCAATGTTAAAATTCGTTTTCATACTTACGGCAACATGATACATCAGTGTGCCTACCGCAATCCGTTGTTGCTCTGTGCCTGGGTTTTCTTTAGTGTATGAATTGAGCATATTGTCCCAGTCATAATAGGTTTCCCCAAAATTGACAGAAGGTATTGCCAATCCAAGCGTTGATGTTGTATAGGGTTCGCTCTGCCCGGTTCCTCTCGTAGGGTGGTTGTGATATTTCATTACCTGTGACGTTGCTCCTGCTACGCAGCCAAGAACGGTATGCTCACCGTCAACCACTGGAGTAAACATTCTGTATGCTGAACCGCCCCACTGCGTTTGCAACAGCGGCCCAACAACCGGCTTTTGTGCAAAAGTTGGCAGTGCAAACATGGCAAACAGAATCACAAGGAATGTGAATGTGGGTAAATTTGCAAACAGCGTTTTTTTAGCAATTAAATTGGAATATATTTGTAGCATGGATATAATATATATTATTTTAAATAAAAAGGTGACATTTTTTTGTAAATGTGCTTTTTTTTACAGGAAACGCTGATTTTGCCACTTAATTGAGAGTGAGAACCCTCAACTAAGCCAATAAAGTCTGAGCTTATTCTACCTCTGACCAGAACGCTTCAAAATATCCTTGATTTGCCCATAATCGTAACCTTGCGCCATGAGATCAAGAACTTTGGCCTCGCCTCTGGCCTCACCACGATTCTCGCCAATGGCAATGCCTTCGGCCTTGCCACGAGCTTCACCAATTGCAACGCCCTCATTCATGGCGGTCATCCTAATCGCATACTGGTCGCGCTTGTTTATCATACTTGCCTCATACGCTAATCTCTCTTCTAATGTAAATCTAGAAATTCGAGCGATGTCAAATATCTTGTCAAACACCTCCTCACCAAACTGCTCTGGCTTGCACTTAAGCTTATGGGCGTGGCAAAGGGAAAAAAGAAGCTTGTCTTGCAAAGTGACGCATTCATCCAAAGCCTTTGTGAATCGGGTAAGCCGCACAAATACCATGCCAATGTAATCGTACCTTATTTCGGGATGTGCATCGTTGGAAAGGGAAATATACTGAACTAAGTCATCATTCTTGAAGTCAAGGTCAAAATTCATGAAGCTCAATGAATAGACCGGCGGGAAGTTGAAATCCCAGTCTCCTTTCTTGCCGCTGTTGGCTATGGCCATGCATGCATAATAAAGCACTCTTTTGATGAAATACACCTGCTTGCCAACCTGCACTTCCACCAGAAACTGCTTGCCTTCGCTATCTTTGCAGTAAATGTCAAAGATGCTATCCCTGTTTTCCGATGTTTGGCCTGCTACATAAGGGTTTTTGATATGCACATCCACAATTGGATTGGTTAGCTTCCACGCCAAAAAGACGTTTAGCATTGTAATGAGCGGCTCTTTTTCTTCCTCGTTAGCGAAAGTTTTCTTGAATCCCATATCCGCCGTCAGATCGGCAATGACTTCTTCGTTTTCTTCGTCCATAAAATGGACCTCCTATTTTGTTTCTAATACTTAGACGGAACTCAGCGGGAAAAAACTGAAAAAAATGCATAAAAAAATTAATTTTCGTTAAAAATGTCGTTTTTATGTGATATTCGTCACATTCAATGATGCTATTTTAGATATGTTTGCTCAAAGCGGCTAAATCGTGTTTACTATATTATATATTCAATGGGGCACCGCAAAAAAGACATTGATCTCTGGGATAAGCTTGATATCCATGCAAACAAGCTGCCTTTGCCATGTCGTATAATTTATGATAGTTTTCGCATATTTATGCTTGAACATTGCATAGTACGGGCCACGGCACTCGCCTATACTTCGCTTTTGGCGGTTGTTCCGCTGATGATTTTGCTCTCGTCAATAAGTCTGTATCTTGGCGTAGGTGAGTTGTTTATAACGCATTTGCCTGTGCTGTTGCCGGAAATTTTGGAGAAAGTGCTGCCTTATATAAACAATGTTTTGAATTTGCTTTCCCTTGACAATACCATTGATCTCAGCGCCATGACGGATTTGATTCTGAAAAATGTAATGCCGTTTCTGGTTAAAGCTCAGGAAATAAGTCTGGGTTCTTTGGGGGTAATAGGCGGCCTTGGCTTGTTGGTAACTTTTATTTTGGCTATAGATACCATAGAAAGCAATATGAACATAGTTTGGGGTGTAAATGAAACTCGAGGGTATGGGCAGAAAGTGGCCATATTCATTCCGTTTTTGCTTTTGTTTGCCGGCGGTATAGGTATTTGCGGTGTGTTGCTGCATTATATGCATGAGATGCTGAAAAAGATTTTGACGCAAAGTCTGTCTTTTGGGAAGTTTGGAGATTTTTTGCTGGATCTCAGCATTCCAACGGTTTTGTTATCTTTTGCGTTGGCTGGTTTATGGGCGTTGTATTGTTATATGCCTTATGTTCCATCGGAATACAATTTTTGGCGTGCTTTTATTGAAAAAACAAAAAAGAGATGGTTTTCCGCAGTTATCTCCACTGCATTCACTTATGGTGCCATATTCCTTTTTTTCACGGCAATGATATTTGTGATGGCTAGCATGTTTGCAAAGTGGTCACTTTTTTACGGTTCTTTAGCTGTTTTCCCAATGATAATGTTTTTGCTGTTCGGCTCCTGGTGCATTATCCTTTTTGGTAACGCGCTTTGCTGGAGAATAACTATGAGGAACAGCCCCAAAACTTATTTTTTAAAAAGGATTAAAAAGCTGAGTACACATTAGGCTTGACAAGTCGGAAAATTTTTTCTATATTTATTGCAGAACTGAGAGGGAGCGCTTTATTATATAACAGCCAGCAAGGAGGTATTTATGCGTATTTACGCATTTATGCTTGTTATTATATTCACCGCAGCTCTTTCTCACGGCCGGAACTTCGCTTCCATCCGCAAAGATGCCTTTACCGTAGGCGTTAGCAAAAGCGATTCTGCCGCAGAATGCGATTTCATAGCAGATATCACGGCAAAGATGAAAATCCCACGCTTTAGGCTGGTGGTCTTTGAAAACGCAAATGCAGCGCAAAAACTGCTCTTAGAAGGCAAAATAGATGCCATAATTTCAAAAATAACCCATTCCCAACGCCTGGAAGCGAACTTCCTGCTATCAGCCCCTTACGCAAAAACAGAAATAGCTGTAGCCACTCTGGCAAATAACAGCGAAATCTGGACCTTGGCAGATTTAAACGGCAAAAGCATAGCCTTCATTCCAAAAGAAATACAAGGCGAGCAAATCAAAGAATTCTGGCAAAATTCAAAGCCAATAGCAGCTTCAGCCTTAAGAGAAGCCATAAAACTCTTGCAAAAAGGCGAAGCTGTAGCAATAATAGCAAACAAAGAAACGCTAAAAGACACAACCCTAAAAATCTTCCCAAACATCTTAGCAGAAAACAGCATAGTAGCCATATTCGCCCCAAAATCCCAAACCCTGCAAGAAGAATTCAACAAAGCATTATCATCAAGTAAATCCTTTAATCAAGAGAATCAAGGTTCAGACAGAAAAGAAAGAATTTTGCAACTGCTCAACGAACTCCAGAAAGAGATCAAGGAGCTTAAATGACAGACTTTTATGCGCAGGAATTAAAAACTTTGCAAACCCTGAAAAAAGATTTTGACAGCGTTTATCAAAATGCTGAATTGAATTTTGATACAGAGCAATTATTGGCTGGGCTTGCCTCTTTAACCGCTAGAATTCGCCGTGAAATGGCGGAAACTGAAAACGAAATAGCCCGTGATTTTGTGGATAGCATTGCTCCTGAAATGCTTTTGCCACGACCTGCGCGCTGCCTTGTGGAGATAATTCCTTCGCCAAGCGATAACCTGGAAAGAGAAATTCCCGGTGGTGCTTTGCTCTCTTCCAAAAGCAAAAGAGAAAAGCCGTTTTTTTGGCGAGTGATGGGCGAACACAAATTAAACACTCTGCAAAAAATAATTTCTGTTAAAGCTTTTGAAGATTGCCTTGAATTTGAAACCACAGGCAGTGGCCCTTGGATTATTTACATAAACGGAGGCTGGGATTTATGGCATTTTATGCTGGAGCACGCAAAACCTTATATCATGGCAAAGCCACAGAATCCTTGGGAATTGTGCAGAGACTTTTTTTGCTTTGAAGAAAAATTCAAATATATTTACATGGAAAATTTGCCGCCAAAACTGAGATTTTCAAAGAATGTTCCCACAAAAGTTAGTGCAGAAAATTTTAAGCTAAATGTTTTGCCAATAGAAAATTCTTTTGAACAAAATCTGGAACCAGTGCTGTTGGAAAGCGGTGCTTTTGAAGCGAAAATTTTTCCAAACGAAGAGCGGCAAATTATTCTGCATTTAAAAGAGGTTCTAGCAGGAAATGCGAAAAGAGCGAACTTCAAGGAAATTCAGTACCGCTATGATTCAAATAGAATTCGCTTTGAGAGCTTGGATGCGGATATGCTTTCCATAGTAGCGATTGTTTGCGACGGAAACATAGCAACGTTGGAGGCATTGCAGGCAAAAAACTCCGCAATGCAGATGTGCGAAGTTCGCCCCGTGATCGATGTGCTGCCGTTTTTGCCATGTGCCCAGTCAGCGGAATGGGAGATTTTGGGGCTTTTGCAAAGGAATTATCTGCGTTTTTTTGAGAATGATGCCTTGAAAAATGCGCTGAGTATGTTTGACACTCGTTCTTATATTGTGCAAAGCATAAAAAGTGTTTCTTTGGAGCATAAAAACGCTGTGTATAAGAATTGCCTGGTTCCATTGGCGTGCGTGAAAATAGTTTTGTCATTAGAATATGCGCCTGTTCTGCACGCTTTTGGCGAAATGCTTTATGAATTGTTCAAGAAAATTTTTGTTTGCAATATGCTGGTAGAGCTTATTTTGCGCATTGAACCTTACGGAATGGAGTTGAAATGGGAATAAGAAATTCTTTTTTTGAGTGGATGCAGCAAAAGAGAAACAAAAAAGTTCGCATAGTGGGCAGCAATTCCATGAAGCACCCAAGCGGTGACATAGATTTTGTTAAAATCAAAAAGAACGAGATTGTGCTCGGGTTAAACGAGATGAGTTTATGTGGCGCAGATTCCCCATTGCCGGACAATTTTTTGAGAGGCATAAGATGTGAAAATGAAAGCTCAGTTGTTTTAGCCGAATTTTTAAATATGTTCCAACATTACCTAGCCATGCTAAGATTCAACGCATTTTTAGCAAAAAGAGGAGACAAAAATCGCATTGCATTATACAACGAAAAATTCTCGCCGGAATTTCTGAGAAGCTTTTTTGCAAAGATGTTCCCCGCTTGCAAAGTGGAAGTCCATTGCTTTGAGTCGCTGAAAATTAAAAATCCAGCCCCGATTATTCTGGGCAAAGGAGGAAAAATCCTGGGAAACGCCTGTACAACCATAACAGCGGCCATGCGTGTAGATATAGATGGAATTCCATTAGAGCAAAGCCGCGAATTAAAAAGGAATTTCATAAAGGAAAAATTTCCATTCAAAATAAAAATGCGTTTCAGAACAAAAATCCACAAAAACGAAGGTTTCCACTTAGGAACCAAAAACTTAGAAGACTTCAAATGGGAGAAATGGCTATGAAAAAAAATCCGATAATTCCGGTAATTCTGATAATTCTGCAAATTCTGGTCCAGACAGGTTGCATGCAAATGGAATATGTGGAAACGCTCAAGACCGTGGAAGAGCATTCTTCCAGCTCTGTTGCGGTGGTAGAGGGACCTGTATTGCAAATGGGCGAGCGTGTGCTTGCTCACAGGGGCATTAGCTATTACGAGGCTATCCTTATATGCAATAAAATGTCTCTTGAAGAAGGGCTGGATACTCTTTACCAATACGATGCTCCGGTGTTCACGGAAGATTCTCTTTTTTGGCTGCTCAATATCAGGGTGTTGGAAGAGCGTTCCGGCTACAGGTTGCCCACAAAAGAGGAGTGGATTGCTGCCGATGTGGAAAAACAGGATGAAAATGTGGGGGAGTGGCTTTACGGAGAGGCTCATTCGCAATACGCTGTTTTTGAACTTGCTCCGGATTTTCTTAAAGCAGTTGGTTTGTACAGGGAACGGGCAGGATATCCGGTGTATGGGATGAGGGTGGTGAGGGTATTTTTGTAGCGAAGTTTACTATATTTAGGTCTATGGTTAGTTTCTTTAATTTCTTACCTTTTGGCATAAGGTCTTTGTTACAAAAAATTATAAGTAAACCTTTTCTTTTGCGGACATCTTTTATATTGATCCTTTTCTTCGCTATTCTTTTGCGTTCATGGAATTTCGGCACTCTTCCCGATGGACTTCATCAAGATGAAGCTATGTTGGCATATAATGCATGGGCAGATATTGAATATGGCATGGATATGAATGGCGATCATAATCCGGTATATAGCGTTGCATGGGGTAGCGGGCAAAACGCCGGTTATAACTATGTAATACGTCCGTTTATTAAAATGTTCGGATTAAATATTGTATCTATACGTTTGCCAATGCTTATGCTTGGCATAATTTCGCTGTTTTTTTTCTACTTGTTGCTAAAACACTTTTTTGGTACCGGAGTTGCGCTTTTGGGCTTTTTTATATTGGCCTTTAATCCATGGCATATAATGATTTCGCGGTGGGCTTTGGAGTGCAACCTTGCTCCGCTGTTATTTTTACCGGCGGTTTATTTTACGGCCATATCTCCTAAAAAACCGGCGTTCTTTATATTAGGCATGTTTTTGCTAGGGTTATCGAGTTATGGATATGTAACTGTGTTAATGCTATTCGTTATTTTTATTCCTCTTATGGTTTGGCATGTATTTTATCATAAAATAATTCCTGCAAAATACGCTATCTTTGGTTTTTTAACATTCGTATTAGTTTCAGCTCCGCTTGCAATGTGCATATTTATCAATACTTTTGATTTTCCGGCTTTTAATTTTTTGAATATAACTGTTCCTCGCATGACAGTTCTGCGCTCGGCTTCAACAGTTTCATTTAACATTGATAATTTCAAACATTTTGGCGAATTTATGCTTGCGGGCTATGAGGGGCATATATACAATGCCATACCTCCATTTGGAGCCCTTTACCCTTTTATGCTGGCTTTTATTGTATTTGGCATATATGTTCTATTTGTAAAATACAGAAATGAGGCTTTTGAAATGAAATTTTGGTTTATTTCGGCTGTTATTATGGCTTTGGTTATAAGTATTAATATCAATAGAATAAACATGATATTTTTCCCGCTTATTTTTTTGGCAACTCTTGGGGTTGCTGAAATTCATCGCAAGGCAAAATTTGTTATACCTGTATTTGCAATCCTTGTAATAGCTACAACTATAGGGTTTGCAAAAGTTTATTTTACCGAATTTAACGATAGAAGTCGCTGGGCGTACCACTGGCAATTTGACAAGGCAGTTGAATATGCTGTTCAAAATGTGCCGCCAAATGCTACAATATACTTTGGGCACGTGCCATATTCCCTTGTGCTTTATGCAACTAAAATGCCTCCGCAAATTTTTTTGAATACCAGAGTTTGGGTAAATCCTAATTGGGAATTTCGCCATCCAATACGCTTTGACCGTTTTGCAACGGGCATTCCTCATTATTTGCAGACCGGAGATATAGGTATTTTCACCGAACATGACTCAAAACAATTCCATAATAACCAAGTGAAAAAGGTTACAAAGTTCGGAAACTATGTTGTGATTGAAAATTAATTCTATATTTATATGGTTATGGAAATCAAAAAAATCCTGCGAGAACCTTTGTTTTATTTATTGCCGCTGCTTGCAGTAGCGTATTTAATAGTTATTCCTGCCAAAGTGGAAATTCTTGACGCAAAAACAACAAGAAGCAATGTAACCGAAAATATAAAATTGCCATATTCAAATAGTTCCGACATAAAAGAAGAGTTTTTAATATCTTTTAAATTGGATGTTAAAAATAATGGGTCTGTAAAATATAATTTAATCCCCGATGATTGCATACAGGAAATTTTAATCAACGAAAAAAAGTTTCCGATAGAAGGAGTTAAAGGCATTTGCAATTATATAAGGGGTGCATATTTTGATTTCTCCGAATATACGCAAAAAGGTTTAAATGATTTTAGAATTCGCATAATAAACAATGGTGGTCCTGGTGGATTGCGAATTGAAGTGCCGTATAACGGATTTAAATCACTATCTATAATGCATTATATTTTTACCTTTTTTCTTTTGCTCTCTATTGCATTAATTTTAAAAAAATTTAAATTCAAATTTATAGCAAATATGATAATATTGCTGGGTATTTCGGTACGTTTAATTACATATGCATATATGGGTCCAACGCAAAGTCCCTTTGATGTGGGAGCTCATTTGGAATACATTCAAATAGTTGCCGAAGAACAACGAGTGCCGACAATCAATGAAGGTTGGAGTACTTATCATCCACCTCTATATTATCTCATCTCCGCTGCAATAAAAAATGTTGCTGATAGTTATGAGCCAGGTTTCACAGGTAGAATTTTACAGCAGTTTAATCTTTTGCTTTCTTTTGGGAGCGTTATTTTCGGAGTTGCATTAATCATAGGCTTGTTCGGAAATCGCTGGGTAGCGTATTTAGCTGCTTTGGCTTCAGTGCTTTGGCCGGGTTTTGTTTTGGCTGGGCCACGTATTAATAATGATATATTTTTCTATTTTGGCGCATTGTTTTGCATGTTTTTTGCGCAAAGATACTGGCTTTCGCATAAAAATTCAGATGTGCTTTTCGCGTCTATTGGGGCTTCAATTGCCATTGCAGCTAAATCAACAGGTGTTGTTATTTTAGGTGTTTGGGCTATTATTTATGTTCTTAATGTTTTACGTTCATTAAAAATATGTTCTTTACGAACATTATTTGTGTCTATATTTATAATTGCATTGTTTGCCGGTTTTTCAAACTATAGGCAAATTTCTACAATTTTTGAAGGAGGTAAGGTAGAATTAGTACAACCAATAAATAGTTTAAATAGTGCGTTGAGAGTACAAAATACTGTTGGCAATTACTTATATTTTGACATTAAAGATTACTTGCTCGTACCTTATACAAGTGCTTGGAACGATAAAGGCGGTCGGCAATATTTTTGGAATTATCTCTTAAAATCATCTTCGTCTTTGCACGGAGAGACAGAATTTGAGGCTTTACCGATCGGAGGTATTATATCAACAGGATTAAACATTTGCGTATTGCTTATTTTTCTGCTTGCTTTGTGGGGTATGATACATGTGAAAGCCAAGGAGTTTCCGGCTTTGCTTTTTACAATAGGGTTATTTGCAGCTCTTATTTCTTTTAGAGTTATGTATCCATATTCCTGCCACAATGAATTTCGTTTTATTTTTCCGGTAATGTTTCCTCTTGCTTATTTTGCTGCGAGCGGAGCGCAACTTTTTTTAAATTACCGAATTAGAAAATTTGCTTATATAATTTTATTGTCTTTTGCCGGTTTATCGGTTATATTTATTCTAGGCAAGGCGCTTTAGGAGTAAAATGAAAATACTTAAAGAACCTTTGCTTTATATGTTGCCTCTGCTTTTGTTTGCAGGCTTTTGGATAATTCCGGCGAATCCTGGCATTGATAATACAATATTGGTAATAAATCAAATTCCTTATGCGCAGTCATTTCCGGTTTCAACGCACAAAATCAAGGAAAATTCAGAGTTTTTGCTATCTTTCAATTTGAATGTAAAAAACAGCGAAGAGGCAGTCTATAACTTTTACCCGGATGATTGCATTTTAAGCATAAAAATAAACGAAGCATATTTTCCTATGGAGCGCATTAAAAACGCTTGCGGTTACGGTAATGGAATAACTTTAAATCTTTCCGAGTTTGTACAAAGCGGAATAAACGGAATTGAATTTAGAATTAAAAATAATGGCGGACCCGGAGGAATGAGAATTGACTATGCGTATAACGGTTTTTTATCGGTAGGCTTAAAACAGATTTTATTTTCCATTTTGTTATTAGTTTCTGCTGTTTTAATTTTGAAAAAGTTTAAGTTTGGAATCCAGGCAACACTGCTTGTTCTTTTAGGTATAGGAGTCAGATTGATATACTTTTCCTATACGGGCCCAACCGAAAGAGTTTACGACGTAGATTACGGGCACTTGGTATATATGAACATGATAATTGAAAACAGTCAAATTCCCCAAACGGATGCTTGTTGGAGTTGCAATCATCCGCCGTTATATTACTTGATAGGAGCCGGAATAAAAAGCGTTTTTGACAACAGCATAAATCCGTTTTATTCGCTACGATTTTTGCAGCAAATATCAATGCTTTTTTCTTTTGCATCGCTTGCACTTGGAGTTGCCTTGTTGTACAGGCTTTTTCATGGTACAAAATTAGGATTTCCGGCGGGTTTGCTCTTTGTTTTTTGGCCGGGTTTTGTAATAACCGCATCTCGTATTGGAAATGATGTGCCATTTTATTTCGGGGCTTTGATGTGCATGTTTTTTACTCAAATGTGGTGGCATAAACATAAAGAAAGGCATCTATTGCTGGCATTTTTTGGGGCAGCTCTTGCTGCTATGTTCAAATCTACGGGTTTTGTTATTCTGGGAGTTTTGCTCATTATTTATACGTTCGGACTTTTCCGCTTTTGGAAATTGCCTCGATTAAAAATTGTCATTGGAATTTCTATTATAGTAATGCTTTCAGCCGTAACTTCTCAACATAGAATAATTTCAGATGTTCTTCGAAATGAAACGCCAACTCTTGTTAGCGTTAGAAATTTACATTCAGGCTTGGGTGTTCAAACTTCATTTGGGAGTTATGTTTATTTTGATATGAAAGATTATATGATGGAACCTTATACCAGTACCTGGAACGATAATGGAGGTCGGCAGTATTTTTGGAATTTCTTTATTAAGTCCACTTTGTATGGTGAATACGTTGTTTGGAATTCCAACACAGGGAAAATTCTTGCAAGCTTTATGAATGTTTTAAACTTGCTTTTATTCGTGTTGCTTTTTTGGGGAATTATAAACGCTCGAATGCAGGATTTGCCGAGTTTGTTGTTTTTTCTCGCATTGATAGCAAGTTTAATGTTTACAAGAGCTTATTATTCCTTCAGTTGCTTGCAAGACTTTCGCTTCATTGTTCCTGCTCTTGTTCCCATGCTGTTATTTGCCTTTAACGGAGCGAGTATTTTACAAAATTCCCGTTTACGTTTAGGGGCATATTTTAGCTTGTTGTTATTTTCGCTTCTTTCTTTCTTGTTCATAACATTAAAGGGGGTATTATGATTCATATTGTAAAATTATTTCGCCCGGAACAGTGGACAAAAAATACATTTATATTTTTGCCTATATTTTTTGCCGGGCAAATGTTGAATACAGAGGCTTTATTGTCCAGTATTATAGCTTTTATTGCATTTTCGCTTGTTGCAAGTTCCGTTTATTGTTTTAACGATATTTACGATGTAGAGGAAGATAAATTGCATCCGGAAAAATGTAAAAGGCCCATTGCCTTGGATATGGTTTCCAAAAAAACCGCTTATACAATAATGGCTGTTTGCTTTTTATTACCAATGAGCGCGCTGTTTTTCTTGGGTAAGTATACGTTAATAGCTTTAATATTGTTTTATTACATAATGAATATTGCGTATTGTATTCGTTTGAAGCGATATCCCATTATTGATGTGGTGATCATTGCCCTAGGTTTTGTGTTAAGAGTTTGGGTTGGAGGTACTGCCGCAGATATTTTGCTTTCGGAGTGGATTGTTATTATGACATTTTTGCTTGCGTTATTCCTTGCCTTTGCCAAACGGCGTGATGATGTTATATTATATCAAAATACCGGTGTTTCTCACCGTAAAAATACCAATAAATATAATTTGGAATTTATGAACCAGGTGGTAACTGTCATTGCGGCGATTACCATAATTGCTTATATTATGTACACACTTTCGCCTGATGTAATTGAACATTTTCACAGCAGGCATATTTATTTTACGGCAATTTTCGTGTTAATGGGTATTATTCGCTATTTGCAAATTACTATAGTCGATTTGAAAAGCGGCAATCCGACAAATGTTTTTTTGCACGATCGTTTTATACAAAGTTGCATTATTTTATGGGTTGGAACATTTTTGGCTATTATTTACCTATGAAAGAAAAAATTAAAGATACTTATTTTACAAAGGATTTTGTGCTCTTCGTTTTTTGCGGCGGCATGGGAACATTGACCAATTTTATTTTTTCTTTAATTATTTCAATGGCATTGAACCCATCTATTTCGTATGCCTTTGGCTACGGGATAAGCCTGTTTGTTACTTACAGCTTGAATGCTAAATTGATTTTTCATCATAAAATTTCATTCATTACGTTTGTAAAATTCGTAATTTCTTATATTCCGAATTTTTTGATATTATTTACTTTTGTATTAATTTTTCTAAATTTACTGTATTGGAATAAAGTTATTGTGTATGCACTTGCAGGTTTGTTGGGGCTGCCTATAACTTTTCTGTTAGTGAAAATATTTGCTTTTAGCAAAGGAGACAAAAAATGAAAACCTTTTTCATTACCGGCGGTGCCGGCTTTCTGGGAATCAACTTGACTCGCTTTGTGCTTGAGAAAGGACATCGGGTTGTATCTTATGACATTTCTACGGAATATGAATACCCGGAAAAAAACGACGAAAGAGTAGTCGTTAAGTATGGGGATATTCGAGATATTGAGGCTGTTCGCAAAGCAATTGCCGGTTGTGACATTGTTGTGCATACTGCAGCCGCTCTTCCTCTCTATTCCGAAGAAGATATTCGCACTACCGATATAGATGGAACAAGAAATGTGTTGCAGGCTGCGCATGAGGCCGGCATTAAACTTGTTATCCAAATTTCCTCAACGGCAGTATATGGGATACCGGATCACCATCCATTGGTTGAGAACGACAAGCTCATTGGCGTTGGGCCTTATGGGATAGCTAAGATAGATGCGGAGAAAGTGTGCGAAGAGTTTCGCGACAAGGGCATGATTGTCCCTATTTTACGCCCTAAGTCTTTTATTGGGCCGGAGAGGCTCGGGGTATTTGCTCTGTTTTACGACTGGGCTTCAACCGGGCATGGTTTTCCAATGATTGGAAGCGGGAATAATCGCTATCAGTTTTTAGATGTGTATGATCTTTGCGTTGCGACTTATTTGTGCGTTGAGTTGCCGCCTGAGAAAGTGAACGATACTTTCAACATTGGAGCAGAAGAATTTACAACTATGAAAGAAGATTACCAGTCTGTGCTTGATTATGCCGGATTCGGGAAAAAAATACGAGGTTTTCCGGCAGCTCCGGTTATATGGGTTTTGCGTATTCTTGAAGCGTTGCATTTGTCGCCTCTTTATAAGTGGGTCTATGAAACAGCAGCTAAGGATTCGTTTGTTTCTATTGACAAGGCTAAGGAAGTTTTGGGCTTTAAGCCTAGTTATTCAAACAAAGATGCGCTTATCAGGAACTATCAGTGGTACTTGGATAATAAGAATTCTTTTGCAAATACCAGCGGCGTTTCTCATAGGGTTCCATGGAAACAGGGAATTCTTGGGTTTATCAAGTTGTTTTTCTGATTCGGAAATGTATGAGAAAAGAAACTATTGCTGCTTTTGATTTTGACGGTACAATTACAAGAAAGGACACTTTACTTGAATTTATAAAATTCAGCAAAGGAACATTCAGATTTTATTTTTGCTTTATATTGTTTTTGCCTTTACTCATTGCAATGAAGCTAAAGCTGCTGCCTAATTGGAAGGTAAAGCAATTGGTGTTTACTCATTTGTATAAAGGCGTATCGCTTGAAGTTTTTAACAAATGGTGCTTTGATTTTAACATAGTTACTCGTCAAAAAGCGATTGACGCGTTAAAATTGCATAGAGAAAGCAATGATAAAATTATAATTGTAAGTGCGTCCATAGAGAACTGGGTAAAGCCCTGGGCAGATAAAATGGGGATTAACACAGTTTTAGCTACGAAAATTGAAACCGACAAAAATGGGTTGGTCACAGGAAAGTTTTTGACAAAAAATTGCTATGGGCAAGAAAAGGTGAATCGTATTTTGGAAATATTTCCTAACAGAAATGATTACAAGCTTATTGCTTATGGAGATAGCAGGGGAGATAAAGAGTTAATTGAATTTGCAGACGAAGGGTTTTATAGAAGATTTTGATCTCATAACATTCTTTTGCGAAAAAATTACTTAACCTTCACAACAAATGCAGAAATATTATACAGAGCAAGTTCCCTAGCTTTGTCTTCTGCTTCTGCTTTCTTTTTGAAGTGGCCGCCTCTTAGTTTGTAGAAAGGGGCATCAAAAATCATCTGTATTTCGTAGCCGGTTTGAGATTGCAACCTTACCCTGCGAGCTTGGGCGGCATCAAAATTTGCAATTGCATCGAATTGCAAGGTAAAGGCTCCGTCTGCTTCCTTGGCGGTGGTTTTTGCATTCGAAGCTTCATTGTAATTTGTTTTGTAAGAGGAATCCAAAGGTGGGAGCTGGAACTCCTTGCCTCTGAAAAGTGAATCTATGTCTGTTGGGTTTTCGCTGGTAGCGAAAGCCAAAGACACGAAAAGCACAACTAGTTTTGCTATTTTTTGCATAATGGGATTACTTTTTCCAAACCTTTCAGATGAAAATAGTAAAAAAGTCACTGTCAAACATTGGCTCAAGGTCGTAATTTTGATTTTTATTACTGGTTTGCTGACCTGGTATGGCAAGGTTTACGAGCCTGTACCCATGTTGACAACCGTAAATGAGTTCGCTATTTGGATTTTTCCCAATAAAGACGGCTTGAGTGCGCTTGCCGTTCTGCCGAATGACAATATTGACACCAATAATGTAAAAACCGGTTTGAGGGTATGGATTTCGCCACCGGATTCGCTTTTGGCCTTTGAACGCCGGAGCGCAGTGAGGTACAGGGGGCAAAACATGCTTGTAGTGGGGGATAGCTTGAGCGAGCAGTTGAGGCTGGATATGCTTTCCACTATGGACAGCACTGGGAATTTATTTTGGCTTGGGCCTTTGAATGGGGAGCTGTTGGGTGAGGATGTTCAGGCGGGGTTGAGGTTTATTGACGGCAATTTGCAGGATTATGTTTTTGATTTGATATACGAGGGGCACAAGCTGAGATTTTTCGGCTCGCAGCTAGCTTTGGACAGCACTGCACAGGAGCCAGTGAGCTTGGCAGTTTCAATGTTCAAAAAGGAGCTGGCTATTTGGAACGAGGAATATGTTCCTGAGACCATGACTTTGATTTTTTATGATAAGCGCAAGGGTTTTTCGGCTAAAAAATTAAGGTTGAAGGATTGGGATAAATAGGCAAAAGAAAGCAAAATTCTATATTACCACCATGAGTCCCCGAAAGCACCTCATATTAGCCATAATATTATTTTTTGCCGTGCAATCCAATGTTTTTGCCGCATTTTCTTCGTATCGCGACATACCAGGCGTAACCGCAGAAGAAATAGTTGCAATAGAGGCTCTTCGTGAACAAGGCATGGTATTTACTTACGGCATAACGCATACTTCCGAGGCTTTTGAAGATGAAAACGGCAATGTCAGGGGTTATGCAGCTTTGCTGTGCGAATGGCTAACAAAACTCTTCTCTATTTCATTTGAACCCAAGCTGTATGACTGGGATCGCTTAATGGCGGGTCTTGAAACGGGAGATATTTCTTTTACCGGAGAATTGACGCAAACAGAGGAACGTTTGAAAACTTTGCGCATGACCAGTGCAATTGCCTCGCGTTCCTTGAAATATTTTCACATTGCGCATAGAAAGCCTCTGTCGGATATAGCGGAGCTTAGGCCGGTACGTTTAGTGTTCCTTGAGGATGTCATTACGGTTGATCTTGTATCGCCGCATATCAATTATGAGTTTGAAGTATTGCGGGCAGATAATTCTAACGCTGCATACAATATGTTAAAAAACGGAGAAGCAGACGCTTTTATTGAAGAGAATATCACAGAGGCGGCTTTTGATGCATTTGACGACATAGTTGCCGAGGATTTTTTTCCGCTGATTTATACGCCGGTTTCATTGTCCACGCAAGATTTAACGCTTGAACCT
>Ga0209755_10002991_pt1 | contig 21919 bp, 17 predicted proteins | sample TergutCo191P1_FD_187301 | JGI IMG/M metagenome (GOLD analysis project Ga0209755, IMG submission 187301) | Cornitermes sp. P1 segment gut microbial communities from Petit-Saut dam, French Guiana - Co191P1 (SPAdes) (version 2) | ecosystem: Host-associated > Arthropoda: Insects > Digestive system... | reverse complement strand
TTAGCTTGGGCAAGATAGCCGCCAACATGGTGGTAAGCGAAAACGGAAAAGACGTGGCGGAAGCCGACCTTTGGCTTGAAAACGCCCAGACTATCCTGGTCGTGGAGGTAAAGGCCAAGGTGAAGATGAAGGACGTTGGCAAACACAAGGATCGGCTGGAAAAAATACGCGGTGTACACGACGGCCTCAACGACAGTCGCAGGATCATCGGCGCTGTGGCTGGAGCGGTCTTCGGCTCCAAGGAAAGGGAAGCCGCCCATGATGCGGGCTTTTTCGTACTGGCGCAGACCGGCGACACGATGCACATGGACATCCCCGAGGGCTTCAAGCCCAAGGAATGGTAGCACTGGCATGGAATGCGTACACTAGGGAGGGTAGTGATACAAAAATGCGGCACCCCCGATTCCACACACCAAATGGGGCCGCTTGACACGGCCAAAGGCACAAGATACGCTTAATTCCACGGCAAGTGTTGCAAAACCTTTATTCGTGCTGAGGGGTTTTATACCCCGAATGCAATTCAACGGGAGAACGAACGATACCCCGCTGTTTGCGGCGGGGTTCGTTCATTTGCAAAGGGCAGGATTCGGCATGGTTTTAAACGGAGCGGGAATAGTTATCGAAGAACTGGTGGCGCAAGGCGTTGACACCGTGTTCGGGTACCCTGGCGGTTTCGTCATCCACATATACGACGAACTGTACAAGAATTCACATAGGATACGCCATGTTTTATCCGCCCACGAACAGGGGGCGGCACACGCCGCCGATGGGTACACCAGGGTTTCCGGGCGTTCGGGCGTTGTTATCGCCACAAGCGGCCCTGGGGCGACAAACCTGGTTACCGGCATCGCCAACGCCTACCTGGATTCCGTGCCGGTCGTTTTTATCACCGGCAACGTCCCCGTGCCAATGTTGGGCAGGGACGCTTTCCAGGAAATCGACATCGCAAGCGTCACCCTGCCTATCGTAAAGCACAACTATGTCGTAAAGGACATAAAAGACCTCCAATACACCTTGAAGGAGGCCTTTCTTATAGCCCAGTCGGGAAGGAAAGGCCCGGTTCTTGTCGATATCCCCAGGAGCGTCCAGATAGATACCTTCGAGTACAAACCAGATTTGAAGGTATCCATCTCGGATACCTCGAAAAAGACCAGGAACATCGACGCACTGGACGAGGCCCTGGCGGCAATCGAGCAAAGTAAACGCCCCTACATATACTGCGGCGGCGGCGTTACGGCATCTGGCACCGGGGCCTTGGTTCTGGAACTCTCCAAAAAGCTTGGCGCGCCGGTGGGCCTTAGCATGATGGGAATCGGGACGCTTCCTGACAGCTACGATCTCAACCTGGGAATGTGCGGAATGCACGGCAGGTACGCCTCCACCGTCGCCCAGTCGGAAGCCGACCTTGTGATTGCCCTGGGCGTGCGTTTTTCCGACCGTGCCACCGGCAACACCAAGGAATACTCGAAAAGCTGCACGGTCATACATGTCGATATAGACGCAGCCGAGATTGGGAAGAACGTCGGGCCGCAAATTAGCCTGTGCGGCGACCTTGGGGAGATACTGCCCATGCTGCTGGGTAAAGTTGGCAGCAGGCAGGAGGGCGAGTGGCAGGCCAGGGTGCGTGAACTGAAATCCATGGGAAAAGTCACCTCGGACGAGGGCTTTACGCCATGGAAAGTGATTGACTGCGTGAGTTCATATTTCGACGAGGACACGGCGGTCGCCACGGACGTGGGGCAGCACCAGATGTGGACTGCCCAGCATTACAGGTTCGAAAAACCCCGTAGGCTTATAACCTCCGGCGGCCTTGGCGCGATGGGCTTTGGCATGGGTGCTGCCGTTGGGGCCTGCATGGCGAACGGGCGAAAGCGAACCGTCCTTTTCACCAGCGAGGGCAGTTTTGGGATGAACCTTACCGAGCTTGCAACGGCGGTTACGCAAAACCTTCCTATTGTAGTCGTGCTTTTGAACAACGGCGTTTTGGGCATGGTAAGGCAGTGGCAGACGCTGTTTTTCGAAAAACGCCATTCGCAGACCACTCTAGAGCGCAAGACGGACTTTCCCGCTCTTGCCCGGGCATTCGGGGCGCAGGGCTTTTCGGCGAGTAGCCTTGACGAGCTAAACCGTGCCTTGAAAAGCCTACCCAGTGATGGCCCCTGCCTAATCGATTGCAGGATCGACATGGACGAAAAAGTCTTCCCGATGATTCCGCCTGGGGGATCGGCGAAGGACATTATAACGAAGTAGGGCGTGTTGCTGACCGGATCGTATCCGACAGCGCATTGAATTTGATCTGGACTGTGATCTATCATACTTTCATGGATGTTCTTACCCTTGGTAATGATCTGCTTAGACAAAAGGCCGCGCCGGTGGAAAACCTAAAAGACAACCTTTCCCAATGGCAGGAAACCGCCGAAAATATGTTCGCCGCGCTAAAGATCCAAAACGGAGTTGGGCTTGCAGGGCCGCAGGTTGGGCTTATGCGGCGGATATTCGTGGTAAAGGTGGAAGGAGACGAGCCTCGCGTTTTCATCAATCCTTCTATTATAGAAACTTCGCAGGAGACGGCGAAATACGAGGAAGGCTGCCTTTCGATCCCAGGCAACTGGGCCGATGTTGTCCGACCCAGGACGGTAAAGGTGCAGGCCTGGAACGAAAGGGGGCGTTCTTTTACCCTTGAGGCTGGCGGGATCCTGGCCAGGGTAATACTTCACGAATACGACCATCTTGACGGCGTTCTGTTTATCGACCGCCTTAGCGAAGTTAAACGGAACAAGATACTCGATAAAATCGCCAAGAGGGCGAAAGCCTAATGCAAGGACTCTTGGCTAGGAAGCCTCTTAGAATCCTGTTCGCCGGAAGCCCCGCAATCGCGGTTCCAGCACTAGAAGCCCTGGCTACATGCGGGGGCGAAGGCTTTGTTCTGGTGGGGCTGCTGACCAACCCGGACAGTCCCAGGGGACGCAGCGGCAGGCCGGAACCCACGGAATGCGCAGCCGCACTCGGGCGGCTCCCGGTTGAAGTCCCGGTGCTCAAACCGGAAAAACTCGATAGCGCGGCCCGTGCCGAGGTGGAAGCCCTTAAACCCGACCTTTTGGTCTCTTTCGCCTACGGGAAGATATTTGGGCCAAAATTCCTCGGGCTGTTTCCGCTTGGAGGAATCAACATACACCCCAGCCTGCTTCCCAAATACCGTGGGCCTACCCCCATTCCGGCGGCAATAATCAACAGGGAAACTGAAACGGGCATTACGATTCAGCGCTTGGCGGCAGAGATGGACAGCGGGGACCTTCTTGTCCAGGAAAAACTGCCGCTGGACGGGCGGGAAACCACGGAAAGCCTGGGCGAAACCATGGCCAAGAAAGCCGCCGAACTGCTGCCCGCCCTGTTAGGGGGCATTGCCGAAGGCGGCCTGCGGGGGGAGCCGCAGGATCACGCTGCGGCCACTTACTGCTCGCTTATCGCGAAAGCGGACGGCCTTATCGACTGGAACATGAGCGCCCTGGAAATCGATGCCCAAATACGAGCCTATACCCCCTGGCCGCTTTCCTGGACAAGGCACGGAGAACTGGAACTATTCATCCTAAAGGCTCAGGCACTGGGCAGCCCGCTTGAGGCAGTGCCGAACCTGGCAGTGCCAGGCGAGGTCTTGGGCAAAGACAAAAACAAGGGTATAATGATACAAACGGGGGAAGGGGTGCTGGCGGTAAGCGAGCTGCAGTACCGGACAAAGAAGGCGCTGGAATGGAAGGCTTTTCTAAACGGCGCGCGCAACTTCATAGGCGAGAAGCTGGGAGTGTAAAGATATGCGGTTGACAAAACTGGACGAGTTGATTTCGAACAACCTGAGGGTTGTCGTGTCCATGGTAGCGGGGTTTCTGCTGTTTTCTGGAATAGTTGGTGTTTCCGTTTTTTTCGTGGTGCTAAGGGGTGAGGAACAGGTCATGGTTCCCAACGTACAGGGAAGGGAGCTTACCCAGGCCCTGGTGGAATTGCAGGCAAGGGAACTCAATCCACGCATCCATCTTCGCTACTCGCAGTCCCCGCATGACCGGGGAACGGTTCTGGAACAGGATCCCGCCCCTGGAAGCATAGTAAAAGCGGGGCGGCGAATTCGGCTTGTGGTAAGCCAGGGCGTGGTGATCAACCGCGTGGAAAATTTCGTGGGCAGGAACATCGACAACGTAAGAATGGATCTAATGACCCTTAGCGCCAGTTCCGGCGGTGCCGCCCTTTTGCTTAGGGAACCGATAATGTTCGATTATTCCCCCGAAGTCCCTGGAACGATTCTGCAGCAACGCCCGGAAGCGGGCACGGATATTTCAGGGCCGACGCACATGGAATTCGTGGTAAGCCGAGGCCCGCAGCAGGCACTTATGACAGTACCCCAACTGACTGGGCTTCCGCTTTCCGATGCTCTGGCATGGATTGGCAACAATGGAATCATATTTGAATTTTCGATAAGGGAACCGATGGACGGCGAAATAGGGGAAATGGTGGTTCACCAGAGCCCCGCCGCCGGCACAAGCGTTACCACCAACACCAGGATAAACCTTACGGTCACCGCCCCGGAAATACTTTACGACGACGAAGTGTTCCACCTTTTCAGCCACACGATGCCTCCCAACCCCTTCCCCCTCCAGGTTCGCCTTGAGGCCTTGTTCCCGACCGGGGAAAGGACGCAGATTATCGACGTAGAGTCTCCAGGCGGAAGGTTCACCGTCCCGTACCGGCTCCCCGTGAACAGCATCCTTATCCTGTCCATGCTGAACAGGGAAATCCACCGCGAGATAGTGCGGTGGTGAAGGACTCTCCGTCCAGTGCAAATGTCTTGGGGAAGCAGTGACGGTTTCATTCTTTGGAAGCTGGCTACGTGCAGCATAACCTAAACAACGAGCTTGTCGGCGGCATAGCCATAACCATAGGTATGCGTGGTTGGTTATATTAGATAAACTTGAGCATGTCCTTCGCCATGTATCAAAATAGGTTTTCATGCTAACCTAAAGTAGAGTCATGGATGAAAAAAAGGAATATCTTGGTCAACAACTCATCACCTATATTGGCAACAAACGTGCCTTGCTGGACTTTATTGGCAAAGGTCTTAAAAAGGTCCAGCAAAAGACAGGCAAAACAAAGCTAAAAATCTTCGATGCCTTTAGCGGTTCCGGCATTGTCGCAAGGTACTGCAAGCGGTTTTCCCAGTTACTCATCGTCAACGATCTTGAACGATATTCGGCGGCGATAAACGAGTGCTATCTATCAAACGAGAGTGAAGTTGACACCGCATTGCTACGGGAATACCACGACGGGCTTATCAGCCAAGCGAGCAAGGGGCTGGTTAGGGGGATAATTTCCGAACTGTACGCCCCCGACGACGACAAGAACATAAACCCGGGCGAGCGGGTTTTTTACACCTCAAGAAACGCCATGTATATTGATACCGTTCGGCAGTTGATAGACACATTGCCAGCGCAGGCCAGGAAATATTTCCTGGCCCCCTTGCTGTCGGAGGCATCGATACACGTAAACACGGCCGGTGTCTTCAAGGGCTTTTACAAGGACAAGTCAACCGGCATTGGGCAATTTGGCGGGAAGAGCCGGAATGCTTTGGAAAGAATCACTGGGGACATACATTTGCCCTTCCCGATATTCAGCAACTTTGACTGCGAAACGGTAATCTGCAAGGGTGATGCCAACAAAATCATCGGCACGGTACCCGAAGTGGATATCGCGTACCTTGATCCCCCGTACAACCAGCATCCCTATGGCTCCAATTACTTTATGCTAAACCTTATACACGATTACAAGTACCCGGAAAAGATAAGCCCAGTTTCTGGTATTCCCGAAAACTGGAAACGTTCCGATTACAACAAGGGAAACAAAACCCTGCGATCGCTAACCAAACTTGTTACCGACATTAAATCCAAATACGTGTTGATTTCGTTTAACTCGGAGGGGTTCATCGGTACGGAACAGATGAAGGATATGCTGCAAAAAATAGGCAGGGTTGAAACCATGGAAACAAGGTACAACGCTTTCCGTGGCAGCAGAAACCTGTCCAACCGGAATACCCATGTGCAGGAATATCTGTTCCTGCTGGAAAAGTGAGGAAGTTGGGTTTGATATTTCTGAATTTCGAATACTTGTCAAGCTCACTTAGATTGCGCTATAGTTACGGGCATTTAGGATGTTCAGGATATGAAAAAGAAAATCTATGTTATTGGGCACCGCAACCCTGACACCGATTCAGTCGTTTCCGCCGCCGCCTACGCCCGACTCAAACAGCTTCTTGGGCAGGACAACTGCATCGCTGCACGGGCTGGAAAGCTAAGCCCCCAAACCGAATACATCTTTGGCCGTTTCGCAGTGCCCATGCCAGAGTTTCTGCCGAACCTTGTCCCCAAAGCGGAACACTACATTTCGAGCGAGCCCGTTACAACGGTAAACGAGGACGACAGCCTGTGGAATGCGCTGGAGCTCATGCGAAAGGACGACTCCAAGGTTCTACCCGTCGTGGATGCGGACGGCATGTACAGAAGCATACTCCACTATCGGGGCTTTGCCGACTACATCATCGCCAACATCAACCCGCGCAGGAAATCCGCCTTTCCACTTTCGCTGAACCATCTGGCGGCGACCATTCACGCCCAGCCCGTCACGCTGTTCAATGGCGGCGAGGTCAAAAAGTCGCCCATCGTGGTGGCTGCATCGTACAGGGGGCACTTCGAAGAAACCATCCACAGCGAGGGTACGGAAAACGCGCTCGTCATCGTCGGGGATCGCTGGGACATACAGGAATACTGCATCGAGATGGGAGTCCGTGCACTGATTCTCTCCAACGGAATCGCCCCGCGCAAGGAACTGGTGGAACTGGCGGAGGCCAAAGGTGTAAGCGTGCTGATCAGCCCCTTCGACACCTCTTCTACGGCGATGCTGATCATCTATTCCGTGGCTGCGGGGAACCTCGGCGACGCTTCCATACCGCTGGTCAGGCTGAAGGACACGGTGCGGACCTTTCGCGCTGCCCTTTCCCACGCGCCGTCGCGCTGTCTACCAGTGGCCGACGACAAAGGCAGGGTGGTCGGGGTTATTTCCGAGGGGGACTTGGGCAAAGAGCCGAACGTCGAGGTCATAATGGTGGATCACAACGAACCGTCCCAGGCCATCGAGGGAATCGAGAACTACAGGATACTTGAGATAATCGACCACCACCGGCTCGGCAACCCTTCCACCCGTCATCCGATTACCTTCATCAATCGTGTGGTGGGAGCCACCTGCACCATCGTCGCTAACCTGTACAGGGAGTGGAAGGTGCCGCTGGAGAAGGGGGTGGCCTCGATACTGCTCTGCGGAATCCTCGCCGACACCCTGTCGCTACAGTCCGATACGACCACGGAGACGGACATCGAGGCCGCCGAATACCTTTCCTCGATTACAGGCCTGGACATCGACTCCCTAAGCGCCGACCTGCTTACCGTGGCAAACCAGCTTAGCTCCCTTTCGGCGGCGGAGCTGATTGCCATGGACATGAAGGAGTATTCAGAAAGGAAAGTGACCTTTACGGTAAGCCAAATCGAGACCGACAATCCCAAGGCCATGGTGGAACGCCGCAGCGAGATTGTCGCCGCCATGGAAGCAGTGCGTGACGCTGGGAACCACCTATTCGTCGCACTTATGATAACCGATGTTACGGTGCTGGACTCGCTGCTTTTCATAACTGGGGGGCGGTCGTTTATCGAGCAGATCAACTTTCCCATAAGCACGGGCGGCATCTACGAGCTAATGGGGATGGTGTCAAGGAAGAAGCAGCTTCTGCCCCTACTTGCGGAACTCGTGGGACGCTATGTGGAGCTTGAGGGTATTACGGGCGAATAGCAAAAACCCCATGACTGCTTATCCACGGTTATTTATAAGATTGCAATGATATTATCAAGTTGAAAAGTATACTTGCGGAACAAGTACAAGCGCAAAGGAAGGCTCGTGAAAATAGCTATAGACATGGACAATACAATTTGGTGGCAACATATAGGAAAGATACAAAGGCCAATGAAAACGAATTGACAGAAATAAAAAACAGGTATAAATTGTAAAAAGAGGACAAGCATGGATAAAGGGGACAGTAATGCGGAAGCCCAACGCAGGATAAAAATATGTGCCGAAAAAGGCAAGAAGAGACTAGATCTTTCAGATCTTAGAAACATGAGTGTTATACCCGAATCCCTTCTATGTTTGAAAAACCTGCAAACCCTTTTAATCGAGGGCAATTTTAATGAAATACCAAATTGGATAGGGGAATTAAAGCAGTTGAACATCCTCTCCATTTCAAGCCATTGCATAGAAAACATTCCGCCAGAAATCGGAAACCTAAAAAAACTGAAGTCTTTAACCGTAAGAAATGGGGTTATGCGGATTCCTACATCTATGGTAAATTGCCCTTTGGAAGAGCTTTATGTGAAAGGAAGTTTTGAAACACTGCCAAAAGTTTTTGGCAATCTGAAGGAATTGAAAAATCTTGCTCTTTATTCTGATAAATTAAAATCATTACCAGATTCCTTTGGGGATTTGTCCTCGCTTGAGGAATTAACTATATCCTCTGGTAAGAATCTTAGGTTGCCAGAATCATTTGGGGATTTGCGTTCATTGCGAAAACTCAGTTTTTTTGCTTACAAAATGAAAGCCTTGCCTGAATCTTTTGGCAATCTATGTTCCTTGCAGGAACTTTCCCTTTATACAGACAGTATGGAAGCATTACCAGAATCTTTCGGCAAGCTGTATGACCTGGAAAAATTTTATTTTCACAATAATAAGGCAAATACCTTACCCAGATCGTTTGGCAATTGTAAGAAGCTCAAAACCTTGGATATAAAAAGCGAGGCATTAACGGAACTTCCTGCGTCGTTTTATAAGCTAAAAAACCTTCAAACAATACACCTTGATACTTTTAAATTGAAGGCCTTGCCTTTGTATTTTAGTCGGCTTAATGCATTGGAAGAAATAGTTATTTTTTCTGGAACAATTACAAGCCTTCCTAAAAATATGGGGCAGTTAAAGAACCTAAAAAATATTCAACTTGACACACACAATGTTCAGAAGCAACCAATTTTCCCAAAGAACGTTTCGTGTGTTGAACAGAAATACTTGATTATAAATAAAATGTTGTCAGTATGGCCAAAGAGTAAATGCAGATATCACTTACAGCGTAAACCCCATGGATTTGAAAGCAAATTTGACGCTCTTAAAAATATGAGTTTTAAGTACCGTGAAAAAATCCTTAAGGATTATTCGTTAAAAGAACTGGATGCATTGTTGCTGTCTGCTCCAATGGAATTTGAGGCATCGGACAGGGATAGGGCTATTTTTTATGACATACAAGTTGAACGCTACTGCAAAATGCGAGATAGATTTAGGCCATCTAAGAAAAATATCTTGAGAATTGTGGAGGTTAGCGATCAATTCCTTAAGGCCTGGGAAGATGGTTTTGCCAAGGCAAAAACCATGCTTGAAGCAATCTATGAAAAGGAGCAGGATAAATCATCGTTTGAGGATAGGTATAATGCAAAGATTGAATTAATCCCAAAAAATTTTTACAGGAATCCCAAAACAAGTGAATGGGAAGGTCGGGACTATGATGATGCTTTTACGATCCTGCAAGATTGGTTACGTACAGGCGCATTTGATATGACTGTTTCCTACGATCCTGCCACAAAAGATGAAAGTGATTTTAGAAGCAGGCTTCATGTTTCCCGCGAACTGAATTGGAACATTTTTATTGCACGTTTCTTTAAAGAACACTATCTTTGCTATGCTATTTATGAGCTATGCTCTCGTAATCATTGGGCTTTGCAGGATATAGCGAAGATTAACGATATGTATATTAACATTGAAATATCCTGTGAGAAAGAAACGGGGGAATTTTAGGTAAGATATTTTGTGGAATTGCTTCTCTATTTGAAGGTATTTAGGCAATTATTGAATTTATTGATTATTCCCATAATTTTATCGGTAATTTCTTCAACATTTATAACATCGTTTAAATCTTGGATCAAGATATCTGGTATCGTAACAATCCTAATGTTTTTATTGTTTTTTGAAATTGGATTCAGAAACGAACCTTCTATGTCCATAAAATTGTTCCTACAGATGATTTCAGTTAAATATTTCTGACATTTTTCTGCATCTACATCTTCATAAGGGTTCGCATCGATTGTAATCATCCGTCGTTCCATAACCAGGGAAATATCAATTTCAGTGTCCATTTCAGAATCGTACCAATAATGATTGACTAAAGTGAACCACGTTTTTTTCCCACCAGCCCAGAAACCAACTCCGCTGCCGTCTATTTTGTTTTCTAAATATGAATAAAAACCAAGCCATGCTGTAGCATTGTTTTTCCATTCATTAAATTGCAGTGAATTATACGAATTGTATATATCTAGTTTAGACAAGACGGACTTGGCAAAGTCACCGCATAGATCCTCGTTTTCGTAATTTTTAAAAACACTCAATAATTCTATATTGTCAAGTACGAAGTAATTTGCTTCGGCGACATATTTTCTTTCGTTTTTCCATGTAATACCGCTTTTTATATATACACATGAAATTTGATAATTTCTGTATTTGTTCTCTATATATTTTCTATATCGTGACAATTGGTCATCATGAAATTGTGTCTCAGTTTTACTTTCAAATAGAATTATTGTGTTGTTATTGATTTTGGCATAAAAATCAATTTTTGCCTCTTGCTTAATGATTTCAATTTGTTTGACAGATGTTACTTTTTCCCCGTTTGTTTTTTCTAGAATGTAATTGATTAATCTAAGGCTTGTAGTATTCAATTCTTCTCCAACATACTCCTCCTTTGACCATTCAAGGAGCCAACAAAAAAAAGCATCTTGAGATAGTTCAGATGTGGCATAGTTGAAAATATTTGGTCTCATCCTCATCCTCCGAATTAAAAACAAGATCATACGTGACTTGTATTTTTATTTTACATCATACTCAAGAAAAGGTCAAGCCAAAATCACCCCAAGCTACATTTGTACCCTTTAGTTAATTTTTGCGAATGCATCTTTTCCAATATGTGTCTTGCCAATTGTGATACTGACAAGTTGGTTCCCCCAAAAGGCAACCTCCCCAATATGTGTTACGCCACTTGGGATTGTAACACTGGTAAGCAGATTGGTGGCAAATGCACCGTCTCCAATATGAAGCACGCTATCCGGAATTGCAATAGCAACAAGTTTGTTTATCGCAAATGCCCTGTTTCCAATATGGGTCACGCCAGTGGGAATATGAACACTGGCAAGATGGTTTTCCGCGAACACTCCATGGCCAATATGGGTTATGCCATTGGGAACTTCGATATACGAGAGCCTGTTCTTGGCAAATGCTCCATCTCCGATATGTATTATGCTGTTGGGGATACTAACATTGATAAGTTGTTTTCCCAAAAATGCTACCTTTCCAATTGCGGTAACAGGCAAGTTCCGTATGGTGGGCGGGATTTTTACTTCGGTATTGCTCCCCAGGTACTTGATAATCCCTACCGAAGTTCCGCCATTTATAAGCCTAAGGTCAAAATCTTTTTCTGAGTTGTACTGCCGTGAATAGCCGTTCATGTTATTCTCCTTCTATATCCTCTTCTGAGAGATATTTCTGTGTCTTGAAAGCCTCTTCGCCAATTTTGGTAACTGGTAGATCGTGTATCTTGGGCGGAATGTTCACCTTGGCTTTGCTTCCCGGGTACCTGGTTATCTCCACTGCAGTTCCGCCATCAATGGCTCTGACCTCGAAATCTTCCTCTGGGTTGTACTGTTGTGGATCCACGTTTATATCATGCTCCTTGGTTCGTTTTATGCCTTAATAATAACAGATATATCTTATCACAGAGCGATAGAAACAGAATTTTTTCGAAAATTTATTGGTTCCTTGCTTCCTTATTATGTGTAGTAACTTTATCTGCTAAACAGGAGTTTAATTCTTTTTTAGGTGTAATTTTAATTTAGGTCTTAAGTTTTTCGGACACAGACCTAATCGCGGAACTGTTCAGCATTTAGGCTTTCCATGTTCGTTGCGTCCATTCCCTGAACCGCTGGCCAATTCCGCTGTGGCTTCCTCCTTGTCGTTGTCTGCAATAGCCGCCTCCACCTGCGCCCTTAGACGCTCCGGCACGTAGCCCGTAACCTCGCCGCATTGCCTCGCCGACTCGACGCACAGTTCCAAAGTCAGCAGCCTTTCCGGGACGTATTGTATGGCCCAGCCGTCCTGTTGCACTGCGGCGAGGCACAGCTCCGCAGTCTTGTGTTCCGGCGGCACTTGGAAAAGCGCATCGCCGTTGTACGTCACTGCGGCAAGACAGAGTTCAAGGGTCTTGAACCTTTTCGGCGCGTATTGAAGCGCAAATCTACTGGACATGACCGCGTCCATGCACATTTGCGCCGTCACGCTTTCATCGTCCGCAAAGGCAAGCGCGATGCCGTCGTGCTTAACGGCTCTCGCCGCAAATTCGTTCGTCCTGAACTCGGGCGGCACGCGGAAAAGCGCGCGCGGGTCTTCGGCGACCACGAGGATCGCCTTTTCCACACCATCGATCCTTTCAGCGGATTCGCGTTCCTCCTCACGGATCGCGGCCAAGACCTCCTCCCGCAGTTTCTCCGGGATGTCGTCTATCAGGCCTTCGTATCCAAGTATGGCCTCCTGCCACGGCGTTCGCAGTTTTAGGGCTTCGTGGTTATGAAAAAAACCGACATCCCTAATCGCCATGAGGCAAAGTTCCCGCGTCTTGAGGTTCTCAGGCACGAATGCGAGTGCAGAGCCTGTGTCCCTTATCGCCTCAAGGCAGATTTCGGCAGTCTTGAGTTCCTCTGGGACGTGCTCAAGCTCGAAACCCGACCCATCCACCGCGATGCGGCATACCTCCTCGGTTTTGAATTTTTCCGGCACGTATTCAAGCGCTCCCCCGTCATGGTTTTCGGACAGGGCCTTCACCACGGCCAGGCACATTTCCGCGGTCTTTAGATCGTCGGGGACGTATTCCAGTGCACCGCCGTGCGCCCCCACCGCCGCGAGGCAGGTTTCCGCAGTTTTCAGTTCGGCGGGCAGGTATTGAAGTGCGTAACCCCTCTGTCTTACCGCCTCGGCGCACAGCTCCGTAGTTTTCAGATCCCGCGGAACGAATTTAAGCGCACATCCGTTTTCCCTTACCGCTGCAAGACAGATTTCCGCGGACCTTAGTTCCACTGGCACATGCTCAAGTGCAAGCCCGTTTCGCCTTGCCATGTCGAGGGTTCTTTTGCCAGCGGCGATCTCTTTCATCGCTTTTGTCACCTCGTCCCGTATGTGCATCGGCACGTATGCCATCGCCATATCGTTGCCCTGCAACACCGCCTCGGCGCATAGTTCCACCGTCTTGTGTTCCTCGGGAGCTTTGCCAATCGCGGCCCCGTCTTCCCTCACCAGGGAAAGCCATTCGTCGTAGGTTTTGTCGGTCATGTTTTCATAGTATACCATCCGCAAGGTCTATGATCACCCCCGTTGACTTTTTCCAAGCTTGGGGTATGATTTTGTAATGAAAAGTCATCCTCAAGGAGTTTTTATGAAAGCCATGCTTTTTATCATTACCTTTTCCATGCTGAGCCTGAACCTGGCACATGGCAGGGGAGCCGCCAATGAAGAAGCCGAAGAAGAACTGGTTAATAAACGGGAAATTCCGATAGGGCAAATTAACACAATCGTCATTCGTTACAGATCCGAGGCGGTTACATTGTTAAGGCACAATTCTGACACGATTGTCATTAGGGAATATATGTCAAGAAACGATAGCGATTTTTTCGCCAAGCTAACACATTCTGGAAATGAATTGATTATTACGGGACGCAGACCCATGCAATGGCTGTCCCCATTTCGATCCCGTGTCGAAATTTCCATTCCTGCATCAGACAAGAATGTCACGATAAGAACATCAAGTGGCAGAATAAAAGTCCTGGGTGAACATACCGTTTCCTTGTTAGAAATCGAGAGTTCGAGTGGGAGAATATCGGTTAATTCCGTGACAGCAGACAGGGTAAAGATTGAGACCTCAAGCGGTACAATAGCCGTTGGTAGCATCAATGGTGACGTTTCCGTAAGATCCTCAAGCGGAAGAATAGAACTAAACCAAGTATTTGGCTCCTTGACGGCAAATACAACAAGTGGGCGCATTGAATTGGACAAGGTAAGCGGGACAGTAGATATAAGCTCGTCAAGCGGAGCTATCCGTTGTACCGTTACCGAAAATGCAGGAGACATATCAATTACAACATCGAGCGGCGGCGTTGTTCTTAATTTGCCAAACAATTTTGCGTTTAACTTTTTGTCAAGAACATCAAGCGGCAGGCTGCACACACCATTCACCGATCAACTTGCCATTCCTCTTGCCGACAGAAATACTGTTCAAGGTGTTATTGTTGGTGACAATATTTACGCAGGCCAAATTCACAGAAACATTAACATAAGGACTAGTTCTGGTTCAGTCAGGGTGAATTGGGCTGATTAGGGCGGGATCTGTGGCATGTTTTTCCAAAATGTGCTATATTTGCCATATGCAATTCGGAAATTTCGTTGTTGGTAATGGAAAGGCCACGCCTTTAGGCGCAACTTTGGTCGAGGACGGTGTTAATTTTGCCATTTTTTCACGTAATGCGACCTTAATCACTCTTGTTCTGTTTGAATCCACAGAAAGGGACAGTCCTTATGTGGAAATTCCCCTGGATAAGAGGGGAACCAAGACGGGCGATGTATGGCATTGCCATGTTCAGGGGCTTAAAGTGGGGGATTGCTATCTGTACAAGGCGGACGGCCCTTACGAGCCTGAACAGGGGCTACGTTTTAACCGACACAAGGCCTTGCTAGATCCTTATGCCAAAGCCCTCCACAATACCGAAAACTGGGACTTCAATAGCTGTACGGGTTTTGACGATGGTTCGGCAACGGGCGATCTTTCCTTTTCCAGCGAGGAAAACCTGGCCTGCCTTCCCAGGTGCATTGTGATCGACGACAACGATTTCGACTGGCAGGGGGACACTCCGCTGAACTACCCCCTGCGTTTCAGCGTGCTGTACGAGACGCACGTCAAAGGCTTGACCGCCCATCCCTCTTCCGGGGTGAAGCATCCTGGGACCTATCTGGGTGTTATCGAGAAAATTCCGTATTTCAAGGAACTGGGGATTACCAGCCTTGAATTCCTGCCCATACAGGAATTCAACGAAAACGAACTGCCACGCAAAAACCCCCGAACCGGCAAGCCGTTGACCAACTACTGGGGCTACTCGACGGTGGCCTTCTTTGCCCCCAAGGAAACCTATGCGGTTGACCGTAGCCCGGGGGGGGCCGTAAGGGAATTCAAAACCATGGTTAGGGAATTGCACAAGGCTGGGATAGAGGTGATACTTGATGTTGTGTTCAATCATACCGGCGAGGGAAACGAAAACGGCCCGACTTTTTCCTTCCGGGGATTGGACAACGCCGTTTATTATATGCTTAACGATAACAAACGATATTACAAAAATTATTCTGGTTGCGGAAACACGGTGAACTGCAATCATCCGGTTGTCCGTTCCTTCATTATGAAGTGTCTTCATTACTGGGTCGTGGAAATGCACGTTGACGGTTTCCGCTTCGACCTTGGATCGATTCTGGGGCGTGACCAGAACGGCAACTTGATGGAATCGCCGCCAATGTTGGAAAGCATAGCCGAAGACCCAGTGCTGCGTTCCACCAAGATAATTGCGGAGGCATGGGATGCCGGGGGGGCGTATCAGGTGGGCTGGTTTCCGGGGGGGCGTTGGGCGGAATGGAACGACCGCTACCGGGACGATGTGCGCAAGTATTGGCGTGGGGATCCCAAGGAAACGAGGCATCTTGCCACACGGCTTTCGGGCAGTTCCGATCTGTACCTGCGTGACGGTCGTAAGCCTTTCCACTCGATTAATTTTGTTACAAGCCATGACGGCTTTACCCTTAAGGACTTGGTTTCCTACAATGGAAAGCACAACAAGGAAAACGGCGAGGAAAACCGTGACGGGGGAAACCACGACTACAGCTACAACTACGGTTATGAGGGCGTATCGGCCGATCCGGTGTTGGAGGGGATTCGGGAACGGCAATTGAAAAATTTTTTTGCGACACTGCTGGTTTCCCTGGGAACGCCGATGATTCTTGGCGGCGACGAATTCGCCCGTACCCAAGGCGGCAACAACAATGCCTATTGCCAGGACAACGAGATTTCCTGGTACGACTGGTCTCTGCTGGAAAAAAACAAAAACCTATTCCGTTTTGTCAAGGAAATGATAGCCTTTCGGCTGCGGCACCCGGGCTTTATGCGTCCGGAGTTTTACACTGGGCGTGGGGGCAATTACAACGCAACCCCCGACATTACCTGGTATAACGAAAAGGGTGTAAGCCCAGATTGGGATCAGATTGGCTATACCTTTGCCCTGCACATAAACGGCAGGCAGGCGGACATTCTGCGAGACAGGGATGTCAGTGATTTTTTCATCATGTTCAACGCCAGCCCGGATCTGGTGGTTTTTTCCATACCGCCTGCCCACGACTTCAAGCGCTGGTTCATGGCCGTTGACACGAGCCACAATTCCCCTGGGGACGTACTGCCCGAGGGAGGCGAGAAACCGCTTAAGCTTCCGTACAAGTACAAGGTAAACGCCCGTAGCATGGTAATTCTTATCTCAAAGTGTGTGGAGAAATAATCGTGAAAGACGGCACTTTTATTTTTGGCGTTGATTTGGACGGCGTGGTGGGCGACTTCTACGGTTCGATACGTAAGATCGCCGCCGAATGGTTGCACAAACCCCTGGAAGAGCTTAGTACCGAGGTGAGCTTTGGTCTTGAAGAGTGGGGCATCGACGAGTTTGGCGGATACGAGCGTCTTCACCGTTTTGCCGTAACCCAGCGGAACATTTTCGGCGACATGCAACCCATAAAAAACGCCCCGACGATTCTGCGCAAGCTTTCCAAGAGGGGTATCCGCATCCGCATCATTACCCACCGGCTGTTTCTCAAGTACTCCCATCGCACGACCATAACCCAGACCGTTGACTGGCTGGACAGTTACGACATTCCCTACTGGGACATTTGCTTCATGAAGGACAAGGGAGCCGTGGGTGCCCATGTCTATATCGACGACGCACCGGTAAACGTTATAAGCCTGCGTGAACAGGGTTGTAACACCATTGTTTTCAGCAATTCCACCAACCGAGACCTGCCTGGCCCCCGTGCCGACAACTGGCTTGATGTCGAACATCTGGTCATGGAGGCCAGGGAAGAGTGGAGGACTGGCACGGTGGGCTTGTTTGGGTAGTTTTTAGGCAGTGGCAATTCAAAAAACATTGTTAAACAAAACATCGCCGCCCGAATCCCCAGACGGCGAGTTTGTTAAACCTTAAACTGCGAAACGGCCTTCACCAAAGAGGAAATATTTTCCCGGTTTCTGCCAGTTAAATCATTGACACTGTTTACCGCCCTGTTGACCTCCTCGGTGCCGGCGGCCATCTCATTGATTCCGTTGGTTATCTCCTGCGTCGCTTTCTCCAGGTTTTTGCTTTCCTGGATTACTTCCTTGCTGCCCTCCTGCATTTCCAGGGCCCCGCCCTTTACATGCTGGGTTATATCGTTTACCTGTCCAGCGGCCTGGAGAACCTGCTTGCTTCCATGGCTCTGCTCCTCCATCGCGTTTCGGATAACTTCCTCCTGATCCGCGACGGTCTTTACCCCCTGGTCTATCGCCTCGAATTTGTCAAGGACACTGTCGGTGGACTTGGTAATCTTGTCCATCGAGTCCTTGATCTTCTTAAGCACGCTTCCTATGACCTTGGACTGCTCGCTGGATGACTCGGCCAGCTTGCGTATCTCGTCGGCGACAACCGCGAAGCCCCGGCCCGAGTCCCCAGCGTGCGCCGCCTCGATTGCCGCGTTCATCGAAAGCAGATTTGTCTGGCTGGCAATGTTCTCCATAACCGAGTTAATTTCCAGAAGCCCATCGGATTCCCGGGCTACCTCCTGTATGTCGGACACGACATCCTGTAGACTAAGCCTGCCCGTATCCGATGCTTCTTTCAGGCTTTCCACGCTGGCAGCGTTTTTGACAAGTGTCTGCGTTACGGACTGGATGTTGGCTATAACCTGCTCCAGTGCCGACGCCGCCTCGGATACAGCCCCAGTCTGCCGTTCGACATTGCCATTGAGCCTATTGATGTTGACTGTAACCTGCTCCATCGTGGCGTTTGTCTCGGTAACGCTGGCACTTTGGTTCAGGACCCTTCCCTTAACGTTCCGAATGTTGGCCGTGATTTCGTTCATTGCCGAGGCGGTCTGGGACATGTTGCTGGCAAGATCGTTTCCTATGTCGGCCAGTGTCCCCGCCTGCTGCTTAATCGCGACAATCATTTTGCGAAGCTCTTCCATGGTCAGGTTGAAGGAGCGCGAAGCCATTGCGACTTCGTCTTTACCCAGCTCGGGAAGCCTCCTGGTCAAATCACCGTTTGCGGTATCGTTAATGGTCTTTGTCAAAAGGATGATTGGCTTAAGTATCCGTTTGGCAAGCAAAAACATTGAAATAACAACCACCGTAAGGGTTATGACGGCTATGATAAGAGTATTGCGTATTGCGGCCATGGTGGTAGCAATCGTAGCCTCCTGGGAAATACCCAGAAAAAACATGCCGATGGGGTTGCCGTCCGCACCACGCAGCGGGAAATAGTAGGCGAGATAGGGTACGCCGAACAAATCCTGATACAAGGAAAGGTGTTGCCCGCGCTGGATAACCGCCGTCACAATTTCGGGCTCGGCGATAATACCCACCGCGCGCTCGCCAGTTTCAGGGTTGACAATGGTAGATGAGACCGACGTGTTGCCCGCAAAAACCATGGCACTCACGGCAAATATGTCGTAAATCCTGTCCAGAAAGTGGTTCATTCCCACGTCAAAATTGGCCACGACACTACCGAGAAACCTATCCCCGTCCATAATCGGCGACGAGGTAGTCATAACCATCGGGGCCGTCGGTGTCGGTGTGTAAAGTGTTAAAACTTCCCGCCGCAATCCCGCCGCAATCGACGGGACGCCGGTAACATCATCCCCGTATGAATGCTGCATATGAGAACGCGCAAGGGTTATGCCATTATGGTCTGCGACGATAATGGCATCCATTCCCAGCAGTTCCTTTCTTTCAACCAGGTATCGCCAAATATCCATTCTGTATCCGGCATCGATGCGTGTTACCAGCCCTGCACTGTCACCTATCGACACGGCAGCCATGAGCGTTTTCTGTTCGTATGAATCAAGGTAGGCACGGATTGACCGAGTAGCCGCAGTCATCCTCTCGTTAGCAAATGCATTGCCACGGCTTCCCGTAACCACGGAAAAATATATGGAAGCAAAACCAACAACTATGGCCACCAACCCGACGACCGGAACGATCATCTTACTTTTTAAACTATTCAACATCGCCCTCCTCACTTGTTCAACACATTACATTGGATTCTAGGGAAGTTTAATTATGCGAGCAAAGCACTGGAGCGAGACTAACCCACTGGCTACATATCATACAGGCTGCGGATGGTGCTGTCAAGTTTTTTTATCCACAATGGGCAAAAGCGATCGATTTGCCCTAAACGATGCTATATCTTGCCACCAGCTATCGCCTTAACACCAGTTCCGCAAGATACAGCTCCCTTGGCCTGCCAAAGAAATCGTGCCGAACGCCGATTAAGGCGATTACATAAGACCGCTCGGGTATATCCACCAAAAAGTTTGCGTCAAAAGACATTAGGCTAGAATCATGCGCCGAAGCATCAAGAAAAACCGTCCTTCCACGCTGGGAAAAGTACCATGCGTAAACGATATAATAATACCCTTCGCTTAGCATGTCGGATGCCCTCATAAAGTCAAGCTCCCGAAAGGAAAGAACCCTTGCGCCTTCCGCATTGGGGTTAGTTAAAACCGGCGTTCTGTGGGCAGCAATCAATTGCCGCAAGGCCTCGTAGGGAACGCCAAGCGCGTAAGCGTGTTCCTTTATTTCCTCGGAACTAAGCTCGTTCGCATTGTGCTCTATTTGCTCGGATTCGGATCCTGGCATAGGCTCGTCCTGCCCATGGATATACACAGCCAGGCTGAAAACGAATAGCAGAAGGATCCCTTTCCTTTTCATGACTCCCTCAATTCTCCGCCAAGCTCGTCGGGTGGAGGACCGCCGCAGTGCCGTCCGCACGCTGGGTCATAAGGCTACCCTGTTGTATGCTTATCGAGGCGTTGGGATGCAGCACTACTTCGGATCTGGCCTGCAACACAAGGTTCCTGTCAAAACGGCCCAGGTTCAGCGCGCCGCCGTTGGCATGGTCTGCGGTAATGGCGTACAGGTACATGCCGTTTTGCCAGATAAGGCTTCCGGGATGAATGTCGTCATCCCCCTGTGACACCATTTCCATGCTGCGGGTATCTATCTCGACCAAGCGCACCGCACCCTGGCCCACACGTTCCCCTGCAACGGCAATCAATCTGCCATCAATAAAAGTAAGGGTCCTTACCTGTACGGTGGTCAGCGGCGAATTGCGCTGCTGCCTGGTAGTGGGGTCGATGCTTACCAGCCTTCCCATGGTGGCTCCTGGCTGTTCAATAACCACCGTCAGAAAACCTTGCTGAAGGGCGGGCGGCAAGAACTGTGGCGGTAGTCCCGCCTGGGCGATTATGATCTGCTGTTGATCCTGGGCGATGGCCTCCCTATGCTGCTGGGCATCGTCAAACCTTTGTTCGGCAAACTGCGCCTGCCTTTCCGCCTCGGCCTGCTGGGCAGCCAGGGCGGCTTCCTGTGCGGCAAGTGCCTGGGCCTGCGCCTCCGCCGCGGCTTCGGCCTGTGCCACCTGCGCCAGGCTAAGCTCGCCTGCGGCTTGGGCCTGTGCAATCCGTTGCTGCTCCGCCTCTAGCCTTGCCCTTTCCTCGGCAAGCGCCTGTTCCTGAAGCCTGGCGGCTTCCTGGAGTGCGGCGGCTCTAGCTTCCGCCGCTTCAGCTTCCCGCTCCATCAAGTCCACCATTTCCCTCCGCAGATCTATCCCCATGTCGTCTTCCCTGCGCAACTCTTCTATCACTCGCATGTCCGAGATTGCCGCAGTATCTACGGCGCTTAGGCCGCCAATGCCAGAAAGTGGTATCAACATGCGGGTTCTGCCAGCCCATTCGTCGAAACGGACGGAAAGCCCTACGTTCTGGGGGCTAAGGTGGCTTAGAACGGGGTCTTTGTAACGCCCAGAGATGAAATCCCAGTCATCCCGGTTCACGGCATTATATATTGTAACGAACTGCGACAGGAGCGTGGCATCCGCCTCCGAGTAGTTGTACGCCGCCTGCAGATAGCCCTGGATTATGACACGGAGGTTGCGGATATGATCAACGGCGGCACCCGCGCCTATCCCGAAAATGTCGGCGTTGAGCCTGTCCCCGTCTGGCGGGGAAACGGAATTAATAACGAAGTACCAGCCCAAGGTTCCCGCCTGAGCCTGGCCTGCGGCAATGGCCTGTCCCAGACCAACGCCAATCTGGCGGATCTGCTCCCTAGTCTCGTTTCGTATGACCGGGCCTTCAAAATTGATGAAATTTACCGGGGCTTGATGCCTTTCCAGTTCCTGCCGATCAACTTGGGCATGGCTGGCAACCATTACGAAGGAAAAAAAAGTACAAAAAAATAGCGGTTTGATAATATTCTTCATTCTGCTGCTCCTGGCTTTGCGTTACGATTGCGGGTTTTAAAAGACCCCACATGTCACTACCTTAATTATAATACCTTTTCGCGTTTCGGTGTACAAGGAACACGCTTATAGATACAATAATTTGGGTCTAGCAATGCTCGTAAAAGACCTGTATTCAAAGCGTC